>Ga0307515_10003379_pt1 | contig 33638 bp, 32 predicted proteins | sample 17_EM_MG_FD_194513 | JGI IMG/M metagenome (GOLD analysis project Ga0307515, IMG submission 194513) | Populus trichocarpa ectomycorrhiza microbial communities from riparian zone in the Pacific Northwest, United States - 17_EM | ecosystem: Host-associated > Plants > Roots > Unclassified | place...
GTTTTGACTGTTATTATACTCTAAAAGGCTCAAGAATACTTAGTGGTAGCTCTGTAAATGAAATAAGTTGTTACTGTCCCGGGGGATGTGGCTAGAATATCCCGTACATATATGCCTATAAAGGCTGACATATCCTTCTTTATGGATGTTTGTGATCACGCAGCACTCATATTACCGAAGATGCAAGACCAAATATCATTGACGCTCTGTTGACGCTCATTTTCAGGATGTAGTTGGGCGCTTGAGTATTCTTGTTTTGCACATCAAGGCAGCTAATACGTCGAAAACGAACCGTGACGTACCATGGTCAATATTTTATGATTAACAGTCGCATATCTGAATGCGACCATATATGTGAAACCCGAAATGCAGAACCAGAGATTGGGACCGACAGGTCTAGCCAAACCCGGCGAAACCCGCAGGTTGATGGGTACGGGTCCGGGTTTGGCCCGCCAAGAGTCCGCGGGTCGGGTTTTTAGACGGTTCTGGAACCGAACCGACGCGTTTTTGCGGTCCAAACCCGGACCGCTGGCGGGTTACCTGGACCCGTTGCTAACACTAACCAAGCCACATTCTTGGGGGGCTTAACAGCTTAAATAGATGAAGGAGTGCATCAGCAAAAAGCGATATTGGTTTTCTAAAATGGACCCCAGCCACTGGTCGATCTCCAAATTCTCCACACATAATCTGGGCGACTCATTTGCAATCTTCCACATTGGTTCGAACTGTTCAATGATTTGATCGCGTCATCACAACATTTCAAAATCTTATTCATTCATTTCAGTTAATTTGCTGCACTTGTTTCTTTCATGTTGGTCCTCTAGATTTTAATCGTTTCAACAGTTGATAGAACTGTTGGATTGATTCAAAGAATATTCATAACTATTTAATCCCTTGTGACATCGATTATACAGAAGCTTGTACAACTCCCATCACAAAGATGAAGACACCCATAGTAAACACTCATCAGATTTGGATCCATCGCAGCAATGATTACTTCAAACATCGAATCGAATAATGTACATATAACACAAATTGAAAGCATTCAAGTAAATCATGTTGCTCAAGTACCACCGCATGCTATCTTGCTGTGGCCTGAGCAGAAGGAGGTGTCCAGCAATGAGGATCCGGCCAAAAGGGACGATATAAGTGGTTCAGACACCAAATGCAGGCTTACCACAGTAGCGTCCATTGTGCAAGGATTGCATCGGAGGTTGATATCTCTCCTCCACATCCACCATACCAGCAGTCTGATGTATCGGCCCTGTTACAAACCTCTGGACAAAGGCAGGAAGCCCTGTAACGCTCAATTCAGCATCCTCAATGACGAAAGGACACTTCAAACCTACGGGAATGCATCTAGCAGTCGACCAAAAGTGGCAATCCGGACTCGTCCCCATGCAGAGATGCACTGTATCATTCCTTGGTAGCTTATGCTTCGTCCACATTGAGCACACAGTGCAAAGAACCACATGAACTGCCTGCTCATCGCATTGGAAAGACATCACCGGAATTTGTACTGCATTGTGGGAAATGTATTTTGTATCAGTTAGATGACTGAATTACTGATCGTGATCGATGTAGTCTGTGAAGTCAGCAAATCTTCTGAAACAGCAAATAATGTGATTCTGTAGCTCCCCTTGTGGCGCTGCACACCATTGGGCCAAGTCGTCAAGGTTCTTGATTTCTGGACACAGGTTATTCATTATTCGCTTGTTGGCGCTGTAGTTAGAGGAATCGCATTGTCATGACGTTGTGTGCAGCATTTGCATTCAGCTCCCAATACTGAAATAGCCCCTTTCGGGCTTTTGTTCACAAAATCTGGAAGACAGCCTCATGACGATTTGAATGCCGGTAAGCCTGTTGAAGATACATCATAGGCATTTCTGCGAGTGCAGAGCTTGCATTTAAGAAGTTCTGAAGCTGGCCAATACAGTCATGGAAGTGGCTCAGGAGATGCATTTTCACAAAGTTGAAATCCAATTTGTCAACAAGATGTTGTGCAATTTCTAACTCAATCGGTGTTTGAGGTTCAACAACGCATCAATACTTTGCAGCCACAGAAAGATTGTTCCAAACAGGATCACTCTTGCATTCTCCCTGTTTATCCAACGTACGCTGCCATTTCATCGATTCTGAGACCTTCTTTGTAGATTTTCCGCCGCGGCATCCACCAAAAACATCCTTGTGACAATGAGACTCCGCCAGATAATTGTCCATGTACTCAATCATGGCTTCAGTATGGTAAGGGTACTGTGCCATATAGTAAAAATAGAATAAGTTTTTCACGCACAACAGGGCTTCTGTGAAGGGAATCCATTGGCTTAGCAAAGGGTTTGAAGGAGTCGCGGTGAAAACTGGAACAATCATGTGCCCAAGTGCTTTCACCTCCTTACCACACCATTGCATTACCTGGCTATATGGCTTGTCGAATCGAGTGAAGTCAGAATATGGAGGCATCATCACCCAGAGCTGGTTGAATTTGTCGATCCCAGAATGTTGCTCGAGGGAGGACGCTACCCAATCCATCCAATGCTCAAGCACACCGAGATAGATGGTACGCAGAAGATCGGGTATGCGAACAGTCGTTGGGGAGGTGCAATACATATTCCAGAAGTGGCCATCTGAGGTTCCAACCGCACAATCATCCAGATATTTTCTTGCTTCCTTTCTCTCTGTCTTATCTTCCTGAGTGCGAAGTATCGACTTTTGGAAGTATAGCCGATAGCCACTCAATTGCTGGAACAATGAATCGCCTGCTTCAAATGACGAATTCGGTGCTTCGCACACTGGGCAATGGTGCTGCATGATCCATTGCAAGTGAATGGTTTCGATGTAGACAGCCGTCCATGCACAGATGACAGGATGACATTGCGGCATCCAACCGTCTGTTCAAAGCGTAAGCTTCCCAGTGATGAAATGAATGTTGGGATGACGAACAATACATTCAAAGACCGTTTTCCAAACCTCTTGATTGTGCATTTGTTGTTCCTTTTGGGTCGTTCTTTTTCATGTTGTTTAAAGTGAAAGTCTGGAGGAACAGGAAGTAGGACAACAAGGATGGTTGCGAAATTCGAAGGCTTTGATCTGATTGTCAACCAGATGATTCCGAGATTGAAATATACTCGCCATTCCTTCTTGTCGTCCGAATAGCATGTAAGATGTGTCTGGTCAGAAATGCTGAATAATACGAGAATCGTAGCTCCAAGCGGCAGCCACAGTTGTTGAAGCGGTCATAATCATTGTAGCTATGATGAAATCGAACTGCCGTACCTGTTCATTCCACCACCAGTCGCTTGATTTCACATCTGACTAGATAAGTTTCTCAGCATCATTGAATTCCTTTGCGGGAGGATACAACATCAGCAACAACTCTAGTCTCCGTCAGAAACACCCGGGTGTTCCGGACGGCTCTGACGGCTCTGACGGAACCTTGTACCCTCTGACAGAGCATTAGATGCTACCCGTCGCCCAGCCGATGGGTCACGTTCCATACGTACCTCCTTTACTTTGTGTTGACGTTTACGCACCATCAGAAGGACACGTGTGTTACACTCTTCGCAGGGGCTGTAGTTATGCTGAAGCCGTTTACACAATGCCTGGCGATGTTAAATCATAGCTACTACTTATCATTCAACCATTTTCAAAACTTATGCATTCAGTTTGTATTCTCATCTATGTATCAATGTATCTATCTAGCTACGTATCTACAGACGGTATATCTGGACTGGGAGTACGCAGTGATTGTCAGCAATTCGAGGTGCACCTGAAGATGACAATCGAGTGAACGTCCACCTCCGTTACCCCTGTATGTCCGTACACCCGCCGTCGCTCATTAACGATGTACTTGGAGGCCGTGATCGAGCGAGTTGAGAGATGCACTTGGAGGCCATGATAGAGCGAGTTTGGGGATGCACTTGGAGACTGAGATTGAGTGAACTCAGAGATGCACTTGGAGGCCGTGATAGAGCGAGATTGGAGATGCACTTTGAGGCCGTGATTGAGCGAGGGTGGAGATGCAATTGGAGACCGAGATTGGGCGAACTCAGAGATGCACTCCGAGCTGTGATCGAGCGAGTTTGGAGATGGACTTGCAGCAGGCTATGATCGAGGGAGATTAGAGGAGTACTTGGAGGTGGTCGATCTAGAGGCGGTCGATGGGAGGCGCGCCAGGTACTGAGACTCTATTCATTGGTTAGTTCACTCGAAACCGTGCGAATGTGACGAGGTGACTGTACCTTTGAAGCTCTGATGGAGAACTGGCTGGTGGCAGTCGATCTGTAGGGAGGTACGCCGGAAGCTGAAGCTACATTCAGGGGTCAACTCGAAATCGAGAAAATGAAGGGACGACAGACTATCTTAGGTGTACGCTGTACTCGGTGTATGCTGCACTCGGTGTATGCTGGACTCGGTGCTAACTCATGATGATGGTATGGAGAGATAGAGAGGGATGACTTAACTTTGTGTTCTTGCAATGATGGTAGAGTTGTGGACGAGAAAGAGAGAGATATGGAGGATATGAGCGGAGCTAAGAAACCAGGGGTACGACTTGGCTCATTTGGTTTAGAAGACCTCGTATCGGTGTTATTACCCACCGGATCGGGACTCGTACTCGCCGTATCGGGGATGGTAAATTGACTCACACACGAAATTCTCTTAAGTCCCAGTTTATGATGATTTCCCCCACCTCTGATCTCTCTCTTTCTTGTGCTCAACTCTACCATCACCTAAGAACACGAAGTTAAGTCATCCCTCTCTATCTCTCCATGCCATGATCATGACTTAACACCGAGTACAGCGTACATCAAGTACAGCATCATCCCAAGATCGACAGTCTTCCGCTTCCAGCCAGTTTCCCATCTCCCGGCGGATGTTATTGTACTCAACTCTCTACATTCCCACAATTACAAGTTAACCAATGAATAGAGTCTCAGCAGCCGTCGCGCCTCCCTCCAAATCGACTGCTTCCAAGTACCCCTCCAATCTCGCTGGATCATAGCCTGCAAGTGCATCTCCTAACTCGCTCTATCACGGCCTCCAAGTGCATCTCTCAGCTCGCTCGATCACGGCCTTCAAGTTCATAGTTAATGAGCGACGGCAGGTGTACGGAGATACAGGTGTAATGGAGGTGGACTGAGCGACGGGGAGTAAATATTCGGGAGACCCTGAGGTAGATATACAACGTCTCATTTTCATCTGATCTGGATCCACGTAATTGCGTGGATTCTCATGGCCGGGTAGTATCATATCTTCTCACTTTCTTCCTAGGCTCCTCGAGCTAGAACCGTTCTTTCTCACAAATTCCGTTTGGATGTCGCGAGAGGTGTGGCGGAATGTCGATGGTGGGCTCACAGCCGTCAATGTATACATATAAAGATACCTAAATAATGCATGCCATATTATGAGGTAGCGAATCTTGTGACTGTAACAAAGACGAATATGATAGACGAAATGCCTTGTGCTTCTGGAACCCTGCGTGTGGCCTCTGGACCAATATACATTGTGCTGACGTACCCAATCAACCCATTCCGACGTATGGTCAAAGTTGGCCACAACCCCACGGTGATCATTTACAATAGGATACCGACAGAGCGATACGAGACGACGAAACTGCGATTGGTGGGTGATATGCAACGCGACGCATTCTATTGGTGCTTGGTGCGGAGTATTCTGCCACCGGAGTGTCTTTGACGGCTCTGATGGAGCACATCCACTCTGACGGAGCCATTCCGCCCGGACAGAAATGTTTTTTGCTGATGAACATATGTTCCATGAATGCATGCTGGCATATGACGAACCCAATGCATCATCAGCAAAATGTAATTCAGTCAGGAAGCCATATGCCATCCTCCCAGACACTCTGGCAGCCCTCGCCAGTGCATCTAAGTACTTCCAGATGCTCCCAGCCCCTCCTGGAGCTTTGCAAAGTGCTTTCAGACTGTGGAAGAGCATTCTCACATGCTGCTGGAAGCACCTGCAGTGATGGAGGTGCATTCAGGATGCTACCAGATTTGACTATTAGGATAGTCAAATTTTGGAGCTGCTGAGACTGCTGCACAAGCTCTGCAGGAGACTTGGTGCTGTAATCTCACACCAGTGGTTCTTAGAGTTCTATCACAACAAGGCATTTTATCGATCATATTGGTCTCTGTTACAGTCACAACATTTGATACATCATAATATGGCATGAATTATGCAAGTCTCTCTATGTATGTACATACGGACATACAGGGATAACGGAGATGGACTCAGCGACAGGCAGTATATATTTCGGAGACCCCGGGGTAGACAGACATCATCTCATTGAATGAATTACACACTCTATCTTTCCCAGCTCATGGTCTCATGCACTCTTGCCGAGGTTCATAGATCCACGCAATTTGTGTTGATCCTGACGCACTCTTTCCAACCTTTCATAGATTCACGCAATTTGGGTGGTTCATCATGGCCGGGTATCCCTTCATAACCTCTCACCATTTTCCTACACTCCTCGAGCTAGAACTGCTCTTTCTCATGAATTCCATTCATATACCATGCGAGGTGTGGCGGAGGGTTGATGATGGGTTGCCTGCCTCCTCGCTCCACCGTTTCACCACACCTTGATTGGGTGGGCTTAGAGATGCACCCCGAGGCTTGAATCGAGCGAGTTTGGAGATACAACTGGACGCAGTAATTGAGAGACTTTGGAGATGCACTTGGCAGCCATGATCAACCGAGTATGGAGACGCAATTGGAGGTGGTGATATTGCAAATGGCAGGCCGTAATCGTGCGAGTTTAGAGATACACTTGAAGGCTGTGATCGAGCGAGTGTGGAGATGCACTTGGAGGCCATGATCAAGCGAGATTGAAGAAGTACAAGGAGGCGGTCAATCGGGAGGAGGTAGTTCAGGAGGGAGGGGCGATGTGAGCTGAGAGTCTTTTCATTGGTTAAGTCGTAAATGTGCAAATGTAGCGAATTGAATACAACATGGTCTGCCGAGAGATGAGAGACTGGCTGGGAGCAGGAGACAGTTGATCTTGGGAGGATGCAGTACGCGGTGTATGCGGTACTCAGGGTATGCTGTACTCGGTGTATGCTGTACTCGGTGTATGCTGTACTCGGTGTATGCTGTACTCGGTGTATGCTGTACTCGGTGTATGCTGTACTCGGTGTTAAATCTTGATCATGGCATGGAGAGATAGAGAGTGATGACTTAACTTCGTGTTCTTGGGTGATTGTAGAATTGAGGACAAGAAAGTGAGGGTATGGGGGAGATCATCATGAGAAACAGGGACTTAAGAAAATCTTGTGGGTGAGTCAACTTACCATCCCCGATACAGCAGGTACGGGTCCTGTTCCGGCATGTAATTACACCAATCCGAGGTCATCCAAACCGAATCAGGCAAGTTGTACCCCTGCTTTCTCATACCCCCTCGTAATCCTCCACATCGTTCTCAGCTTCATCCTCCATATCGTTCTTTCTCATCCACCACTCTACTATCATTGCGGAACACAAAGTTAAGTCATCCCTCTCTATCTCGCCAGGTCATGATCATGAGTTGACAATGAGTATAGCATGCACTGAGTACAGCATACACCGAATACAGCATCCACCATAGATTGTGTGTCTTCCCTTCATTCTCATCATTGCAAGTTCACCTCTGAATATAGCTTCAGCTTCCGGCATGCCTCCCTACATGATCAACCGCCATCAGCCAGCTCTCCATGAAAGCTGATAGGTAAACTCGCCTTGTCACATTCCCCCAGTTGTGAGTTAACCAACTGATGAAAAGAGTCTCAGCACCCGGCGCGCTGTCCATCGACTGCATCCCAGTACTCGTGCAAACTCGCTTGGTTACCACCTCCAAGTGCATCTCCAAACTCGCTCGATCACGGCCTCCAAGTGTGTCTCCACACTCATTTGATTGCGGCCTCCAAGTGTATCTCCAAACTCGCCTGAGTACGGCCTCGAAGCTCGCATGATCATGGCCTCCAAGTGCATATCTCCAATTTTGCTTGAACACTGCCTCCAAGTGTATCTCCAAACTCACTCGATTACAGCCTCCATGGTCGCAGGATCATGGCCTCCAAGTGCATCTATACACTCGCTTGAACACTGCTTCCAAATGCATCTCCAAACCCGCTCAATCACGGCCTACAAGTGCATCACCAAACTTCCTCGAGCATGGCCTCGGAGTGTATCTCTGAGTTTACTCGATCACCATTTTCACACGCATCTCGAATTGCTCTCAAGCACCGCCTGCAGCCAGTCCAGATATACCGTGCGTAGATGGGTAGCTATATAGATACATAGATACATAGATGAGAATACAAACTGAATGCATGAGTTTTAAAAATCATTGAACAATATGTAGTAGGTATCATTTCCAGGCGCACCAGCAGCGTTGCCAAAGAAGATGTTTCCTCAGACTGCTCTACTGTGATTGGAGGTGCTCCCAGCTGGTCGCCGGCGCTCCCAGGTTTGTCGCCGGTGCTCCCAGGTCCTCCCAGTCTTGTTGTCGGCGCTCCCAGTTACTCTGACAGCCGGCAGGAATGCCCTTCTAAGGTCTGATACTCTTTTGAACTTGACGCATCTAAGTTTACACTCCACATCCTCTCAGACACTCCTGGAGGCTTCCAGTGACAAAAATACATTTTGCTGATGATTCAACAGGATTGCAGTGAAAGAATCGTGTGTAATCATCATCGCGAAGGTTGTTTGGATCGGCCAAATCATTGTATCACTCTTTCTCTGATTGCAAGAGTCGATGTGCATCGCGTAGGACATATCATTCAACATTTTGAAGTTAGTGTAAGTCAAAGTGAAAGTGCTGACGGTTGCCATTTTAGGCGTTCTGAATAGTTCATTGATAGTAGCTCTGATCGAGTAGTGCTTGATGAACCAGTGCGCTGATCGGGACTACTCCTCGCAAGAAAAGAGTGACCATAGGTCTATTTTATCATCGAAGATATCGAAATACTTCGTAGTAATTGGCTTGCTGGCCAGATGGTTATTCAAGTGTGGAGTCGTAGAAATATGGGTTCGAACTGGGGGTGACTCTAGATTGATAGAAGCATATTCACTGTCGGCTTCTGTGTTGCTGGATTGATCAATAGCAACGTGAAGATAAGCGTTGCGATGCGGTTCATGAAGGAATGGAAGTGGAATAGTCACATTATCAATCACAAAACTATCATCTGGCAGTTCTTTGGCTGATACATATACCATCATGTCGTTGTGGTCGCAACAGATGTGAATGAAGAATGTGGCAATCTCAGAGTAGGTCTTTGAGCGGGAGAAACAGTGTTGACGAATATCCATCCTTTGTAGCCAAATCCAACATGACAACAACTCTAGGAAGGGTCTCAACAGGTCTTCACCTACTCATAAAATTGGAAGCCCGCTAGTCATAGGAAATAGCCACACCTCGATTTCCATTGTTCAAAATGGGGTCCCACCACTCTCGTAGGATTTCTCTAACCCTCCTTGACACATTTGTAAAGTGATTAATCACTCTCTCATATTCAACATCCCTTGGATCTCGAAAACCAAACCACATCTGCATTCAGCTCATTGCTGAAATTCTTTTGCACCATAAGAAAACCCTCCTACGCCCATAACCAGATTTATGGTTGTCATGTATTGTTAAGTTTGCACCTGACATGAACCATGCATTCTACTTAAATACCGACCCAGTGATGTCATCGCGGGGTACAAGAAGTAGAGCAAGGACAAATGAGTGAGATACGACTGCAGTGCATAGTTGTAGTTGTCTTTGTGATGAATTTATGCATTTAGTCAACAAATCAGGGTGCTGAGATGATGCTTAGCATATTGTTTCCTTGCTGAATAGCAGCCAAGATGATGTTGCTGGATGAAGATAACCCCTCCAAGCTCAGATTGATATTCCCCTTGCCCACCCTCCTTACTCTCAATCTCCAGAACCTTCGATACACCCTCCTCACCTCTGCGACCACATCGCATCACCAATGATGATATATTCGGCATTCCCAACTCATATTTAGAGTAACAAGCATTTGATATCCACCACTCAATGATTGACGACAGTGGAGATCGTAAAATGTAATGTGATGTTGTCTGGTTGCTGAAATTGGACATGGCAGATGGCAATATTAATCCAGGTGCTGACTGAACAAGTTTGCGTCTGGGCCGCGAACACGGGCGATCGAGTCAGCCAATCGGCATCAGAAATCATTGGGATTTGGCCGGAGAAGGGTGGCTTGATAACACAATGGAAAGATAATAAAGTGAGGCAGTGCGGCAGGGTGATTGCCCAGTCCATGAGCATCAGCAACAAGCTAGGTGCCAGCCCTGAGCATTTGAATCTCCTAATTGTTCATTGTGGTACTGCAATCAGTGATCGGGGGTCCAAAAGGCCATTTTGGAAACGGAACTGCCAGACCAAACTATCCTCAAAGGTCAGAAACTCCAGCTAGCACTAGACGTGTTTGTGGAGGTGGTCCTTTGCCAAAGGAACAATAGGTTAGATGAAACCCCGGGTAAGAAAAATATTTTCATCCACATTGGGATGTTATTCATCGGCCTGATGCTTCTTGTGCTGAGCCTGAAGATTCGTAGAAACAGAAGACGACAACGTTGACATCTTGGGTCACAGGTCTTCGTTGATAAAGGTGTGTAGCGATTCCTCAACCATTTTTTTTGTCAAGCCATACAGCAGCACCATTACCTATGTGGATCCTGACAATGCTGGGAAGAGGGTGGGTGAAGACAATACTCAGCGATTCTCATGGCACTGGCCAGGGGATGATGAATCAATCATTCGTATGGTAACATAAATTGTTGATACGACCATTGTGTCAATGCTGACCTCTGCAATCACCTGTGTGCCAGACCCTAGCCGGAAAATCCGAGATCTTTCGGTCTGCCAGGAGGAGTCTGATGATGATCGTGGTCTGCAGGCCTGTAATGTTACACCAATCTTTGATAACAATGCTGATGCCATATGGGTATAGTCGACGATGGAATCAAACAATAGATCACTTTTCTCCATCATGTATTGTGGCCAACACGCGGACGGCATATCTGGTGCCCAGACTTCTGTGGGCGACAGATCCAGGGAACATGCCAGCAGTCCGGGTTTGGACACCAAAAACGGTTCAGGTCGGTCGTAGACCGGTCAAAATCCCTGCCCTGCAGCCTCTTGGTGGGCTAAACCCTCCTTGGACTTGTCAACCAACAGGTTTTGCCGAGCTTGGCGAGAACCGTCGGTTCCAATATCTGGTTCTGCATTGTGGGTTTTTCTATTCATGGTTGGATGCGTATAACCTACTGTTAATCTCACAATATTGGCTATGGTACATTATTATTTTTCTGTGATGTATTTGCCACCTTTATAATCAAAACAAAGAGACACACACTCCCCACCCGATCTTGAAAAAGAGCATCAATCATTCTTGACCATGCATCATGGTTAATTAAAGTGCGATGTGGCTGTCATTGTCTTTATATGATGTTGTGACCATTTTTGAAGGCTAAAACACTCATCAACTAGTAGTCGCAGCTTTGTAAATCAAATGAATTGTTACTGTCTGGGAGGTTGTTGCGGGATTATCCCTTCCTTATCTGCCTATGAAGGCTGCCAATTACTTGTTTTTGAATGCTTGCGATAAAGTGCCACATCGGGAAAACCTTCGGTGCAACCGTAACCGAGATATATTATTCCTGTACATACTGGGTTACGGTTGCTTCCTATGGATTATGACAGCCAATCCTGTACTTTGGCCAGTAGAGCGGAGTTATGAGAATGTTATGCGGGTGTTACCGTATGTAATATCGAATTACAGAATGATGCAATTTTCTCAGAGTGCATGCATTCGATCAACCCCCTTTTTTCAATCGTCATCACCACCACCACCATCACCATCACCACCATCACCATCACCACCATCACATTCACCAGCATCGGGTATTTTACTCTTCGGTTATTCTCCCACGAAATTATGTAGTACCCCTCTACCAACGAAGCCCAATCCACCGCTACCAGCTTGCTCCCGGCGAAGCTACTTTCACCTCTAGCAGCGAAGCCAGATTGTCAGAGAGGTGAGAGTGAGAATTCCACTGCTACCAGCTTGCTCCCAGCGAAGCCAGATCCACTGCTACCAGCGAGACCAGATCCACCGCTACGAGATTGCTCCCAGCGAAGCCAGATCCACTTCTACCAGCGAAACCAGATCCACCGCTATCAGCTTGCTCCCAGCGAAGCCAGATCCACCGCTACTAGCGAAGCCAGATCCACCACTACCACCTTGCTCCCCGCGAAGCCACATTGTCAGAGAGGTGAGAGTGAGGATGTCAGAGTTGGAGAGGGAGCGAGTAAGTCACAGTTGTTAGAGTGAGCATGTCAGAGTTGTGGGAGTAAGCTCTTTGGAGTCATGAGGGTAGTGTTAGCAATGGGTCCGGGTTACGACCGGAAAAACGGTTCGGTTCGGTTTCAGAACCATCCAGAAACCCGACCCGCTGCTTCTTGGCGGGCCAAACCCGGACCTATACCCGTCAACCCGCGGGTTGTGTTGGATTTGGCTAGATCCGTCGGTTCCAATATCCGGTTGTGCATTTTGGGATTTCAATTTATGCTCGCATTCAGATATCCTACTGTCAATCGCAAAAGATAGATGTTTGTACATTGATGTCATTTTTGAATATATTGGCTGCCTGTAGAATGCAAACAATGAGAGAAACACTCCCTACCGCATCCTGAAAATGAGCGTCAACAGAGCGTCAACGATTTTCGGTGCTGCGTCCTGGGTCATCCGAGGGGTGTCGCGTCACTGATAGTTATAAATGAAGTATTCACTGCCTTTATAGGTAAAAACAAAAGCAACACACCCCCTGCCCCATCTTGAAAATGAGTGTCAACAGAGCATCAACGATTTCTGGCCTTGAATCATGGTTAACGAAAGTGCGATGAGAGCGGTAGTATCTATAAATGAAGTTTTGATCGTTTTCATATGCTAAAATGCCCCACAAACACTGTGTTGCAGCTTTGTAAATGTAATAAGTTGTTACTGTCTCGGAGGCTGTCATGGGAATATACCTTGCCTATCTGCCTATAAAAGCTGCCAAATCACTGTATATAAATGCTTATGATCTAGCGCCACATAGATTTCCGAGGATGCAAGACCAAATATTGTCGACGCTCCGTTGATGCTCATTTTCATGATGGGGCAGGGAGCATGTTGCTTTCTCATTGTCCTATAAAGGTGGCCAATGCTCCACTTATGACAGCCTGTAACCATTCACAACTCTGATTACTGATGATGCAAATCCAAAAATTGTCGATGCTCTGTTGACGCTCATTTTAATCAATCGTCTAGTCAAAATCTGCTGACAGCTATAATTGTAGTCATATTTATTTCAGCTTATTAGCTGCCGTTCGGACTGATTTAGCAAGGGCCCATGGCAAACCTAGGCCCAGTAATATCCTTGCATTGGTCGCTCTCATTATATTGAAATTTATATATCACGCTGAAATGTGCATTTTGGCAGCTGGATTACAGTTTATGAACAAATATTTACATGCGACTGCTCATTATTCTCCCAAAATATATCTCTAAGTGAGAATCTCAGTCAAGCAACAGATCGATCCAGGTGGAAAATTATTGACCCATGCTGTGGTACATTTTCTTGTTTCCCTTATTCCTTCTCGTTTCCATCGCACTGACCGTCATGGTCAACTTTTCAGCCTTATTCTATTACCTCCATGATGGCCGAATTAATCCAGGAACATTTGGTGTGGCACTCACATGTCGCTGTGCTGGGGTTTCTGGATCCTTGATGACATTCTCTTGCTCTAGATCTGACTCACTGTCTGCATCCCAGTCGTCTTTGCTCAGATTTGGGTTATCCGAGTCACCATTCCAATTGAGCCAATTTTCGGAATCGGAAATGCTTTCGGGTGCGCTATCCTCATCACTTTTGGGTGTATGTAGGTAGATTTTCTTGAGTCGGCGTACATTCAATATTTGACTTTGTCCTCCAAGGAGGTCCATTGCAGACAAAGCTGGTGGCTGAGGTGATCTTTCCGACAATTTAAATGCAGCTGCACGATCATGGTGAAAGTTTGTCCAGGTTGCATTAACGATCTCTTCTGTATCTGAAATGTATCCTACGGCTGTTATCTGCTTGTTCTGAGCGCGAGATTCCTTCTGTGTAGCACAGAGGTTTTGGCTGCCCTGCCACATCTCCAAAAAGTTGTGGACCTTGGCCATCTTGTGCAATTTTCTTTCATCTGCTTCTCTCTTCAGTTCTATGGCGTTTTCAGCTTCGGTCGTATCCAATACAGGATCATCGCCCACCAATATCCCGTCATTAGCTCAGGCATACTGCCATGAAATGACCTTGTCGCAAACGGTCTCGCCTGAGGCTTTTGACTGCCTCCATCTGATAACGTCTCGCCCAAGCGAAAAACTGGCCTCAACTCCAACACCATGTGGTATTATAGGAAATATGTCGCGTGCCACATTGGAGAACTCAGCGTACTTTGAGTGTGTTTCTTCTTAATGGTGCCACCAGTCGGTAATATCGGGTAACCATAATGTACTGCTAATCTGAATGGGGTCAGAGTGGTTGTCATTATGATTTGGATTAACTTGCCCCCAGTTCACTGGAGCTTCAGGTGGTGAAATCAAATAGAGCCTGTCGGCTGTCAATAAGCGTGCTGCGTGATGACTGCATCCAGGTGTCATTTAAGCCACATTTTTAGGCTTTAAGTATTCATCATCATCGCTGGACAAATCATATGGGTCAAAAGCAGATTTACCAGATCCAGAAGCCGTTGTGGAGAAGGGGTTGTTGCATGCAACTCTTTCGGGTATAATGACTGACAGTCGCCTGTGTTTGGCACAGTATTCAATCTCCACATACTTCAGAAACGCCTCCGGATAGTGCGTGGTATAAGATGTTTCGTCATCAGGATTGATATCCATTCCCTTGTCCCATTTCCTAAACAATCGCAGCTTCCGAAAAGGATCAAGGCTATGTGCTGAAATCAGAAGGACCCCGGTCATTGGAGTTACTTCTGAATGATATTTGGACAGCTTCTGTCTGGCACACTTCACGGCAAAGTATAAGTCTTCCTTCCATTGGGTCTTCTTCTTACCCAAAGCATGCATAATGCCATCCATATGATCGAACATGTCATTGTATACAGTGATGACGTGATGTAGAGGAACAGTATGCCGTTTCGACATTGACAGAGTGCAGTACCGGAATGGCCTCAAAACTCCCATACCATACTTGACAATAGTCCAGTCATCCTGTCTTATGAAGAGTGGCCGGTAATCGCTGTATTTTGGATTTTTAAGCTACTCCTGTGTGAATTCACGTAATCAGTAGGCGCACTTGAGCAACTCCAGTGTCGAGTTCCAATGTGTCTTCGCATCCACAAAGGGTAGTACTGCGATCCTAACTTTGGTTTTTTGAGAGTCAATGAACTCGCTTTGACGACCAGGTGTCAATGTAATCAATACCGCAAGCATTCGCTGCTATTTAAAGGTCAGTTTCAGTACTTTCAAAAATTCTTCAAATACTTACTTTCTCCATTATCTTCACCAAACCTGGCTTCATGGCCGACACCTTGTTGATTCTAGCATGGCCTTCATTTCCAAGTCTTTGACTCTTCCCAATGTGTGTGCTTTCATTCTCTCCAAATTGTTGATTGCGCTCATGGGCTTCCCAAGACTTGGTGCGGCCTTTGACACTGAGACTGCTCATGAATGCACCTAAAGCAAGCTGAATGACATGCGCCATACACCGTATGTGGTTTTGCAAAGCAGGCCACTCGATTCCGGAGGCGTCAAGTGTTGACTGTAATTCGCTGATCATCGAGTAATTTGATGAAGCATTATCAGTCATAATTCCAAGTTAACGGCCGTCGGTAAGCTCAAAATGCTCTAGATCTCCTTCCACATGTATGGCTAGCCTTGCCCCAGTATGTTGACTCTTGACCTATTATCCTCAGTTAACTTTTGTAATAGGAAAAGAAGTGGTAATCAACCTCATCGAATGCAAGTTGCACTTCATGCAATGCCCAATTTCGATCCATATAGTAAGCAATGCCTGACGTTATGGCCAATTCATTTGTTGATGTCCACCCATCTAAAGCTAAGCTAACTTTATTTCTTGATGGCAATTGCTTCTTAATTGCATCCACCGTCAGTGCATAGTCCCTCCAGCAGATGTTGCTACGAGTGCTGGCGGACAGTAGCACGATATCGCTGCGTAGTACATTATATGACTGTCGCAGCTCGAGGTTTGATATAGTGTTCCATGGAAGGTAAGCCCAAACAAATCCTACCGTGAGGCAGCGATTCCAGGTGTCTTGGTGGAATTCGGCAGTTTCAAGTCCTTATCAGTCAGTTTAGATCGTTTTGTCTGCCATCACAGTTAATATGGCTAAGGTCTAGATGTCAAATAATAATTTCAATTGGGACCTTACGATTGTAATTCCTTGACTTTCTTTTCTCTTCAGTATAGCCAAAGCTGTTTCATTGATCATTGACTTAGTCAATTCAGATACTTCTGACTCTGTTCATTCGTTCAACTTTGCAATGTGTGCTTTTGCCAGCAAGTGTTTCCCCATTGAGCTGGTACTATGTTCTGATGGATGACAAAGAACTTGGTGACAAACGATATATATTATGCCAGGGCTGCCAGTCTCCTGAATTCTGCAGTGGAAATAGAATCGTCACGACGGGGCATGTCTGGAATCATCCCAAGCAATTGAAAGCTTCGAGTCCACATTCGTAGAAGTCCACCAAGCATCAGATATGATTTGGAGGGTAAGGTCGTTCAAATCACTGATAAAGACACGGTCATTTTTGGAAGATATCATCACATCTCGCAACGAGGTGCTGATAGATTTCCGATCGGACCTGGCGTTAGGAATTAGATTGCTGTGTAGTTGGAGTTGGGCAACAGACAAATGCTATGATATCGTGAAGTAAGCTGCTGGTTCTTAAATATTGACTCCGGAGCAACCAGCAAGAAAAAAGTAAAACCTGTGAGACATTGCCATGAACGCTTATTTTTAGCAGGCGGTAGTGATATTGTTACTAACATTTTTGCCTCTAAAGGCAGCCAATACAATGATTATGGTGAGATACAGTTGCACAGACCCTTGATCGTCGAAGATGCAAGACTAAACATCGTTGACGCTCCGTTGACGATCATTTTTAGGCGGTCAAAGCAATATGCGCAATACAGTTTTTGCCTATAATGGTGGCCATCGTATTGGTTATGCTGTAATGTCTTTGCACAGCCCTTGGATGATCCAAGATGCAGCACCAATAATGGTTGATGCTCTGTGGATGCTCATTTTTAGGAAGTGGTAGCGATATCATTTGCATCATTTTTGCCAAGAATGGCAGCGAATACGATTATTATGTGACGATTATGATGAATAGCACTGGGATTATCTATGTTGCAAGTCTAAAAATCGTTGATGCCCTGTTGACGCTGATTTTCATGATGCGGCAACGAGTGTGCCGCTTACCTTTTCATCTAAAAAGACGCCCGATAGTTTATCTTTGGCAATATGGGACTATGCAGGATGTATGATTGCTGAAAGTGTAAGACTGAAAATTGTTGACGCTCCTTTGATGCTCTGTTGAGGCTCATTTTCAGAAGGTGGTAGCTATATTGTTTTCATCATTTCTGCCCAGAAAGGCAGCCAATAAGATCATTATGTGATGATTTCGATCAATAGCCCTGGGATTATCCATGTTGCCAGTCTACAAATGGTTGATGCTCCGTTGACGCTCATTTTTATGATGCGGCAACGTGTGTGCCACTTACCGTCTTAGCTTAAATGATGCCCAATAGTTGATCGTTGGCAATATGGGACTATGCAGCATGTATGATTGCTGAATGTGTAAGAGGAAAAATCGTTGACACTCCGTTGAGGCTTACATTGAACAAATCCTAACCGGCATTGTATGTTCAATAACTGTATGATATGAATCATATAATGATTATTGACAGCCAATCAATCGTTTCTATGTATGATCATATGCATCCAGAACCTTCATGGCCTCTGGATTTCAGAACCACCACCATACACAGTATCTGAGTGATGGATGATGTAGCTAGCGAGCATTCCTGCGCATTCAGCCAGCATATCACGGTATGTTGATTTTCACTCTAATTTTTGATTTGTATAGCCCGACTGCCTCATCTGCCCTGATCCAGTTCCTTTTCCTCGATTTCCATGATGTACCATAGGCAATTTTCAAAATCTCAAACATGTGAACCAGGTCTGAGTAGAGAGATATGCAGTTGGACACATCGGTGAATGCAACATGACGGTCGTCATACAGACAGATTCGTATCGTGCACTGACCGCTCCTTCTATTACATGCATGACATCACCCACTTAAATTTCAATAGTCAATTTCGTCACTAATTTAATTTGTGCTTTCCCACTTAACAGTAACCGTAACAGCACTATGGAGTTTAATGGTTGTCTTGCACCTAAATTTGGATACTAGAACTTTCGCATGGTATGTACCACCCTTGCACATGCACAGACGAATTATCATGTCGCACAGTTTGGTCACTGAAATCAAGTGAAAGCTGACACGTAGCAAAATAGGTACACAAATGATTTTCCGACTTCATATGACGTCGAAAATAGTAATCTGCCTATCTATTCTTCCGGTCACGCATGCGCCGTCACCAGTTCTTCGTCCGAATCCGACGAATATATGGTGATTAGGTACAGCGGACAATCCAGGGGTAAGTGCTTATGGGTTCGATAGGCTTCGCTTTGTTAATGGGTGACAAATTGGGCTTCACATCGGGCGGACGAGATGCTAAGCGTTTATTCGACCACAGTCTCCCAGAGCCTAGCCTCATCTGACAACTTCCTAGTGGACAAGTGCCTTGCGGCATTGGTGATATTCCAGGGATGATATCAATGGACTCCATAACGTCTCAATGTGGTGTCGGTGCAGAAGTGGCTGCGTCTTCGTCCAGATGCGGTTTGACGACTGCCAGAACTTTGAATTCGGTTGTGCCATACTTCATATCTCATTAACGGACTTAGTCGGCCGCGTCCCTCCATCCCAGTTGTGACAATTCGTCAAGCTTCATCTGCTTCTGCCGATATCTCTCCATGCGCTGCTGTACCGTTTTCGAGATTGTGCCCATCTCCCAGCCGGGTTCATCATCTTCGCTCAGCTTGCCCTGCTCTGTATCTTGATCATCTTCCCCATCCTCTTCATCATCCAAAGGTACAAGATCGCTCAGACTGTCTCTGAAAGCGTCGAACATCTCCTCAAACGTTGGTCCGGGCTCCCTGGATGTCAAACCCGTGCTTTCATCACTTTTCATATCTTCCTGCACCTGCTTAATTGCTGTCTCTGCGTCCTCATCTCGCTTTCTTGCCACAGCACTTTCTCTCTCCACGTAATCCTCAATCCATTTCTCCTTCTCTTTGTTATTCAAAAAGTTCGTTTCTTGTCTTCTCTCTGCTGCAAGCTTCTTTTTGGATCGCAAGCTACGCAATGCACCTAGGGCTTGGACTTGTTCAGCTTCCAAGCCGCTGTTGCGTTCATCCATGTGATGGCATCGTCATGTGGATCAGTGGGTCGATTTGCCGTAATTGCCTGCTGGAAGCAGTGAAATGTCCGTTTTTGGAGCATTTGACCATTGTGGTTTGTGTTTACTTTGATTTTGGGCGAGATGTAGGATGTTGCAAGATCTGGACGATATGGAGGCGAGCTGTGTCTTTTATACCAACATTGGTACGTTTGATCAACTTGAATAAGCAATATCAATGTTTTGACTATCACTACAATAGGAATAGATATGCTAACAATACAGTATGAGTCGATTTTTAGCTTCAGTTTCATGTACGATCCATGGGATTGTTGAGACCAACATCAGCAGACGTCCTTTGCCGCGAAGCATATCCTGTTTATATCAGACACATGTGGGATTTCGGCAGTCATAAACCTCTAGTAATCCTTGTAAACAAACCAACAACATCAGACCGACTTATTGCAAATTGCGGAACCGTTAGAAACCCCTGCACTCTGCAATCCAACGCGGCGTGATTTGACTTGCGTGAAATGTGCAACTTGGCAGTTACTTATTTCATTTTGACTCGTAGTGAAGTGTATATTCCTCAGGACTTCCCACTTGTTTTCGTTATCATCTTCCTCTCGTATTCTACACCAACAAATCATGGCTACACAGACACCTCAGACAGGTGAGAATGGCACCGAACCAGGCGGATCAAAGGGCGTTACACCCAACACATCACTCTCTGGCACACAGCAAGAACCCAGACAGCAGTTAGTCCACCGCAATGCCGCCAATGTGGCCACCAAAAATATGACCCAGGATGCACATTTAAAAATTGTTTGTAAGACTGGAAGCAGCAAGAATAAGAAACAGCACGCAATTGGGAGTGAGTATATTCATGTCAAGGCAAATGACGGTCAACTAACCATATAATAAACAGTGGGTTTCCGTTAGGAGCTCCATGACCAATTCATTTCTGCCTGTAACAGGAAACCTCCATAGTGTACGAAGGGATTTTTCCACACAGTGCACGAAATCAAACATCATGATTTTGTTAGCTCAGCGAGTTTCGCGGACGAATTTCGTGATAATCGTCCCTGTGGGTGGACAAAACAGGCTTTAGTCACCTTAGAGGAGGCTACGGAAGCATATATGGTGGAGGCCATTGCTGAATCTCATCACTAGGTGCTGCAACTAATTTCTTGTAGGTTCTCAACATGTCTGCAACAATGGCAATGCAAGGAGGTTGGGTACAGCTCGAACAGTCCGACATGCGCCTTGCATTGAATATGGCCAAAATGGCCAAAGGCGGGTTTTCGGGCACCGCTATAGAGGCAATGCAATATCAAATGAAGAAACCACGGGCCGAAGTCACAGAAGAGAAGAAGCGGGGTGTTGAGTTTCCTGGGCATTGAAAGGTGAAGGCTGCAATTGAAAGACACCCGGCTATGATTCATCAGAACCACACGGATGGCTGTCTTCCTTGCCAAAACGACACAGCGAGGAATCCCCAGATACGCTGGAGGCGCAAATGAATGGGTGCTCCTCCACCAGTCCGACACAGACATCCGACACCAGATCTGACACCACCTCCGCCTGGTATGCAATATCCCCCCGCCAAGCTACCTCCGCCACGCGCTCCCATTCGGGGCACCCAATGATCACAAACCAACACTTTGCCAGCCGCAAATGAGGATTCAAGTGTTCCTCTTCCCAAGACGCAACCTGTCAATCTTGATGCATCAGCCGAGGATAGCATATTCGAAGAAGATTTTGATCCAGAATTGGTGACTGATGAATGTACATCATGCGGTTTGTACACTATCTGCTGTGTCTGAATGCTGCTAAAATACATTTCGAAGATGAGAGCAGCCTATTGAATATAGATGTCAGTCGAAACGAGCATTGATTGAAAGGAACTGGATATTTAGTCCATTATAATCCACAACTCGTGGACACTTTAAAGTAAATTTTAAAGGATATATTTATATGTATTATTAACAAACAATGTGGTGATCATGGACAAAGTACATGATGACATGAGAACGGCTGCCAGAACATTGTGAATGATAAACTGTGACAAATTGAATGATTACATATTGCGGATAAGCCCGTGGCAAAATGAGCATCAAAGGAGTGTCAACAGTTGTAAGTGTTGTAGGTCTGGTAAATAAAACTTGATATCAATGTTATTAGACATAATGCAAGTATTGGCAGCCTTTATAGGCTAAAATGATATCTGCACGCTCCCTGGCCTATCATGAAGATGAGTGTCAACGGAGCGTGAACGATTTTGGGTTTTGCATTATTGGTAATCTGAGTTGTGTATTGTTGCACACTGTTATAAACGGCTGATTGGCAGCCATTATTGGCAAAAAGGTATGCGGTACAGTCACTGCCCCCTTCTGAAAATGAGCGTCAACTGAGCATCAATGATTTTTGGTTGTGCATCATTGGTAATCTGAGTTGTGAATTGTCGCACACTATTATAAACGGCATATTGGCAGCCTTTATTGGCAAAAGGGTATGCGGTACGGTCACTGCCCGCTTTTGAAAATGAGCGTCAACAGAGTGTCAACGATTTCTGGTTGTGCATCATTGGTAATCTGAGTTGTCAATTGTCGCACACTGTTATAAACGGCTTATTGGCCGCCATTATCGGCAACAAGGTATGCGGTACGGTGACTGCCCCTTTCTGAAAATGAGCTTTGACGGAGCGTCAACGATATTTGGTTATGCATCTTGGGTTATCTGAACGGCAATGTCGGGCAATGATTCATATACTATGTACTGGCTGCCTTTCAGTCCAAACAATGCAGGATATCTTCGTTACCCCATCATGACAATCAGCGTCAATGGAGCGTCAACGATTTTTGGTCTTGTAAGTCTGGCAATTGAAATGACATTTGGTAGTAGTTAAGTATAATGGCAGTATTAGCGGCCTTTATTGGCAAAAGAGGAAGGTGTACAGTCTCTGCCCGATTCTGAACATGAGCGTCAACAGAGCACCAATGATTTTTGGCATTGTAAGTCAGGTAATTGGAAATTAATTTGTTCGCTGTTATACATAACCGATCTTTAGGCAGCCTTTGTTGGCAAAAAAGGATGCGACCCAGTCACTTCCCCATTCCGAAAACTTTGTTACCCCATCATGAAAATGAGTGTCAACTGAGCCTCAACAATATTTGGCCTTGCATTCTGGGTAATCATGACATCACGCGAATATCAAAGCTTATAACAGATGTATAGACCGCCTTATAGGCAAAAATACAAAATGTAGAACGAGAAATGCGGATTCCAAAATAATTGATATTGCAAGCTGCAAAATATGCAAATAGTGATTATGAGGTGTTGAATAAGTGGTTTTGGTAAAATACAATTAACGGGCAGCAAATACAAGAGCACTATATGAATCTACATATGGACCCGCTGGACAACCAGCTGACAACCCGCCGAATTCGGATGGGTTGTGGATTTCCATCGAACAGTACCCGAATTGACTGTTCGAGTCAATTGACCGCCCAGAAAGTCAACTTGGGAACGGTTCGGGTCCGACCCGGATCCGGACCCAAAGCGATGGTCCGGAACCATTGCTAACACCACATGAGAGTCAGAGTGCACCCTTGACAGAGTAGTAAATAAATAAGTAACTCTTGAATATATAGTATTATCCATAAATTGCAATATTTAGTATATGCGCTACAGTTGCATTACAGCAATAATTCAGTCATGCTATCAGTAAATTACATGTGTATTATCGTGCATTACCGAAATCGGCTCTGGGTTTTTATTCATTATGCGGTGTTATGAGTGTTATGGGAGGTTATGGTAGGCCATATGACCTGCGGTAGATTACACATGACAGAATATGTATTTCCTGACGCACTTATATTATGGAAGATGGAAGAGCAAAAATGGTTGATGCTCTGTTGACGCTCATTTTGAACATGGGGCAGGGAGCATGTCACAGTCTGTTTTTCCTATAATGGCGGCCAATACTTGATTTATGACTGGCTGGAACCAATCACCTCACAGAATACCACGGATGCAAGACCAAAAATCATTCACGCTCCGTTGATGCTCATTGTCAAGATGGGGCAGGGAGCATGTAGCTATGATTTTTGTGTATGAAGGTGGCTAATAGTTTGATTATGTATAACCATGACCGAATCAATTTTAAATTGCCTCGAATACAAGACCTGACATTGTTCACGCTCCATTGACCTTCATTTTGCCATGGCCATATCCGCGATATGCAATCATGTGATTTAGCATATTATATCATTTAGAGTGTTTTGGAAACCATTCGATCGTCTTCATGTACTTTCTTCTTTTCCAGTACATATTTCAGTGATAATACTTAAAAATATATCCTTTAAAATATACTTTAAAGTGTCCGGTAATTGTAGGAAATAATATACTCAAAAATCCGGTTCATTTCGATCATTGCTCGTCACCACATGCATGTTCGCTGAGCAGGCTGCTCTCATCTGCATAATGGATGGTAGCTGCATCACCGCACAGCAGATAATGTACTAACCAGTGGATGTTCCTTCATCAGTCTGCAAAATCTGGAATAAAATCTTTATTGAGCATGCTATCCTTGGCACATGCATCAAGATTGAAAAATTCAGCATTGGGAAGAGGAGCATGCAAATACACATATCCAGTTGGCACATGGTCCATTAGGGAACATTGAGCTGTCTGATTGTCACCTGGTAGCGCAGGTGGCATTCAGGGAAGAGGTGGTGTCGGTTCTGATGTCGGCTGTCTCAGGGAGTGTTGGCAATGGTTCCGGGTTTCCCGGCTTTGGTCCAGGTTGGAACCAGAAGGGAGACAGCAGTCCGGGTCAGTTACCACCAACGGAACGAGACCGGACGATTCGCGACAGGTCGTTAGGCGGACCGGACCGAAATGCGTTTGATCTTGCCGGGGTTCAAACCGGACGGTAGTTCCATATTGCAGTTACTACAACTCTGGCGTTAATTGAGCGTTCGAGTTCTTATTGTATCACGACATGGTCCATCCGCACTGGATGCAGTGTTAGGAGCTGTGTCGTCCTGTGGTCTCCGATTTGCAATTCGATTCATATTCGTTGAGTTGCGATGAGATAACACTCAAAATCATGCCCCAATTGCGGGATTTCAACAGCTACACAACGAATATTGCTCAGATTCAAATCCGGACACCAGCAGGTGAAAGAGCTCCGGAAACTGCATAATACATGTATAGACCATGTTGCGATATGATCAGAACCCAAAAAGTAATTGGAGCGGAAATGCCGGGCTCACAAAGACCTGGTTTTCCGGTGGAAAATGGCCCACAAGCAATGGTCTGGGATTTTCGTGTAGTAAGGTCCACTGCAACGGTTCAGTTATGGTTCCAACCCTAACCTGGAACTGTTGTGGCGGTTTGGCACAGTCGATAACACTGGTCTCAGTCGGTCTGGTGGAGGTGCACCTGTTCCTTTGTATATCCAGCGTGTATGCAGATTCGTTGCTGTGCCCTGTTGGCAAGGAAGGCAGCCGTCCATGTGGTTTTCACAAACCATAGTCAGGTGTCTTTCTATTGCAGCCTTCCCCATTCAACGCCCAGGAATACAAACTTCTCCCTTCTTCTGTTCTCAGACTTCGGCACGAGATTTCTTGTTCAAGTATTGGGTCTCGAACTCCACAGCACACGCAAACCCTCCTTTGGCCATTTCCGCCTCATTCAAGGCCTGGAGCATGTTGGATTGTATGAGCTGTACCTGATCTCCTTGCCTTGACATAATAGCAGACATGTTGGAAACCTACAAGAATTCAGTTGTTGCTTCTGAAAATGAGATTCGGCTATTACCTCTACCATATATGCTTATGTAGTCTCCACTAAGGTAATTGATGCCGTTATCTTCCACTCTTGTGAACCCTTATCATGAATTTTGTCCACAACAATCCCACAGCTGACAACAGTATGATGTTTGACATCTTGGACTGTGTGGACAAATGCCTTGGTCGACCATGCACACTTCCTGTTACACATAGTGATAAATTGGACATGTAGCTCTCGCCATGTACCCGCCATACATTATATGGTCAGTTGACCGCTGTTTATGGTGATATGAATATAGTCACATCCAATTGCACGCCGCTTCGTGTTCTTGCTGCTTGCGGTTGTGCAGTCAATGTTCAAATGTGCATCCAGGGTCGTATGCTTGGTGGCTGCATTGACAGCTTTGCAGAGGACATATTGCTGTCAGTGTTGTTGCTTCGTGCCAGAGAGTGATGCATTGTATGATGCGCCCATCCATCGGCTGGATTAGGACCCGCTCTCACCTTGCTGAGGTGTTTCTTCAGCGATGATTTGGTGGTCTGGAATAGGGGACCATGATGATAATGAAAAGAAGTGGGAAGTCTTGACAAATATATAGTTCACTTCAAGTCAAAATGGAATCCGTAACAGCCGACTTGCATGTTCTACTCATGATTAATCCTGCTGTGTATGTGTGCAGGTTGCAGGGGTTTCCCACCATCCCGCAATTACCAATAAGTCTGTCAAATGTTGGTTGTTTATTCATAGGAATAAATAGAGGTTTTCAACAGCCGAAATCTCATGATTTCCGGAAACAAATAGGACATTGTTCCAGGGAAAGGAAGTCTGGTGATGTTTGTCTCAAGAGATCCCAGGGATCTTACATGAAACAGTGGCTGAAAATCGAGTCATGTTGTATGGTTACCATTATGATTCCAATTTTAGTGACCGTCAAAATGCAGAAATTGGTTGGATCATGTTGATCAAACATACCAACGGTGACATAAAGGATGCAGCCTGCCTCCATATCGTCCATATCTTGCAACATTCAACATCTCACCCATCAAAGCAGTGAACACAAACTACAATGGTGAATCCTCCGAAAACGATCTTTTGGCCCCATCTGGTGGGCAAATATGGCATATCAACAAATCATTTCACATGACGATGTAATCAAACGAACAAAGACAAGGGCTGGTTCGAAGCTGAAAGTTTCTGAGCACCAGCGGCGTTGCGCAGTTTGCGATCCAAAATGCAGCTTGTGGCGCAGAAACGACAAGCAACGCACTTTCTAAGGAACACAGAGAAAGAGGAATGGCTCGAGGATTACATTGAGAGAGAAACTTTTGTGGCAAGAAAGCGTGTTGAAGACAAAGACACAGTGATTATGTAAGAGCAGGAACAAATGAGAAGTGCAGAATATGCGCGATTGACAATCAGAGAGGCCAATATAACCTTTCGGGAGATGATCAATGCTATTGCAGACAGTCTGAGTGATCTTGTAAGTTCAGCCAATGAGGAGGAAGGGGAAGATGATGAGGATGAAGAAACAAAACTGGGCAGGCTGAGCGAAGACAACGAACCCTGCTGGGTGGTGGACACAATCTCCTAAATGGTTCAAGAGCGCATGGAGAGTGTTTGGCAGAAGCAGATGAAGCTGCAGGAATTGACACCGCTGGGATGGGAGGATGTTGCAGACTGCTTTGGTGAAGAGATAAGAAGTACGGCATGACCAAAGTGAAGGTTCCGGCAGTTGTCAAACCACCAACTGACAAGTCACAGCCGCACCTGCACTAACAACAGTTGCATAACATATGGAGTCACTTGATATCAGCCCCGGAATATCGCAAATACTGCAAGGGACGTCTCGACCAGGAAGTAGTCATATGATGGTAGGTTCCGCGAAGCCAAAGCGAAACAAATGCATCACGATTGATTCACCCAATGCCTGGCCCAATATGTCACCAATGAAGAAATTAAAGCCTGCTGAACCCATAAGCTATGACCAATGCATATTGCCTCTCTAGCTAATCACCATATAGAAATCCCATTGGGATGAGGAAATAGTGATGCCAGGAGCATCGCCAGAAGAATTGATGAAGAAATTGAAATGTTCAAAGGGATTTCTGTTTGGGAAGTGATTGGTGTATCTATTTTGCTACGCGTCAGCAATTTCTTGATTTCAGTGATCAAAATTTCAGAACTGCTAATTCGTCTCAGCATGTGCAAGTGTCACATGCCCCTTGCGAAAGTACTAGACTCCAAATCAGGCTGTAAGATGACCAGTAAACTCGATATCATCTTGCCTGATTGTGTTATGTGAGACAGGAACAACTAAATTGGTGACATAATTTACAGACGAAATTGAAGTGAATCAGGTCATACGAGTCATAGATGGAGCAGTCAATGTGCAATACAAACCTGACTGAAACATGACCATCATGCTGCATTCATACATGCATCCAACCACATCACCCTCCGCACAGACCTAGTGCACATGGTCGACATTTTCAACATTGCTGACGGTAGGCCATGGAAATCGAGGTGAAGGAGCTGGATGGGGAAAGGTGAGTATGTCGGGCTATAATAATCAAAAACTAGTGGATGGATCTACATGCCGTACATTGCTGGCCGAAAGCGCAGGAATATGACAGAGCTACATCATCCAACACTCAGATACCATGTATAGTGGTGGATCAGAAATGGAGAGGCCATGAAACTTCTCGATGCAAACGATTATACATAGAAATGCTATCTTGGATGTCAATAATGACTATATGATTTGTAACACACAATTATTGAGTGTAACATGACTGTTAGGATATGTTTAACATGAGCATCAACAGGGTGTCAATGATATTTGTCTTACACTATCGGCAATCAAATGGCTGCATAGTCACATTCTTCCAAAATGAAAGTAATGGTGGTCATTATAAGTATAAAGGTACAGGACACAATCCTTGCCACATTCTAAAAATGAGCATCAACGGAGTGTCAATGATTTTTGGCCTTGCATCTTGGATAATCCAAGTGCTGTGCAACGACTTTAACCCACAAACAAAGTTTTGGCTGCCATCCTAGGCAAATACTCTTGTGATGACATTGCTACTATCTTCCAACAATCAGCATCAACATAGCATCAATGATTTTTGGTCATGCAACTTGAATAAACCAATGGCCATTCAATGGTATTAACCAATAATCCAAGTATGAGCTCCCTCTATGGGCAAAAATAATACTGTCAATATCACTACCACCACCTGAAAATGAGCGTCAACGGAGTGTCAACAATTTTTTGTTTTGCATCTTGCTTAATCAAATGGCTGTGCAACTCCATTATCCCATAATCAAAGTATTGGCCCCCTGTATGGGAAAAAATGCTAGTAACGATATCGCTACCGCCTCCTCAAAATAAGCATCAACAGTTGGTGTGGGGCTCAGTGAGCTACACAGCAACAAACTGCTATGCATAATTCCGAAATTGAGTTTTTAACTGTCAGTCTTCTCAATATGTACTTGTATACAACTTCACAACTATGCATGCAATGTCTCACAGCTCTTACTTTGTCTGGCTTGTAGCTATAGAGTCAATATTTAAGAACCAGCATTCAACTTGAAAATAACGTAACTTTAGGGAGTCTCTCAACCCAAATTACGGTGCTGTGAAATTCCTACTACCATGTCGGATTAATACTGTACAAATACCCCGTTGGTAGAGGTTGTGATAGCTTCCAAAATCAACTTGCCTTTGTTCGTGATTTGAGCGACCTTACTTCACAAATCATATTTCATACTTGGTGCACTTCTATGAATGTGGGCTCGAAGCATTCAATTGCTTGTGATTAATATTGACATGTGCCATTGTGGCGTGTCAATGTGCACTGCTGATTTTAGAAGACCGGCAGCCCAGGCATCATATGCACTGTTTGTCATCAAGTTCTTCGCTATCCATCACAGCATGGGACAAGCTCAATTGGGAAACACTTCTGGGCAATGGTGCGGATCGCAATGTTGCACGAAGTAACTGAGTTGCAATTTCCTGAATTGACAAGTCCAATAGTCGATAACACAGCATTGGCCGTACAGCAGAGACAAGGAAGTCAAGCAATTTCGACAGTAAGTTCACAAAGAAAATTTGTATTCAACATCTAGGTCATATTGATAGTACTTCACTTGACAGGCATCAGCAACAACCCCAGTTTCCATCACAAACACGTGGGTGTTCCAGAGGGCTCTGACAGCTCTGACAGAACGCTGTACCTTCTGATGGAGAATTACATGCTTCCTGTTTCCTACTTACCACCTGTACGTTCCCCCCGGGATGTGGTGATGTATATGCACCATCAGAATGACAAGTGTGTTTCACTCCTTGCAAGGGCTGCAGTTATACTGTAGCTATTTATACAGTGCCTGGCAATGTTTATGCCTTTCTCCGGCCGAGTGCCAAATTCTACCACTCCTCTATTGCTATATATTGGATGCCACACTCTCCCCATATATGTCTAGCTTTGAGATAGTGTCACTTAGTACAATACAGTCTTCGCTTCGGATACGTCGCTTGCTGTTGCATTCGCTTAGTCATTATCATTTTTTACAGGTCTGAAATATACTGTCCAATCTTTACACTCTCTAGTACTATGCCCTCAGTCTTCGACATTCTGCGTTGATCAATCATCGGCTTGCAATGCTTCTTCCTCCTCATTAGCATATGCATAGTCACCATCTTTGCCCTCATACCCGTCGAAATAACTGCTTCCCTGGTCAAACCTACTATGCCCTCAGTTCTGCACATCGTGCGTTGATCCATTATCAGCTTGGGATGCTTGTTCCTCATCATCCGCAACCACATCATCGCCATCATCACCCTCATAATCATCGACATCATCAGTCCCCTGGTCACACCGCTCCAGTTCGGTTGCGGCCCATTGTCGCAGGCTGGAGGTTGGGATGGTACGATGCTGGTCACTTTTGTCACCTTCATCTTTGTAAGCCACGCTTCCCACGGGCACCCCGAAATGATATTCGTCATCCATGAAATTGTTTTCTATCGGGATGTTTGGGTCAGTGCTTCGATTCTCAGGATTCTCACGCGCCACGTTGGAGGTCAAATAGTCAAGCAGAATCGCATTGTCAACACGTGCAGGTTCCACTCTGATGACCACGGCAGGCGATGGGTTCTCCGCCTGTTGGATCTGACGTTTGACTGTAGCAAGAGTGTTGTTATTCACCCTCTGTTGGTAGCTCTCTGGAAGTGTGTTCTTGGTATTCATCAAGAATGTATACATGTCTGTAATGCCAGGAGAGGTTCACAACTTGCGACCCGTTGCAGCGCAGCAGGATGGGATCGTACCACAGTCATTCCTGTAGTTGAATTAGTTGGAGTGATCAGGTCTGTCTCCATTCAGCTTTGACTTGGAAGCTTCCAGATGAACTCCTGTTTTCTTTGGCCACTCCAGGAGAGCATGGCGCAATGCGGTGCAGGTGAACATGAGCAGTGGCAAGGGTATATAACCGTCCTGGTCATCAATCATGCGATTATAGAATCCATCAGCATACTTAGTACTGCGGTAATTTGCCTGACGATAAAATTTGATGAAGATAAACTGCGGGATTGCTTCCACCAGGAAGTAAAGTGCACACTAGCCCTTCGTTAGCAGCTTTTGACTTTCTCTGCGTTGGTATTGGATGGCTTATGCCACCTTCTGCACGCTATGCGACAGAAAAAAGACAGTCATTGTCTGCCAGATGGCAATCAATGAATCCCAAACGCTATGCGTCGGATTCAAAGTGATGGAGATCATAACGCTCTGCTATTGTGTCCCATGCTGATTGAGGAAAATAGGATTTAACCTTATCAACTTGTGCTCAAACCTGGTACCAGTGTGAGTGTGTAATATCCAACATGGGCCATTGCTTCAGCTTACCTCATTCATTATCTCCTTTGTGCATGCCACAAATGCTATGTACCAAATGTTGTTTTGTTGCATAGCAGTGTTCCAGTATGTCTCTATTATCTGCCAGTGTGGGGCTTTAGCTAACGCTTTCACAACGCATTGCGTTGCATAACTTACCATCTCCAACTCACTTGCACACATAAACAGCTGTCTGTTCTACATGAAGAGCTCCAGGAGTCTGCCTGTTGCAAATACAAGACGTGAAATGTCTGAGTGACCAAATCCATGGATGCTGCAACTGCCGGAGACAACTAAATGAGGTGTAGACACCGCCTGGAGTTGCAATTGCCACTCCCTCTGTCTCAGGTATCTCTCTGTACCTCGTATTTGCAGTGGATTTGTAATGATCGTGAGGGCTTCTGGATGAGGGATGAGGGTAGGCAGGTTTTCAAGAATGCGGAGAGGAGTAGAAGTGCTAGCTATGACAGATGCAGGGCTGGATACAACACGACACAGTGAGTCTGACTGCGAGGTTCCTCCGGGTGCGGCTGTTCTATAACTGCTTGTACCATGCGTGGCGGTTGGAGTATTTGTTGACTGTAGCAGTGTAGCAGACGGGGTGGAAGTCATTTATTGAGTGATATCCGCAACACAAGAAATGTTCAGCGAAGACAAGGGGGTAGAGTTTTGACCTTGGACTGCAGAGGTTATGGAACTCCTTCCTTGTGAGGAATCCCTCCCAACATCCTGTATGGCAACATGTGGCGTAGCAGGGAGATGTTGAGAATTCCCCGAACGCACACAACATTGTTGATTTTGATGACTAGCCAAACTTGGAACATTTTTCACTACCAGAGTCGTGTCACAGCGAGCAGTTTGGGAAGGCATAGTCCGATATATATGTTCAACCTGAAGAATGTAGCAATAACTTCCCCCGCATGCATACGCAAGAGCAGCCAAGGTTGACTTCTATTTGAGCGAGCAGGGAGGGATTTGACGAAAAAGGGAGGCGCAATGTAGACCACGCCAGACTCTAAACCGTGACAATACTTTGGGACGAGATCTCTTGACAAGCTCTCAATTAAGGGGTCAACTGCCTTCCGATTAAACTCAGATTAAACTCAGCATTGATATGCACTGTTACAACAACGTCTGAAGGTTTATTTGCACCACTTGAAGGATGTTCATGCCATCTTGGCGCCATTATCATAGTATTGCACTCATTCTGGGCATAATACTTCCATCCATCATTTGTGTTTATCTTCAGCTTCATGGCTGAAATCCCCATTTGGCAGAGCTAATGCATCGCAAAGCGAACAAAGATGTATTCTCTATTTTATGACATCAGTTGCGTGTGCTTTGTCCACTGCTATGCATGTTGGTAGCCGTGTTGGATGGTTGCACAGTTGGGAAAAACTGAGAACTACTGAGTTTGCTCTGAGATGCACGAGGTGGAGCGGTGGAATTGGTGTGTCGTTTAAAGGCAACTCCCAGCGTCCGGAACTGACCCCTCCATGAGTACCAAATCTCGTCTCGAGGTTTCTCATTTATGAGATGCATGGAGGATGTGCAATATGCAGGCTGGGCTGTTGTGTGTTCCTTTACCTACAAAACGAAGGATATGATTCAAAATTATCATATCTCACATGTTGAACCAAGAAATCATAGGAACTTGAGTATATAAATCCTATCTTCTCGCCTACACCTCCATTCTCTTTTCCACCCGTATTGAACACACTGCCAGCATCCTGAACTCTCTCAACATCACGTGACTTCATCAGCAAAAACATTTCCGTCTGGGCGGAATAGCTCCGTCAGAGTGGACACCATCCGTCAGAGCCGTCAGAGACACCCCGGTGGCGGATTACTCCGCGCCCGGCGTCAATACCACGCGTCGCCTTGCATATCACCCAGCAATCGCTGTTTCGCCGTTTCTTCTCGCTCTGTCAGTCTATACGAAATGAACACTTTATCTTTCCCATCTTTTGATCTCACTCGAGCTTTCTACAATTTCGGGGATTTACGCAATTGCGTGGATCCTTGCGGCCGGGTAGTATCTTATGTTCTCACCCTCATCCTATGCTTCTCGAGCCAGGTTGACTCTTGATCATGGCATGGAGAGATAGAGAGGGATGACTTAACTTCGTGTTCTTAGGTGATGGTAGAGGAGATGGGACAAATCATCATGAGAAGCTGGGACTTAAGAGAATTTCGTGTGCGAGTCAATATACCATCCCCGATAGTGTGGGTCCGAGTCACGATGCGCCGTGTAATAACACTGATACGAGGTCTGCCCAACCCAATCAGGCAAGTCATACCCCTGATTTCTCATATCCGCTCGTATCCTCCACATCGTTCTCATCTTCATCCCCCATCTGTCTCTTTCTCATCCACATCTCAACCATC
>Ga0307515_10003380_pt1 | contig 33631 bp, 36 predicted proteins | sample 17_EM_MG_FD_194513 | JGI IMG/M metagenome (GOLD analysis project Ga0307515, IMG submission 194513) | Populus trichocarpa ectomycorrhiza microbial communities from riparian zone in the Pacific Northwest, United States - 17_EM | ecosystem: Host-associated > Plants > Roots > Unclassified | place...
ATGATACACCCCATCACATAGAGTGACCTTGACAATTGCTGTGACCCCGACACAGTATCGCTGTGTTTGCTCGTTGTTGGGAGGATGCCAAATCAGCCAAGCATCGTATGCGCATTGATTTTTTGTGTGTACACACGTAGTCGATAACTAATGATGTAATAGAACCACTCCAGCCATTACATCCGAAGGCCTCATTGGCGAGGTTGATAATCTCCCAACTTTCCGCGTAGGTCAACTTGCCCTGGCCGCCGGGGCCCGGACGTTGGCTTATGAACTATGTCCTAAGCTTCCTATCGAGTTTAGCTTACAGGGTGGCGATTTTCTGGGCTATGTGTACTGATTGTTGTCTGTTGAGGTGTAGTTGGATTGTAACCGCTACCGAAAGGTGGCTGGGGTTGTTGGGGGTGGGAGTTCGAGTTCGAGAAGGAAGGATACGCGTAGGAGTTTCCGTGCATAACCGCGTTATAGCTCATCGAGCAAGATATTGCGAGGGTCGGTGGATTTTGCGTGGTTTGTGAGGAGGACGTGAAGGACGGGAGCGCAGAGGGGTCAATAAGTCCAATGTATGCGCTTATGAGGTGCGTTGGCAATGCACTCATCGACCAACAAGGGTGGCGATGCGACGGCTAGGCGGAGACAAGGTTCAAACACGTGACGTTTTGTTTGACCAAGCACTGCCCGAAAAGGCAGACGCGCATCTCTCCTGTATCGTCGAACATAGAACACGCAGCCACGCAACACGCAACACGCAACCGCCTCACCTTTCTCAGGCATACCTATAAGATGCGGATCGGATGGCGAGTGATTTCAGCTCACACCTGGCTTCTTTCATCGCCTACTCCGGGAGCGACACAGTACTGCGACACTGGGGTTCAGCTACACTTACAAAGCATTCCAATAACTGTGAAAATCGGAGGTCACCTCGGTCTCGGTGATTCGCGCAAACCTGACCATACAACCGACCCTGTATTGAAGCGGCATGCCGGTTTGGATCATAACGCCCTGATCTTCGCCCATCACCTCAAGCGCGAGGTCCTGACAAGGTGGTGTATTTTGACGACCCTCACCCGCCCACTTCACTATCGCCAGAACCCTGCTGACAGAACCACAACCACAACCAAAGCGAGAACCACATCCACCACCACTGGCACCCCCGCCCAATGAACTGTCTCTGCTCATTTCTACCTTCCCCACCTCCTTCACCTCCACCTCCTCGAATTCCTGTCGTGCTTGTCAGATCCCCGTACAAAGCCCAAGAACCTCGTAGATGGCGAATACATCTACGATGTTGAGTCAATAGAGGATGGGCGGTGGAGACGCACCACGGTGGGCGGTGTTCCCTGCCGGCTATGTCGAGGAAAGTGCGCCTCCTAATGAAGCCGAAGTGCCAACGCACCTACACCCCGTGAGAGCAACCTCGAACCCAGTCACTTTGGGCATGCAGACGCCGCAACACAGAGCAAGAAAAAAAGAAGCGAAAAGGGAAGGGCAGCGATGATGATCCAAAGTTCTCCTCCACAGCGCTACAGCCAGCGTCAAATGCAAGACGCCCCTCGGCACCTCACAACTTCTAGGCACGAAGGCGGTGATTGACTAGGTAGCGTGGTCACTAATGAAAATCATTTGGGCTCACTGGAATATAGGTTGTGCTCACGCTCCATTGAGTGTTCTCCTCTAATCCTTGTTAAACAAATACACCTCTCAAAGAATGTACCGCTGAATACGATGGAGTCGTCTCAAATTCTTGAGGCGCCGACTGATCGGTGTGTTCACTGTAATTCACGCGATCAGTACCACTGATCATCGTATACCATTCAGGGGTCCAGAGTGGCCGAGTATAACTAACCCTAGAAGCTCTGAAATACTCCCTTGACGTTGACCTGAATGGGAGTGGCATAATTTTCTCTGGTACTCGCGCTCTAGGCAGTCCGAGGGCCGTTGATGGTTGAGTTTGTCAGTAAGGAGTGAAAGGTCTCTAGGACATGCATTGCCAGGTCGCTTGAATTACAAGACTCAAAGCTTTGTGGCCCGGTCATTCCGCGACCACTAGCCTAATGTCCGAGATGGGCACCCCAAAGGACGACAGTACCCATGCTCTCTTCATGTGTACGGCGTCGCCAGAAATGATTGGAGGAACCACGGCGAGACTAGATAATCAGCGTGAATTGGGGGCCGGAGGACGTCAAAGACTCAGGAGACATCGGTGGCCACGAAGAGGAAAATCCAAAGACGGTTTCGCGACCTCGTCATTTTCAGCGTTTTGTATGTTTTGTACACAATTTGATTAATAGATTGTGCATGCCCGCTGACGACTTTACAAGGCCCCTCAAATGTTGTTTGATCCGTCCATGATACCTTCTGCTCTAATTGTCAAATATAGGACTGGTTAATTGAGGGACTGAAATATCGTCTTTGTCCCCAACTTTGGATTCTCCACTTCTGGGTATATTCACACAATCGCAACGTACCTGGTGGTCGTACATCATATTTATGGAGACAATACGGTCCATTGCCGCCTTCCCACCGACCCCAGGAAATGCCTCCTCTACCGGTGGCCCGGGTGTGCAGGCGGTACACCCTTGAGGGGGTAACGAACCCTCTTCCACCTTGACAGCAGTATCGCCCGTGACAGTACTGAACGAACTCGCCCTTGGTGGACCAGCAGATGCAGGGAGGTGGCCCCGATGCCAAGGCTGCAATCCGGTTCAGGTGAGTCACCCAGCGGGCCCGTCATAATTGCTTTCACCCTTCCCATCTGTCTCGGTTGCAGCGGGCCTTGGGCTGGCCGCAGCGCGGGTGATCGAAGCCGAGCGTGTCGACCAGCGTTGTCGAGGAATCGAACGGCTCTAGGTTCGTGTCGTTGGAGAACGAATCGTCCCCGTTAACTAAATCGGCGAACTTCTTCTGGGATAACTCCTTCGGCAATTTGGGGAGGACGCAGCTTGACAGCTGGCGGGATTGAGGTCGCTGTCGTACCAGTTGAGCTGGAGGTACCACCCATATCAATGCCTCTAGCAGTCACGTCTGAGGTCTGCGTAACCCCAACTTTGCAACCTGCGAACGCTCTGGTGGCGAATCCTCTTTGGTTTTGCGATTTCTGCAAGTAACACTTGAGGTGACGCGGGTTTATACGTGGCAGATCACGAGTATTCCAGATCGGCAACGAAACTAGTACTCCTTGAAATGGGAGGAACACCGTCATTTTCATCGTTCCGTCTTCTCCTTCCTCTTTCCGCACAAGTGGCCAACTACTTTTCCATAAATGCTGTGAGGATGGATAGGTGATCCTTAGACGGCGCAACGAGGTACTTTTGGGTTATATGAGTGCGTGTCGACTCTTCCTAGTGGTATTGCCAAGGGCGTGATGTTCTATCCAGTGTGTGTAACCAATGCGTATCAAAAATTGAACTTTGCTGACTCCATGAATAAAAGATGGTGGCTACATGCTGCCAGTAATATAATGGTAGTGAAGGAGATGAGGAAGGCAACCCTTCTCGAGACAAGAAACGCGGCATGGTTTGGGCGTGGTCGTCACGCGGAAATCGTCCGTCGGTGTGTATGTGAAGCTCTTCATTCATAAGACTACAAACACGATTACGAACACGTACGGTCAACCCCACAACTTGTCCCTCTTGTTCAAAGCCCAAAGTCTAAACCAACCATGCCCAAAAATGTTCTTCAAAGTACTAAGGACACGGGAACCCCAGCCAGACGCAAAAATGAGTACTTGCCGCCGCCGGCTCCCAATACGTACACGTTAAGGGGCCAGAGGTGGGTTTGTGGCGACAGGTTTCTTGACAGTGACAAAAGTTACTGAGTGATCAATATAGATGTCAAACTCTGGAGGACCAGCCACCGAGTGTCATCGTATCTCGTGCAGTGTTCGGAGAAGGCATTAGGGCAGCTGAATTTGGTGGACGCGGGGTCAGGAGCGAATCTCCCAACAATCAGCACCGCTCCAATCACGGCCAATACTCCTTTGACCCCAACATTGGTTTTGGTGGAACGAGCGATGTCAATAGCAACTTCCAGTCTGGGGCGCAACTAACCACGCTCCCCAGTATGCAACCGCTACAATTCTTGACACAATCGGGCTTACATCAGCAGGCCCACCAGGAAATGTTTGGCAACGCGGGCCTATTCCCATATTTCCAGCCGCCTATAGCGCCTTCGACAGGCCCCCTGCGTGGAAGGGAAGGCCTACAAGCATATTCCGCTCCAGGCCTGCACCCGCGACCGCCACTGCCACCGGCATCTCAGCATCACCAAGGGGGGGTTGGCACCGCGGGCTCACTCCCTGAGTTTGAGTCGCTTATAGCGCCTCCAACAGGCCGAGGGGAAGGCCTACAAGGATATACCCCGTTTAACCCATACGGCGACGCAAGTGGCCTGCACCTGCCAGCTGCACCGCCGCAACTGCGGCAGGTGGCGCGACAGGCTCAAGCGGAGGCGCACGCGCGGGCAAAGGCACGGGGGTATGCGCATACGCGGGGGGGGCCTCAGGCGGTGGCACGGGCGGAGGCGCTGGCACAAGTGTTGGGGGGACGGGTGTGGCCGGTGAAGGCCCATACATTTCCATATGCCGATGTATTGGCAGATTCGAAACTGAAGGACATCATTTACTCCATTGAACCCGACCATCGTCATACACTTGCACACCACCTATACAGCCATTCACCCATTACACAAAAATACTGGTGGTTGATCCAAATCATTACACCCATCACCCGCCTTCCACCAGAGTTGCTCCAACAAATTTTACTCCTTATCATCGACGAAGCGAGCGATTCACCTTTGGCGTTGATGCTCGTATGTAAACATTGGTACGACGTCATCACCGGTATTTGGGCATCACTCAAGCTCGGCACAACAACCCCAAAGGATGCTGTCATAACCAAGTTGGAAAGGAACCAATGGTTCTTGGATGTAGTAGTTGATACGGAGATCGACCGTAGCCATTTCACCTCGTCAGAGGGTGCTTACCAGGCTATTTTCGCTGCCATTGAAGCAACCGACCGATGGCGAAGCTTCGTAGTCGAGACGTTCCCACCACAGGCCGACTTGCCTGAACACCTCGTGAACGGTGGACTCCGCATCAGAACATTCAGGATCAAGTCCGCTTGCGAGATGTCGCCCCTCCTCGACCGTGTTTTGCGCATCCTCGGCAAATCAGCCAGTCGAGAACTTACGACAGTGGAAATTAATTCACCGAGTGTGATATCATTCCTTGCTCCTACGTATCCCTCCACCTTCAATTCCATCAAAGTGCTCTCCCTCCATACCCGGGGGTTGCGCAACCCAGTTGACCTTCTACCTCACCTATATCAACTAGAATCCCTTACTGCCTCTCATCTCTCCTTTCCCATCTATAACAATGATGTCGACTTACCGTTTGTTCACACACTCCGTCATCTCAGCCTCAGAGCTGTCTCCATTCAGTGGATGAGCGGCAGGACCTTTCGCGCTCTCGAGAGTTGCACCCTTCTCCTTCCGCTTCATCGCCACATTCTGCACACATTCAGCGCCACCCTCCCAAGATGCAAGCAGTTGACATTCCAAGGCTACCCTCTCGATATCCTTACTGGTGTCTCAGCACACAACCTTATTAACCTCTCTGTGGTGTGCTCCTCTGTGTATAAGCCGCGGGGAAATCGAGAATTAATTCGGTTTTCGAGTCACGCTTTACGAGAGAGCCGACTTTCACCACGAGTCCTCCATATCAGTATCGAGGCAACGAGCGAGGCCTGGATAAAGGCAATAGCATTCATGGTGAATTTAGAGGAACTGGTGATTGACAACGCCCAGCCTTCTTCGCTTGAAGCACAGGTCCTCCGGTTACTTGTCGTGCAATCGGTCGATGCCAACAATCCGGGTACAACTACTACTCCTGGGTGTCGGAAAACACCAGTACTTCCATCTCTTAGGCGATTTGGGCTCCGGTATCGTCGCTGGCTGCGACCAAGTGAGCCTTTTGACTTGATTCCGGAGTTCATGTCCATTATCCTGTCAAGGCAACGGTTAAAGTTTCCTCTGCAGAGCCTCCAAATATGGATAAGGAGTGATGAAAAGGACCCACTGGAATTGATTGATGGATCATGGGTTAGTCTCGAGGGATTTGGACGCCTGATGAATGCCAGTGCAATTAATGTGTTACGGGCAATGGCTAGTAAATTTGTGGAGAACATGGTCAAGCCTTCTTGGCAGTCCTCGACCGCATGCCGTCAACGACCGCAGGCATGCCAGCCGCTGCTGCCTCCGCCAAGAACTCCGCTAGCAGCACCCCCTCCTTCACCAGCTCCACCTCCCCCTCCGCCCCACCTGCCCCACCTACCAACTCCGCGCGTTTCACCTTCACCGCCTCCCCACCTGCTTGATCTATTCTCGTCTATGCCCGATCCGGTCTCCTCGCGGAGTCTGACCGTTCTTGTCAGACGCCCGTACCAGGGCCAATGTTTTCAGGAGATCAACCTTATAGAAGGCGAATATATCTACAACGTTGAGCGATTCGACAACAAGTGGTGGAGTGGCACCACGGTGGACGGGAAAAAGGGGTTTTTCCCTGCCAGTTATGTCAAGGAAAATGCGGCCTCGAAAGAGGCCGAAGTACCACCGCTCCTACTCCCCGTGAAACCAGCACCGAAGACCAGAATTCCGACCGTGTATGTTACACGCCCGTACGGTGCACAAGGGGACAATGAGACCATACTCATAGAAGGCGGATATATTGAGCAATCAGACGATGGGTGGTGGAGGGGCACCACGACGGACGGGAAAACGGGGTTGTTCCCTGTCAAGGAAAGTGCACCACCCCTACTCCCCGTGAGAACATCTTCAGCTTCGGGCTTACTGAGATCGCAACAAGGCCAGAAAAAAGGAAAGCGAAAGGGAAGGTCGGTGATGGTCATTCATTGTTCTGCAGGGCGCTACAGCTAACGTCGAATGCAATAAGGCACCCGGAAGCTCCGAAGAACAGGCCCTTGCTTCTAGACATGCTTGACTAGGGGTGTGGTTGAGAATGAAAATCATTAGCGCTCACTAGAATCCGGATAATGCTCACGCTCTGTTGTGTGTCCTCCTCTGCCTCAGGTTAAATCCCTATAATTTCCATCCACAAATACAGCCCTCAAACAATGCACCTATCGCGAACATCGAATTCTGCTCGAACTCTGCCACAAATGAGAGGGACTCGAAAGCAATCCGTCCTTGAATGTAATACATGTACCATAATAGGTTGTCTGATACAATAATCGGAGCTCGTTCTATCGCAAAAGTCCATCGTTTCGGGTGTCACTTGACCACCAAGACGGACCGTACAAACATGATTACTATCCAGTCGAGGATAAACCAGTAAGTTTCCTATAGACGACTACCGCCGTACCCTTTTCAAAACCGCGCCGTCAGAGCCAACCTCGAGTTCACCAAACACAGGCCGGTCGGCCGTCGCTTTCGCTTTCCCTCCGACCCCAGGAACCCCAGTGATCACAGCCTTGCTGGAAGCAAATGCCTCCTCCGCACTGCGCTTCACTCCGACCTTGCCCGGGTGTACAGGTGGTATACTCCTGTTTGGCCTCGTCACCCCTGCGGGGATGACGAACCCTCCTCCACCTTGATTGCCCTTGACAGTAGCACTGCCCGTGGCAGTAGTGAATGAGCTCGTCCTTGATGGTGGCATGGGGCTAGTGTATGCAGGCGGTGGACCGATGCCAAAGCTGCGATCCGGTTGAGGTGAGTCACCCAACAGACCAGATATAATCGCGGTCATCCGTCCTTTGCCTTTCGTGTCCGTCACGGTTGCAGTAGGCCTTGCGCTGGTCTCAGTGGGGGGCACCAACGGTGGTGGTGGTGGTGGTGGTGATGATGGGTCCAAGCCGAGCGCGTCGACCAACGTTTTTGATACATCAAATGACTCTAGATTCAGGTCGTTGTAGAACGAATCGTCTCCGTCAGCAAAATCGGCGAACTCCTGGGATAGTTCTGAATAGCACGTTGGGGAGGGTGTGGCTGACGGGGTGGGGGTTGTGGTTGTTGTTGTACAAGCTGGGTGGGAGGTACTTGGACGGTCGGTTCTGGTTGTAGCAGAGTGTCCGTAGGAAGAATTGGTGAAGGTGCGGAGACAGGGGATGATCCAGCCAGTGCTGCTAGGATGCCGGAACGAGCCATCGTGCTGGTCGTGGCGGGTGCAGGCTTAGCATGTGCTACATGGGATCGCGGTGGTTCGCGTTCAGGCTGAAGAATGGTGGATCTTGCGGAGTGTTCCTGATGAGGACGGGATTCTATCTGCTGAGGGGATTGTTGGGCTTGACGCTGAAACTTGGGCACAGGGCTTGATTGTGCAGGAGACGTCCGCGCTGGAACGGTAGGAGGGGGTCCCATATTACTAGGTCCAGCGTTCGACGGACAGGTAGCTAAATTACTGCCTGTAGGGGGATTGGAATACTCTGGACGGCGATGGAGCTCGGACCTGTTGAATTTTGGTGGCGGGATTTGAATCTTGACCACTTCCTGGTCGGGTTTGTTAGAAAAAGGTACCATGTCACGCTAAGTGGACGTAGACAGACCTTTGCATACTCCTTGTCGTAGAGGCAGTTGCCAAGTAAGTTGCCAAAGTTATGGAGTGTGCGCTTCAACGCGTCCGTCACGGCTTCTTTCTTGCACTGTTGGTATCAGTGGGACTAATTGAGGTTGTACCATGGGATAACAGGAGGAAGAACACGTACCTTGTCGAGAGCCATACCCTTTTGCCTGCAGTTGTCGAGCATGCCGAATCCGACGTCTTCATGATACACCCCATCACGCAAAGTGACCTTGACGATTGCTGTGACCCCGACGCAGTATCGCTGTGTTTGCTCGTTGTAGTCAATCTGGAAGGTTTCCAAATCAGCCAACCATTGTATGCGCATTGATTTTTTGTGAGTACACACGTAGTCGATAGCTAACGATGTAATAGAACTACTCCAGCCATTAAATCCGAAGACCTCATTGGCGAGGTTGATAATCTTCCAGTAGGTCAACTTGCCCCGCCTGCGCCCAGACGTTGGCCAATGAACTCTGGACCAAGCTTTTCATCGAGTTTGGCTTGTAGGGTGGCTGAGCTGTATGCACCGACAAGTCAACATACGCACTGATTGTTGTCTGTTGAGGTGTATTTGGATTGTAACCGCTACCGAAAGGTGTTGGGGGTGGGAGTGAGAGTTCGAGAAGGAAGGATTTGCGTTGAAGTTTCCGTGCATAGCCGCGTTATAGCTCATTAGGCCAGATATCGCGAGGGTCAGTGGGGTTCGCGCGGTTTGTGAGAAGGACGCGAAGGACGGGAGCGCAAAGGGGTCAATAAGTCCAATGTATGCGCTTATGAGGTGCGTCGACAATGCACTCATCGACCAACAAGGGTGGCGACGCGACGGCGAGGCGGCGACAAGGTCCAAAACACGTGACGTTTTGTTTGACCAAGCACTACCCGAAAAGGCAGACGCGCATCTTTCGTATATCGAACATAGAGATCCCAGCCACGCAACACGCAACCACCTCACGTTTCTCAGGCATACCGATAAGAGGCGGATAGGACGGCGGGCGATTTCAGCTCACACCTAGCTTCTTTCATCGCCTACTCCGGGAGCGACACGTGCACAGTACTTCGACACTGGGGTTCAGCTACACTTACAAAGGACGCACAGAATTTAGTGGCATTCCAACAACTGTGAAAATCGGAGGTCACCTCGATCGGTCTCGGTGATTCGGGCAAACCGACTTGACTATTGCGACGCCTCAGAGGCGCCCCTGACTTAATCTCGCCTTATATTGAGGCTTAACTCAACCCATGGGTTGTCTTTGTTCTAGTGCGCACTTTTTGTCACGATCTGGGCCGTTATTACAACTCCCACTCTCCCACTTCACCCCCCGCCGTTGTCAGAACCACAGCGACCCCGTCCAGTCCCCCTGCCCGATGAACCGCCTCTGCCCACTCCGTCGGCTCCAGCATCTCTACCTTCCCAACGAATTCCTACCGTGCTTGTCATAGCTCCGCATGAAGCCCAGAGGACGATCAGATCAACCCCTTAGATGGCGAATACATCTACGATGTTGAGCCAATAGCTATAGACCATGGGTGGTGGAGAGGCACCACGGCGGACGGGAAAAAAAAGGGGGAGTTGTTCCCCGCCAGCTACTTATGTCGAGGAAAGTGCGGCTCCTAATGAAGCCGAAGTACCACTGCCCCTACACCTCGTGAGAGCGACCCCGAACCCAGTCATTTCGGGCATGCAGAGGTCGCAACGGAGCCAGAAAAAAAGGAAGCGAAAAGGGAAGGGCGGCGATGATGATCCAAAGCGCTACAGCCAGCGTCAAATGCAACGGTATCTGACAGTCTATTAGGGGCTCACTTTGTCATTTTTAACCAAGTGTTCTATTTACAGTTCCAGACGCCGAAACTTGAAAAGCCGCTCTGCAAGTTCCTGTTGTCGAGCTGCGTTCAGGCCCGCGATGTCCTTCGGACGAGCAGATGATTGAAGTGGCTCTCCTTCCAAGCCATTAGCATCGCTCGTCAAGCTTTTCATCTTATCATCCTGTTCAACGACTTTATCGGCCACGACGGGCCAACAGAGAATCAGTACAATGAGGGTATGGAACCGGATGAGTAGGTCCACTTTCTCTTCCTTCTCATCATCTAATTGCAGTGCGCTTGAGGAATCGGAAGATAAGATCAACGAACTCGGAACTCTGGGACTCGATAAAGCGATTCAGTCCGAAGGGGATCACAAATATGATCTAGCACGGTTATATCAGATATTCTTCTCCACTCGAGACTTCTACGTAAGCTCTCATAACCCTGATGAACGCTCATTATAATGACCCGCTTTGAAGCCGAACAGCCGTGACCATACAACCGACCCTGTATTGAAGCGGCTTGCCGGCTTGGATCATGATGGCCTGATCTTCGCCCGTCACCTACAAGCGCGAGGTCCTGACGAGGCGGTGTATGATGATAATCCTCCAGTCCCTTCGGATCCACCGTCCCGGATTTCTACGCCCGATCCATCCCCTGGACCTCCTCCACCTTCCCACCTTCCGGTCCCTCCGCCTCTGCTCATTCCACTACCCCCTGCATCTCTACCTTCCCCACTTCCTTCATCTCGACCTCCCCTTCCGCCTGGTCCGAGTGGCACCACGGAGGACGGGAAAAGGGGGTTGTTCTCTGCCGGCAATGTCGAGGAAAGTGCGGCTCCTAATGAAGCCAAAGTACCACTGCCTCTACACTCCGTGGGAGCAACATCGAACCCAGTCACTTCGGGCATGCAGAGGTCAAAACGGAGCCAGAAAAAAAAGAAGCGAAAAGGGAAGGGCGGCGATGATGATGATTCAAAGCTCCCTCTCTGGCGAAGACTTTGGTTTTGCGACTTCAGCAAGTGACACTCGAGGAACTGGAGTAACGAGTGGGAGAACTTCAATTGTTCAAACTGAGGTAGGACGAAGTACGATGAAGTTTCGATTAGTGACGCGGGTTTATGCGTGGCAGATCACGAGCATACCAGATCGGCGCCGAAACTAGGACTCCTCGAAGTGGGGAGGAACACCACCATTTCATCGTTTCATCTCTTTCCGCACAAGTGGCCAACTACTTTTCAATAAATGCTGTGAGGATGGATAGGTGATCCTTAGATGGCGCAACGAGGAACTTTTGGGCTACATGAGTGTGTCGACTCATCTTCCTAGTGGTATTGCTAAGGACGTGATGTTCTGTGGGGTATTAGTCAATAGTGTGTAACCAATGCGTGTCAAAAATTGAACTTTAACACCGCGCGTGAGCGTGATGGTGCATGACGCATTCCGGCCCTCCCTTTCCAACCCCCCCTTTTTTTTCTTTTTTTTTTTTGATTTTTGCTGACTCCATGAATAAAGGGTGGTGGCTACATGCTGCCACTAATGGTAGTGAAGGAGGTGAGGAAGGCGACCCAGTACTTCTCCTTCTCGAGACAGGAAACGCCGCGTGGTCTGGGCGTGGTCGTCATGCGGAAATTGTCTGTCGATGTGTATATGAAGCTCTTCACTCAGAAGCGATTACGATCACGGTCAACCCCACAACTTGTCCCACTTGTTCAAAGCCCAAAGTCCAAACCAACCATGCAGAAGGACGTTCTTCAAAGTATTAGGGACACGAGCACCCCGGTCAGACGCATAGATGAGTTCTCGTCATTCCCGCGGCGATCGCCACCGCCACCGCCACCGTCACCACCATCGATATCATCGATGTATCCACTGCTGGCGAGCTTGACACCGCCACGGCCATCGATATCATCGCTGTATCCAATGCTGAGGATCTTGACACCGCCACCGCTACCGCCACCGCGACTAGCACTGCACCCGGTGGCGCTACAGGCGCGAGCGGAGGCGCGCGCGCGGGCAGAGGCATGGGGGCACGCGCATGCGCAGGTAGGGCCTCAGCAGGTAGGGCCCCAGGCGCTGGCACAAGCGTTGGGGGCAGGGGTGTGGCCGGTGACGGCCCATACATTTACATATGCCGATGTATTGGCAGATTCGAAACTAAAGGACATCATTGACTCCATCGAACCCGACTATCGTCATATACTTGCATCTCATCTATACAGCCACTCACTCACTACACAAAAATATTGGTGGTTGATCCAAGTTATTACACCCATCACCCGCCTTCCACCAGAGTTGCTCCAACAAATTTTACTCTTTATCATCGACGAAGCGAGCGATTCACCTTTGGCGTTGATGCTCGTATGTAAACATTGGTATGCCATCGTCACTGGTATTTGGGCATCACTCAAGCTGGGATCAACAACCCCATTGGATGCTGTCACAACCAAGTTGGAAAGGAATCAACGGTTTTTGGATGTAGTAGTTGACACGGAGATCGACCGTGGCCATTTCAACCCATCAGAGGGTGCTTACCAGGCTATTTTCGCTGCCATTGAAGCAACCGACCGATGGCGAAGCCTCGTAGTCGAGACGTTCCCACCACAGGCCGACTTGCCTGAACACCTCGTGAACGGTGGACTCCAAGGATGCTCGGGTGCTGTCATGAACCGCATTAGAATATTCAAGATCAAGTCCGCTTGCGAGATGTCGCCTCTCCTCGACCGTCTTTTGCGCATTCTCGGTAAATCAGCCAGTCGAGAGCTTGCGACAGTGGAAATAAATTCACCGAGTGTGATATCATTCCTTGCTCCTACGTATCCCTCCATCTTCCATTCCGTCAAAGTGCTCTCCCTCGATACCCCGGGGTTGCGCAGCCCAGTTGACCTTCTACCTCACCTACATCAACTGGAATCCCTTACTGCCTCTCATCTCTCCTTTCCCATCTATAGCAATGATGTCGACTTACCATTTGTTCACACACTCCGTCGTCTCCGCCTCAGAGCTGTCTCCATTCAGTGGATGAGTGGCAGGACCTTTCGCGCTCTCGAGAGCTGCACCCTTCTCCTTCCACTTCATCGCCACATTCTGCATACATTCAGCACCACCCTCCCGAACTGCAAGCAGTTGACATTCCAAGGCTATCCTCTCGATATCCTTACTGGTGTCTCAGCACACAAGCTTATTCACCTCTCTGTGGCGTGCTCCTCTTCGTATAAGCCGCGGGGAAATAGAGAATTAGTTCAGTTTTCTAGTCACGCTTTACGAGAGAGCCGACTTTCACCACGAGTTCTCCATATTAGTATCGAGGCCATGGACGAGGCCTGGATAAAGGCAATGGCCTTCATGTCGAATTTAGAGGAATTAGTGATTGACAACGCAGAGCCTTCCTCACTTGGAGCGAAGGTCCTCCGGTCACTTGTCGTACCACCGGTCTATTCAAACAATCTGGGTACCACCGCTACTCCTGGGTGTCGGAACACACCAGTATGTCTATCGCTTAAGCGATTTGGGCTCCGATATCGTCGCTGGTTGCGACCGAGTGAGCCTTTTGACTTGATTCCGGAGTTCATGTCCATTATCCTGTCAAGGAAACAGTCAAAGTTCCCTTTGCAGAGCTTCCAAATATGGATGAGGAGTGATGAAAAGGACCCACTGGAATTGATTGATGGATTATGGATGAGTCTCTCGGGATTTGAACGCCTGATGAATGCGATTGCAATTAATTTGTTACAGGTGATGGCTAGTAAATTAGTGGAGAACATGGTTAAGCCGTCTGGGAAGTCCCCTACCGCGTGCTCTCAACGACCACTGGCACCCCAGCCGCTGCTGTTTCCGCCAAGAATGCCAGCACCGCGCCCTCCTCCACCACCCCTGCCCAATCTACCAACTCCGCGCGTTCTACCTTCACCGCCTCCTCACCTGCTTGATCTACAATCATCTGCGCCCGATCCTGTCCCCCCACGGATTCTGACCGTGCGTGTCAAACACCCGTACGAGGACCAAGGTTTCCAGGAGATCAACCTCATAGGAGGCGAATACATCTACGATGTTGAGCAATTCGACGATAAGTGGTGGAGAGGCACCACGGTGGACGGAAAAAGGGGTTTTTTCTCTGCCAGTTATGTCCAGAAAAGTGCGACCCCTTATGCCGAAGTACCACCGCGCCTACTCTCCACGAGACCAGCTCCGAAGAACAGAGCTCCGCCCGTGCGAGTTATATACCCATACGAGGCCAAAGTGGACAATGAGATCAACCTCATAGAAGGCGAATATATCTACGATGTTGAGCCAATAGACGATGTGCGGTGGAGAGGCACCACGGCGGACGGGAAAAGTGGGTTGTTCCCTAGAAGCTATGTCTATGGCAGTGCACCACTCCTACTCCCCCGTGGGAACAGCCTCGGCCTCGAGCATGCTGAGGTCGCGACAAGGCCAGAAAAGGAGAGCGAAAAGGAAGGTCGGTGATGATTATTCAAAGTTCCGCAGGGCGCCACAGCTAACGTCGAATGCGACAGGGCACTCGGAGACCCCGAAGAACAGGTCCTTGCTTCTAGAGCACGAGGACCATGATTGACCAGGTGGGTGGTGGCTAATGGAAATCACTAGCGCTCGCTGGAATCCGGGTAATGCTCACGCTCTGTTGTGTGTTCTCCTCTCCCTCAGGTTAAATCACTGTAAACTCCATCCACCAATACACCCCTCAAACATTTCACCTATTAGCGAACATCGAATTATGCTCGAATTTTGCCACAAATGAGAGGGAGTCGAAAGCAATCCGTCCTTGAATGTAATACATGTACCATAATGTATTGTCTGATACAATAATCGGAGCTCGTTCCATCGTCATTTCGGATGTCACTTGACCATCAAGACGGACCGTACAAATATGACTACTATCCAGTCGAGTATAAACTAGTAAGTTTCCAATAGACGACTACCGCCGTACCCTTTTCAAAACCGCGCCGTCAGAGCCAAACTCGAGTTCACCAAACACAGTCCGGTCCGCCGTCGCTTTCCCTCCGACAACAGGAACCCCAGTGATCGCTGCCTTGCTCGAAGCAAATGCCTCCTCCGCACTGCACTTCACACCGACCTTGCCCGGGTGTACAGGCGGTACACTCCTGTTTGGTCTCGTCACCCCTGTGGGGATGACGAACCCTCCTCCACCTTGATTGCCCTTGACAGCAGTAGTGAATGAACTCGTCCTTGATGGAGGCATGGGGCTAGTGTATGCAGGCGGTGGACTGATGCCAAAGCTACGATCCGGCTGAGGCGAGTCACCCAGCAGACCAGAGATAATCGCGTTCATCCGTCCCTTGCCTTTCGTGTCCGTGACAGTTGCAGTGGGCCCTGCGCTGGTCTCAGTGGGGGGCACCAACGGTGGTGGTGGTGGTGGTGATGGGTCCGAGCTGAGCGCGTCGACCAGCGTTTTTGATGCGCCAAACGACTCTAGATTCAGGTCGTTGTAGAACGAATCGTCCCCGTCAGCAAAATCGGCGAACTCCTGGGATAGTTCTTTCGGCAATCGAATAGCACGTTGGGGAGGGGGCGGCTGACGGGGCGGAGGTTGTTGTTGTTGTTGTTGTACAAGCTGGGTGGGAGGTATTTGGACGGTCAATTCTGGTTGTAGCAGAGTGTCCGTCGGAAGAAGTGGTGAAGGTGCGGAGACAGGGGGACCCAGCCAGTACTGCTAGGATGAAGGAACGAGCCATTGTGCTGGTCGTGGCGGGCGCAGGCTTGGCTTGTGCTACATGGGATCGTGGTGGTTCTCGTTCAGGCTGAAGAATGGTGGGCCCTACGGGGTGTTCCTGATGAGGACAGGATTCTATCTGGCGAGGAGGTCGTTGTGCTCGACGCTGAAACTGGGGCACAGGGCTTGATTGTGCAGGAGACGTCCGCGCTGGAACGGTAGGAGGGGGTCCCAAATTACTAGGTCCAGCGTTCGACGGACAGGTAGCTAAATTGCTGTTTGTAGGGGGGTTGGAATACTCTGGATGGCGATGGAGCTCAGACCTGTTGAACTTTGGTGGGGGGATTTGAATCTTGACCACTTCCTGGTCGGGTTTGTTAGAAAAGGGTACCATGTCACGCTGAGTGGACGTAAACAGACCTTTGCGTACTCCTTGTCGTAGAGGCAGTTGCCAAGTAAGTTGCCAAAGTTACGGAGTGTGCGCTTCAACGCGTCCGTCACGGCTTCTTTCTTGCACTGGATCAAATCACTTGGTATCAGTGAGACTAGTTGAAGTTGTACATGGGATAATAGGAGGAAGAACGCGTATCTTGTCGAGAGCCATACCCTTTTGCCTGCAGTTGTCGGTCCTAGTCTTCTATTACACCCCATCACACAAAGTGACCTTGACAATTGCTGTGGCCCCGACGCAGTGTCGCTGTGTTTGTTCGTTGTAGTCAATCTGGAAGGATGCCAAATCAGCCAACCACCGCATGCGCATTGATATTTTGTGAGTACACACGTAGTCGATAGCTCGCGGTGTAATAGAATCACTCCAGCCATTACGTCCGAAGACCTACCTCATTGTCGAGATTGATGATCTTTCAGCCTTCCCCGTCGGTCAACTTGTCCCGCCTCGGCCCAGACGTCCGCCAATGACCTGTGGACCAAGCTTTTCATCAAGTTTAGCTTGTAGTGTGGCTATATGCTAAGCCGTATGCACCCACAAGTCAACATCCGCACTGATTGTTGTCTATTGAGGTGTACTTGGATTGTAACCGTTACCGAAAGGTGGCTGGGGTTGTTGGGGGTGGGAGTGAGAGTTCGAGAAGGAAAGATACGCGCTGAGGTTTCTGTGCATAGCCGCGTTATAGCTCATTGGACCAGATGTCGCGAGGGTCGGTGGGTTCGCGCGGTTTGTGAGGACGCGAAGGGAGGGAGCGCAGAGGGGTTGATGAATCCAGTGTATGCGCTTATGAGGTGCGTCGACAATGCGCTCTCGGCCAACAAGGGTGGCGACGCGACAACGAGGCGGAGACAAGGTCCAAACACGAGATGTTTGTTCCCTATCGTATATCGTCGAACATAGAGACCGCAGCCATGCAACACGCAACCGCCTTTTCTCAAGCATACCTATAAGAGGCGGATCGGACGGCGAGTGATTCCAGCTCACACCTAGCTTCTTTCATCTCCTACTCCGGGAGCGACACTTTAGCTTGGAAGCTCTGCAGAGCAGTTCGGCACTATGACTCAGCAGCACTTACAAAGGACGCACATAATTTAGTGGCATTCCAATAGCTGTGAAAATCGGAGGTCACCTCGATCGGTCTCGGTGATTCGGGCAACTTCACTCCTGCGAGACCTCAGAGGCGTCTCTGACTTACACCCTCTTAATGTGGCTTTATATTGAGGCTTAACTCGACCCAAGGATTTTCGTGCGCGCTTTTTGTCATGATTTGGGCGTGGTTTACTCCTCCCACTTCACCCCCCCGCCGTTGTTGCCTCTGCCTCGATTACTACGACCACCAAATTCACTACCACTGGACGGTGGCGCCACCTCGACACCCGCATCCAAAACAACCGCCGTCAGAACCACAACTACCGCCTCCGGAATCATCGGGCGCAGCGCGGTCCTAGGGAACGTATTACGGTATCTGACAATTTATCAGGCGCTCAGCTTGTCTTTTCTGACCAATTGTTCTATTTACAGTTTCAGGAGCCGAAACTTGATGCAAGGTCCTGTTGTCGAGCTATGTTCAGGCTGGCGATGTCCTTCGGAAGAGCAGAAGATTAGAGTGGTTCTCCTTCCAAGCCATTCGCATCGCTCGTCAAGCTTTTCATCTCATCATCCTGTTCAACGACTTTATCGGCCCCGATGGGCCAACAGAGAATCAGTACAATGAAGGTATGGAATTGGATGAGTAGATCCACCTTCTCTTCCTTCTCGTCATCTAGGGTGCGATAATTTCAGTGAGCTTGAGGAATTGGAAGATAAGATCGACGAACTCGAAACTCTGGGTCTCGATGAAGCGATTCAGTCCGAAGGGGATCACAAATATGATCTAGCACGGTTATATCAGATATTATTCTCCATTCGAGACTTCTACGTAAGCTCTCATAACTCTGATGAACTCTCATTATAATGACCTGCTATGAAGCCGAACGGCCGTGACCATACAGCTGACCCTATATTGAAGCGGCTTGGCGGCTTGGACCATGACGGCCTGATCTTCGCCCGTCACCTACAAGCGCGAGGTCCCGGCAAGGTGGTGGATTATGACAACCTTCACCCGCCCACTTCACCCCTTCCGCCAGAACCCCTGCCGACAGAACCACGACCAAAACCAAAACCACAGCTGCGAGAACCACTGACACCGCCAGCACCACGACAGGTACCCCCTCTGTCCATTCAATCTCCCTGCCCTCGAGCCGCTCCGGATCCGCTCCCAGATTTCTACGCCCGGTCTATCCCCTGGACCCAGTCCACGTCCCTACCTTCCAGTCCCCACCTTCCAGTCCCTCCGCCCGATGAAGTGTCCCTGCCCATTCCGCCACCTCTAGCATCTCTACCTTCCCCACCTCCTTCACCTCGACCTCCCCTTCCGCCTGATCCTCCGCGACGTTCCTCACGTCCTACTTCCCAACGAAAGACAACCGTGCTTGTCATATGCCCGTACGAGGCCCAAGAGGACAATGAGATCAACCTCATAGAAGGCGAATACACCCGCGATGTTGAGGAATTAGACGATGGGTGGTGGAGAGGCACCACGATGGAGGCACCACGATGGGCGGGAGAAGGTGGTTGTTCATTGCCAGCTATATCGCGGAACGTGCGGCTCCTAATGAAGCCGAAGTACCACCGCCTCTACACCCCGTGAGAGCAACCTCGAACCAAGGCACTTCGGGCATACAGGGGTCGCGACAGAGCCGAAAAAAAAAGAAGCGAAAAGGGAAGGACGGCGGTGATGATGATTCAAAGTTCTCCTCCACAGCGCTACAGCCAGCGTCCAATGCAAGAGGTTGCTCGGCACCTCAACACAGGTTTTTGCTTCTAGAGCATGAAGGTGATGATTGACTAGGTGGCGTGGTTGCTAATGAAAATTATTTACGCTCACTGGACTATGGGTTTTGCTCACGCTCCGTTGGGTGTTCTCCTCTAGTCCTTGTTAAACAAATACACCTCTCAAGCAATGTACCGCTGAACACGGTGGAGTCGTCTCAAATTCTTGACGCACTGACTGATCGGTGTGTTCACTGTAATTAACGCGATCGTTACCACTGAACCAGCTAGCATAGTATACTAGTTGGGTTCCAGAGTGGCCGAGTATTACTAACCCTAGAAGCTTACTCCCTTGAGGCGACCTGAATGGGAGTGGCATTAATTTTCCATGGCACTCGCGCTCTAGGCAATCCAAAGGGCTTTTGATGGTTGAAGTTGTCAGTACTGAGTGAAAGGGCACGAGGGTATGCATTTCCCGGTCCCTTGGATTACCGACTCATTCCGCGACCACTCGCCTAATGTCATTAATAGATTGTACATGCCCGCCGACGACTTTACTAGGCCCCTCAACTGTTGCGTGATCCGTCCATGACATCTTCTGCTCTAATTGTCAAATATACGACTGTTTGATTGAGTGACCGAAATGTCGTCCTTGTCCCCAACTTTGGATTCTCCACTGCTGGGTATATTCACACAATCGCAACGTACCTGGTGGTCGTACATCATATTTATGGGCACAGTTCGGTCCATTGTTGCCTTCCCACCAACCCCAGGAAATGCCTCCTCTACCGCGTGGCCCGGGTGCGCAGGCGGTACACCCCTAAGGGGATAACGAACCCTCCTCCACCTTGACAGCAGTACCGCCCGCAGCAGTACTGAACGAACTCGTCCTTGGTGGACCAGCACATGCAGGGAGGTGGCCCGATGCCAAAGCTGCAATCCGGTTCAGACGTGTCGCCCAGCAGGCCCGCCGTAATTGCGCTCACCTCCGTCTCGGTTGCAGTGGTCCTTTAGCTGGCTGGCCGCAGCGCGGGTGATCGAAGCCGAGCGTGTCGACCAGCGTTGTCGAGGAATCGACCGACTCCAGATTCGTGGCGTTGTAGAACGAATCGCCCCAGTCAGCATAATCGGCGAACTTCTTCTGGGATAACTACCTCGGCAATTTGGGGAGGATGTAACTCGGCAGCTGGCGGGACTGAGGTCGCTGTCGTACCAGCTGAGCTGGAGATACTACCCATATCAATGCCTCTAGCAGTCACGTCTGAGGTCAGCATAACTCCAACTTTGCAATTTGCGAACTCTCTGGTGGCGAGGATCCATTGGTTTTGCGATTTCTGCAAGTGACACTCGAGGAACTGGAGTAACGATTGGGATAACTTCAATTGCCCAAAATGAGGTAGGACGAAGTGCGATGAAGTTTCTATTAGCGACGCGGGTTTATGCGTGGCAGATCACGAGCATTCCAGATCAGCAGCGAAACTAGTACTCCATGAAGCGGGGAGGAACACCGCCATTTTGATTGCTCTATCTTCTCCTTCCTCTTTCCACACAAGTGGCCAACTATTAGTTTTCAATAAATGCTGCGGGGATGGAGAGGTGATTCTTAGACGGCGCAACGAGGTACTTTTGGGTTACATGGTTGTGTCAACTATTCTTCCCAGTGGTATTGTCAAGGACCTGATGTTCTGTCCAATGTTAATCAATAGTGGGTAACAAAGATTGAACTTTGCTGATGTAAGGTATTTGGTTTACCCCGTATTTAGTCGGCCTCAGATAGTTAGTGTTTGGGCATACTTATACTTAAACCCCTCGACCACGTCCTCATTACTCATTCACTTGTAACGCTCTATCTTCTCTTATAAAGGGATTCGGTAGAACACGAGTGATCAATTGAGAACCGCCGAGGCTTCAAGTTTTACAGCTGACTCCGTGAATAAAAGGTGGTGGCTACATGCTGCCAGTGGTGGTAGTGAAGGAGGTGAGGAAGGCGACCCAGAAACGCGCTGTCGAACAAACACGGTCAACCCCACAACCTATCTCACTTATTGTTCAAAGCCCGCCACCGCTGTCGAGCACGTCGCCACAGCCATCGCCACCGCTAACACCGCGAACACCGTCAACAGCGTCGACCGGTTTTATAGCATCGTGGCCACTGACACCGGCGCCGCTGCCACCGGCGCCACCGCAACTGCGGCCGGTGGCGCTACAGGTGCGAGCGGAGGCACGCGCGCGGGCAGAGGCATGGGCGCATGCGCATGCGCAGGTAGGGCCTCAGGCGCTGGCACAGGCGGAGGCGCTGGCACAAGCGTTGGGGGCAGGGGAGTGGCCTGTGAAGGCCCATACATTTACATATGCCGATGTATTGGCAGATTCGAAACTGAAGGACATCATTTACTCCATTGAACCCGACCATCGTCATACACTTGCACGCCATCTATACCGCTCACGCACTACACAAAAATATTGGTGGTTGATCCAAATCATTACACCTATCACCCGCCTTCCACCAGAGTTGCTCCAACAAATTTTACTCTTCATCATCGACGAAGCGAGCGGTTCACCTTTGACTTTGGTGCTCGTATGTAAACAATGGAATGCCATCATCACTGGTATTTGGGCATCACTCAACCTGGGCACAACAACCCCAAAAGATGCCGTCGCAACCAAGTTGGAAAGGAACCAATGGTTTTTGGATGTAGTAATTGATACGGAGATCGACCGTGGCCATTCCACCCCATCAGAGGATGCTTACCAGGCTATTTTCGCCGCCATTGAAGCAACCGAACGATGGCGAAGCTTCGTAGTCGAGACGTTCCCACCACAGGCCGACGTGCCTGAACACCTCGTGAACAGTGGACTCCAACGATGCTCTGGTGCTGCCATGAACCGCATTAGAACATTCAGGTTCAAGTCCCCTTGCGAGATGTCGCCCCTCCTCGACCGGATTTTGCGCATTCTCGGCAAATCAGCCAGTCGAGAGCTTACTACAGTGGAAATAAACTCACCGAGTGTGATATCATTCCTCGCTCCTACCTATTCCACAATCTTCCACTCCGTCAAAGTGCTCTCCCTCGATACTCCGGGGTTGCGCAACCCAGTTGACCTTCTACCTCACCTACATCAACTGGAATCCCTTACTGCCTCTCATCTCTCCTTTCCCATCTATAGTAACGATGTCGACTTACCATTTGTTCACACACTCCGTCATCTCAGCCTCAGAGCTGTCTCCATTCAGTGGATGAGTGGCAGGACCTTTCGCGCTCTCGAGAGCTGCACCCTTCTCCTTCCACTTCATCGCCACATTCTGCACACATTCAGCGCCACCCTCCCAAGATGCAAGCAGTTGACATTCCAAGGCTACCCTCTCGATATACTTACTGGTGTCTCAGCACACAACCTTGTTCACCTCTCTGTGGCGTGCTCCTCTTCGTATAAGCCGCGGGGAGATCGAGAATTAGTTCGGTTGTCTAGTCACGCTTTACGAGAGGGCCGACTTCCACCACGAGTCCTCCATATTAGTATCGAGGCCACGACTGAGGCCTGGATAAAGGCAATAGCATTCATGTCAAATTTAGAGGAATTGGTGATTGACAACGCAGAGCCTTCCTCGCTTGGAGCAAAGGTCCTCCGGTCACTTGTCGTACCACCGGTCTATTCGAACAATCTGGGTACTATCGCTACTCCTGGGTGTCGGAGCTCACCAGTATGTCCATCGCTTCGGCGATTTGGGCTCCGGTATCGTCGCTGGTTGCGACCATGTGAGCCTTTTGACTTGATTCCAGAGTTCATGTCCATTATCCTGTCAAGGCAACAGTCAAAGTTCCCTTTGCAGAGCTTCCAAATATGGATAAGGAGTGATGAAAAGGACCCACTGGAATTGATTGATGGATCATGGATGAGCCTCTCGGGATTTGAACGCCTGATGAATGCCATTACAATTAATGTGTTACAAGTGATGGCTAGTAAAGTAGTGGAGAACATGGTTAAGCCTTCTGGGAAGTCCTCTACCGCGTACTCTCAACGACCGCTAGCACCCCAGCCGCTGCTGTTTCCGCCAAGAATGCCAGCACTGCCTCTGCCTAATCCACCAATTCCGCGCGTCCTACCTTCACCGCCTCCTCACCTGCTTGATCTACCCTCATCTATGCCCAACCCTGTCTTCTCACGGAGGGGTCTAACAATGCTTGTCGTGCACCCGTACGAGGACCAAGGTTTCCAGCAGATCAACCTTATAGAAGGCGAATATATCTACGATGCTGAGCCAATAGACGATAAGTGGTGGAGAGGTACCACGGTGGACGGAAAAAGGGGGTTTTTCCCTGCCAGTTATGTCCAGAAAAAAGTGATCCCAGACACCGAAGTACCACCGCCCCTACTCTCCACGAGACCAGCCCCGAAGAACAGAGCTCCGCCCGTGCGAGTTATACACCCATACGAGGCCAAAGTGGACAATGAGATCAACCTCATAGAAGGCGAATACATCTACGATGTTGAGCCAATAGACGATGTGCGGTGGAGAGGCACCACAGAGGACGGGAAAATGGGGTTGTTCCCTGGAAGCTATGTCGAGAAAATTGCACCACTGCTACTCCCCCGTGAGAACGGCTTCGGCTTTGAGCATGCTGAGGTCGTGACAAGGCCAGAAAAAGAAAAGCGACAGAGAAGGTCGGTGATGGTCATTCAAAGTTCCGCAGGGCGCCACAGCTAACGTCGAATGCAACAAGGTACTGGGAAGCTCCGAAGAACAGGTCCCTGCCTCTGGAGGACGATGATTGACTAGGTGGGTGGTGGCTAATAAAAATCACTAGCGCGAACTGGAATCCGGATAATGCTCACGCTCTGCTATGTGTTCTCCTTTCCCTCAGGTTAAATTCCTGTATACTCCATCCACAAATACACCCCTCAACCAGTGCACCTGTCGCGAACATCGAACGATGCTCAAACTCTGCCACAAATGAGAGGGACTCGAAAGCAATCCGTCCTTGAATGTAATACATGTACCATAATGGGTTGTCTGATACAATAATCGGAGCTCGTTCCATCGCAAAAGTCCATTTCGGACTTGACCACCAAGACGGATCGTACAAACATGATTACTATCCAGTCGAGTATAAACCAGTAAGTTTCCTATAGACGACTACCGCCGTACCCTTTTCAAAACCGCGCCGTCAGAGCCAACTTCGAGTTCACCAAACACAGTCCGGTCCGCGGTCGCTTTCCCTCCGACCCCAGGAACCCCAGTGATCGCTGCCTTGCTGGAAGCAAATGCCTCCTCCGCACTGCGCTTCACGCCGACCTTGCCCGGGGGTGGGGGCGGTACACTCCTGTTTGGTCTCGTCACCCCTGCTGGGATGACGAACCCTCCTCCACCTTGATTGCCCTTGACAGCACTACTGCCCGTGGCAGTAGTGAATGAACCCGTCCTTGATGGAGGCATGGGGCTGGCGTATGCAGGCGATGGACCGATGCCAAAACTTCGATCCGGCTGAGGCAAGTCACCCAGCAGACCAGATATAATCTCGCTCATCCGCCCCTTGCCTTTCGCGTCCGTCGCGGTTACAGTGGGCCTTGCCCCGGTCTCAGTGGGGGGCACTAACGGTGGTAATGGTGATGGGTCCAAGCCGAGCGCATCGACCAGCGTTTTTGACGCGTCAAACGACTCTAAATTCAGGTCGTTGTAGAACGAATCGTCCCCGTCAGCAAAATCGGCGAACTCCTGGGATAGTTCTTTCGGCAGTTGAATGGCACGCTGGGGAGGGTGCGGCTGACGGGGCGGAGGCTGTGGTTGTGGTTGTACAAGATGGGTGGGAGGTATTAGGACGGTTGATTCTGGTTGTAGCGGAGGGTCCGTCGGAAGAAGTGGTGAGGGTGCGGAGACAGGGGACGATGCAGCCAGTGCTGCTAGGATGTCGGAACGAGCCATTGTGCTGGTCGTGGCGGGCGCAGGTTTAGCTTTTGCTACGGGGGACCGTGGTGGTTGTCGTTCAGGCTGAAGAATGGTGGGTCTTACAGAGTGTTCCTGAGGAGGACGAGATTCTATCTGGCGAAGGGATTGTTGTGCTTGACGCTGAAGCTGTGGAGCAGGGCCTGATTGTGCAGGAGACGTCCGCGCTGGAACGGTAGGAGGGGGTCCCATATTACTGGGTCCAGCATTCGACGGACATGTAGCTGCTAAATTACTGCCTGTAGGGGGATCGGAATACTCTGGGCGGCGATGGAGCTCGGACCTGTTGAATTTTGGTGGCGGGAGGTGAATCTTGACCACTTCCTGGTTGGGTTTGTTAGAAACTGGTACTACGTCACACTGAGTGGACGTAAACAGACCTTTGCGTACTCTTTGTCGTAGAGGCAGTTGCCAAGTAAGTTGCCAAAGTTACGGAGCGTGCGCTTCAACGCGTCTGTCACGGCTTCTTTCTTGCACTAGATCGAATAGCTCGGTATCAGTGGGACTAATTGACGTTGTACCATGGGATAACAGGAGGAAGAACCCGTACCTTGTCGAGGGCCATGCCCTTTTGCCTGCAGTTGTCGAGCATGCCGAATCCGACGTCTTCATGATACACCCCATCACGCAAAGTGACCTTGACGATTGCTGTGACGCCGACGCAGTATCGCTGTGTTTGCTCGTTGTAGTCAATCTGGAAGGATGCTAAATCAGCCAACCATCGTATGCGGATTGTTTTGTTTTGTGAGTACGCACGTAGTCGATAGCTAACGATGTAATAGAACTACTCCAGCCATTGAATCCGAAAACCTCATTGGCGAGGTTGATAATCTTCCAACCTTCTGCGTAGGTCAACTTTCCCTGGCCGCCTGGGCCCGGACGTTGGCTAATGAACTCTGGACCAAGCTTCTTATTGAGCTTAGCTTGTAGGGTGGCGATTTGCTGAGCTGTGTGCACCGACAAGTCAACATCCGCCTGTTGAGGTATATTTGGGTTGTAACCGCTACCGACAGGTGGCTGGGGTTGTTGGGAGTGGGAATGAGAGTTCGAGAAGGAAGGATACGCGTTAAAGTTGCCGTGCATAGCCGCGTTGTAGCTCATTGGACCAGATATCGCGAGGGTTGGTGGGGTTCGCGCGGTTTGTGAGGGGGACGCGAAGGGCGGGAGCGCAGAGGGGTTAATGAGTCCAGTGTATGCGCCTATGAGGTGGGTCGACAATGCGCTCATCGACCAACAAGGGTGGCGACGCGACGACGAGGCGGAGACAGGGTCCAAACACGTGACGCTTTGTTTGACCAAGCACTGCCCGAAAAGGCAGACGCACACCTATCGTATACCGGACATAGAGATCGTATTCGCAAGCTCCTTCTCTGCCCGTGTGGCGAGATGGGGAAATTCTTGTGATGTGTTGTGTACATGTGTTGTCAAGTTCCTGCGAACCCGAATATTCTAAATGGTGGTTCTGTCTCGTATGGACGTCATTATGAACGTGAGCAGAACTACAGGAATCTAAAAGCAACCCAGCAAAACTTCGAAAAACTGCGGCTCATTTGACTACGAAACCCAATTCCTGAATACGCTTCGACAGCCCAAAGCAAGCCATAACTCGTACCGTCGAATGATGTATTACTTACCCTTGTTATCGCTACATATTCAAACCTTGTGTGCATGTTGTCGGTATACCACCTCCTTCCTGCGCATTTCATTTCCCGAACCCGCCTCCTTTGTGCATCATTTGCCCGCCACTATACATCACTCCCATTAAGAATGCAAACTCCAACCCCGAAACCCCCTGGACGAGGCCGTGGTCGCGGTCGCGGTCGCTCGTTTTTTCGTCGTGGGGCATCAACGGCAGCTAGAACGCGGACAGCCCCTGTAACACTTTCTCCACCTGTGCTAAGCTCATCTAAGCCAACAAGCGATCCAGACGTAATCCCTTCGTCCACCCAAAACACGGCGCTTTCAAACGTCCGTTTTGCAGACTTTGTGGCTCACGGGAGACTTTCGGCCGACCTGCTAGAGAGGCTCCTACCTTTTGATCGCTGTACCGAAGTGCAGGCCGCCACATTTGATACTATCTTGGACGGAAATGATGTGTAAGTGGTTGCCCTACCTCTGTCCGCCACATCTCCCTTCATATCCCCAATCAAATTGGCACCACACACTCTTATACACAACGTTATCTAGGCTTGCTCGCGCGAAAACGGGGACAGGCAAGACTATCGCTTTCCTTTTACCAACGATTCAACGCCTATTTCAACCATCACCTTCGGCTCCACCCCCCTCTATACCGAGGGGTGCACAACGTCCGAAAGGTGCTCAGCCTTACATGGGAGTGCAAGTTCTCGTCCTCTCCCCCACGCGCGAACTAGCTCTGCAAACTCAATCAGTCGCACGGAGCCTATGTACTTCTTCGTCCTGGGGATGCATATCAGTGGTTGGTGGTACTACCTTCAGCACCGATCAAAAGCGCCTCCAAAACGAAAGGGCGGACATGTTGGTCGCGGTGCGTCCATCACTCAAGTATACTCGTCATTTTACTAAGGTAGATTGCAGACACCAGGTCGCCTCCTCGACCTACTCCAGAATGGAGATCTCGCACCACTTCTTTCGAGCCTTCAATGCCTGATCCTTGATGAAGCAGATCGTTTACTTGACCAGGGCTTCCGAAAAGATTTGGAGAAAATTGTAGCGTTCTTGCCTGATCGAACCGTAATCCCTAGGCTCGTCATGCCCACGGTCCATGGAGGACAATATTCTGACTTTCACCAACAGGCAAACTCTACTGTTCTCCGCTACTATCCCTAAGGACGTCCGCATGGTTTGCGCTGTCCTCGTGGCTATCCTACCAGACATGGTGACACCCTTTGTAATAGATCGCCAACCTTTATTTGCTCCCGTCGCACAAGTACACTTCCACGGTCACCGAGGAAGAAGAGTCGACACATACACATGTATCGCAAAAGTACCTTGTTGCACCGTTCAAGGATCACCTCTCTATCCTCGCAGCCTTCATAGAGAAGCAGTTGGCCACTATGCGGAAAGAGGAAGGAGAAGACGGGACGATGAAAATCATGGTGTTCTTCCCTACTGCAAGGAGTACTGGTTTCGCTGCCGATCTGGTATGCTTGTAATTTGCCATGCATAGACTTGCGTCACTAATCGGAACCTCACCGCACTCCGTCCTCCCTCAGTTTGAGCAACTAACGTTCTCCCACTCGTCACTCAAATTCTTCGAGATTCACTCACGGAGATCACAAAGCCAAAGAGTCTTCGCCACCAGAGAGTTCACAGGTTGCAAAGTCGGAGTTATGCTGACTTCGGATGTGACCGCTAGAGGAATTGATATACCAGACGTAACAGCTGTTGTTCAGCTGGGTATGCCATCCAATGGAGAGCAGTGTATGTATGCCCTGTCCTCGAACGAACAACCCCGCAGCTGACGCCATCTCTATTTGCGTATAGATATCCATAGATTAGGCCGAACGGCTCGTGCAGGAAAGGAAGGATCGGGGTTACTGGTGTTGGATCCGATGGAGTTACCATTCATCGCGTCCAAGGGGATGAAAGGACTACCTCTGGAAGTAATATCTGAGGACGAACTGCTCGGACAGCCTGGCGGGAAGGCGTGGGAGACCAAGATCGAATGGGCCACAGAGAGCGTCGAGCCAGAAGTGCGGGCTGCGTCGTATCGGGTGAGTTACATTTACCCTACCAGGGTCAACGGGAAATGCTTATCCTTGCTCACAGGCATGGCTTGGTTTCTATCTAACTTCCATGCGTTTATTGGGAATCAAGGATGACGTGGAGGTCGTGCGCGTCGCCAATGCGTACAGCGAGGAGGTTCTGCGATACGGCCAACAAAAGCAACTACAGAGTCTCCCGGCCTTCGAGCGGAAGACGCTGGGGAAAATGGGCTTGAGTCATGAAGCCCAAAGGAGGGTCAATAAGCAAGCACCCCAGCCGAACAATGGGGCTGCAGATCACAAGAGGCAGAGGCGGAGACAGGAGAATAAGACCGTCCGACAATAGTATTTGGTTGTGTTGTGGGAGCAAGAGAGGTTTCGTCCATGCGAAGCGATTCTCGTGTAACTAGATAGAGGCAGAAGAAGGCGGTTTTACAACTTGAACACCATTCCACATCACATATCCATTCTCTGGGTCTCCCTGGGTGAGCGGGATCAGAATGTTGTCGTCCACGGCCTCGGAAACTACAAAAATAAAGATATGTCGTCCGTCCTTCCTCCCATGTTCTACGAGGGGATTCCCTGCTACTCAATACCAAGGCTTATTCGTGTATTCAACGTGTAGCGGTCAGGGTCGCTACCAATATTTGTACAACGCCTTCATGATAAGCGGCAATGCTCACCACGACGATACTCTAAAGGGAGACCTCCCAAGTCCTCAGACTTGCGTCTGCTCCCGCGCTCAATACGGTGGTCCCTCCAATCCACTCGACGATATTCACCCCACCTACGCCCGCATTGGGAATTCGAATGGCTTTGTTTTGTCCAGGATTGACGACGTTCCAAACGTAGACGTGGGTGTCCAGTGAACCAGAAACGAGCCACTCATTGGATGGGTGGAATCGCAAGGCATTGATGCGCGCACTGTGGGATTGGAAGCGAGATTGGTACAGAGCAGGTTTGGGCTGAGCGATGTGGTAAGAAAAAATGCTGTGGTCAACGTTTGACTATCGGCCTACCTGGAGGCCACTCCCTTCGTCAGCATAGATGAGGATTTTTCCACTCGATTCACCCGCTGCTAGCCACTTTCCATCAGGACTGAATGCAACTGCAGTTACTACACTCTTGTTCTTGTCAAGGATAGCCGCTTCCTTCAATGACGTGCCGTCCCAGGTATACAAATAAAGTTTGTGGTCCTGGGATGACGGTAATTAGTACACAAGTCGGGTAGATGCAAGAATGATTGCGAATAGGGGTGAGAGACTTACTTCCCCCCCGACGGCTACCATCTTCTCATGAACCGCGATGCAGTTGAGGTTTACCTTGAGTGGCAAATCCGCGACCTTCTTCCCAACATTTCCACCAGCATAGACCTCAACACCTTTTGCAGTCACTACGAATACTGTTCCGTCGTCAGTTGACGCCACCCCCTTAGGTTGGCTGTCGGTTGACCCGAAAGTCGGCCTATTCAATAGAATTATTAGAACCTAAATGGAATGTGGATCGAAGAAAGAGGCGGAAAACCCACGAAAATCCGTTCGCCGTGATTTCTCTAATCTTGTCGTCAAAACCCACACTCCAGGCACGTCCACCGTCTGCGCCCGCGAGACCGGAAACAAGGTTTGTATGGCCATCTCCATTCACACTCTCCACTCCAGTATCTATTGAACCAGAAACGATCCTTCCGTCATATGAACCGACGTAGAAGGTGCTTGCAGAGGGGATCAGAGTGGATGCGGTGATCGATTTCGTAGGACCCTGTGGGAAAGATTAATATCGGAGACACTATTGTGTAGTTGAAGGGGCGCAGTATGCGAGCACGGTGAAGGAGTCGTTTGCGGACATACGCGAATGATCTGCACGGGTCCATCTGTGCTCTCTCGTTTGTCGAAAATGTTCAGGTCACCATTCATGGATAGAGACACGATCTTATCGGCTGCGGTCCACGCGTTTCCTACTTGCTGATCGCCGATCCCAGCTCCGACCGTCCAGGAGAGTACCTGCTTCTGGCTGGTTGCATCCCCTGGGCATGCGCGATCAGTGGTGGTGCTCGCTTATCTGGCGTTATTTCAAATGGGGGGCCGAAGCCGCCACCCAATACATGATACTCACATAGTTTGACTGTCCCGTCAGCGCCGGAAGTAATAAACGACCCGCTATCCGGGCTCCACGCCGCAGCGAACTATGTGCACCGGTCATTGTCAGGACGCGGTGGCAGTGTTTGATTTGGAACGCACAACGCTGCCTTTATGAGGTGCATCTGTTACTTCGGCCTGAGTATCACCCGTCTTTCCGTCATAGAGGAATATCTTCGAGTCGGACCCGACGCTGACGAAAACGTCACCGCTCGGCGCGTACCGAACATCTTGAACAAAGCGGGTGTGGTTCTTTATCGTACGCTCGTACTTGAAAGGGACACCTGGAATCCATAAATAGCTCGTAATAGTCCATGTATTGGATCTGATCGATCAATGGGTGAGACATACCCGAGTGAAAGACGATTTGTGAATCATCCGCTGCCGTTACTGCTCGGAATGGGCGCTGGTGACGAATCGAGACGGAATTGATAACCTAGGATAGAAGGTATGAGTAATGGTCCCATAAAAATCAAGATACCTGCCTTGGAATGCCCGGCGATTTCACCCGTAGACGTCCCAGTGTCGAACATGAAAGCAGCTCCAAACCTACGAACAACATGAGCACAGCATAACACTATAGATTGGTCAAGTCAACCCACTTCTCCCTTCCATCGCCCACGGCGATTATCCTTTTACTCTCTCCGTCCCATACTAGATCATTTCTAGGCACGTTCAGGACACCAGGTTATAGTAGGAACCATATCAAATATATGGGTGGATGGTCCAAACGTACATTCGTCCTGTGAGTGCCTTCGTCTCGTGCTTGAGGATGTTCTCCTCACCAACGAGGTCCCACACGCGAACTAATCGGGGAGGATTCAATGCGAATGACTAGTGAGGGCTAAGTAGCCCGAGGTCGACGTACCGTTGCCCATGGCATCGGCGGATGCGCAGTAGTAACCAGTGGGGGAGATTCTTGCAACTGTGGCAGGCTGAATATGACCCGTGTATACAATAACCTTCGATGTGTCCTATCGATCGAGCAGTGGGGCTCGTTGAGAGACATAGGCAAGCTGAAATCGACCTCGATCACTCGATACTAACCAGCAAATCACGGATCTAGGATATCGGATCCGTAATGAGTTCAATCTAGAAGGAAATCTAAGGCGTGACGTACGATAACTGTCTTAGCATTGGTGTATATGAGCTTATCCCCTGATGTCCCAATTTTGGTGCCGACACCCCTCGCTGTTTGGGGATTCGCTGGATGTATGATGCCTTGACATCGCGGAGGGTACGTTAAATATCCGGATGAGCAAGATTACGAAATGGCTACCTCGCTTGTAGGACATAGTAGAGATCAAGCCTCGACTCACCTCAATCACGGAGTGCATGGCCTTCATCTACATATTTGACAAAACCTTCACCGATAGACCGATTATTGGAATCAGCATCGATAGTACGTCTGAAACCTGAAAAGGAGTAGGCTCTGGGTGCGGCCGTTGCTGCGTTCCTGCCAAATCGCGACTTTCAAGATCCAAGCTAAATGACGCGTTGCAGAGAAAAAGGGCTTTTAATCCTTGTGAGTGGCCTGAGTTACCACAACTTGGGTGACTTCGTTGGATTCGCCGCTGCGACCCCTGCGAATCAAGAGTTCCATGGTGCAATTATTAGTGCGCTACAGAAGACAGATGTAAGATCCTCTCACTTCTTTATAGTCTACGGAACGTAAAACCGCGCTCTGTGATCTCATTACACACAACCGCGTCCGTCCGTCCCGTTCACCCACGCGCAGACCATGTTGGGCCCATGTGGAGATGGTCAGGCGAAGATAATCTTTGGAGAGTATGGGTTGGTCTCTGCCGTGTTTGACATGTATTAAGAAGTCGAATTATTCGTAAGGCACCAGGAGGGAATTCACATACAGTACTATACCACTCAGCGAGCCGGACCACCCAGCGAGCGACGGGCAGCTCGGAGCCCCAATGAGGCCATGAACATAATTAATGTATTTAAATGTATTTAATATATAATCTGAATTCGTTTCCTAGCACCCGCGCTCATCGGTTCACCCGGAGTGCCCATTAGACAACTGAGCCATGATCTCTGAGTGCTCACCTTGCATTTTTCGGCTGGAAGATGCATGGGAACTTATGAGATTTTGTCAGAAGCATAATATAGTATTTATAAATATAGGGTTCTTCACTGAGAGCCCGATCCTTCTCTTGAGTGGCAGGAGCACTGAAACAAGGGGCTGCCACTACCTATCCATCGCCATCCAGTACCAATGCCAGGGCAGCTCCCAACAGCTGTAAAGACACGAAAGTAGCTTATTGAAAAGGAACTGAGCATTCAAAGGGCTGTAGCTGAGTATTGGACCACCTGGGAGGGTGATAAGCCACTCTCCCAAACTGCCATTGCAGCTAAGCATCGCATCCCATTATCAACACTAACAGCATGCATACAAAGTCGACCTTCAAAACTGGCTTTGGCTAGCCTATGGCAGAAGATTCATCCTGATGAGGAATGTCTTACTGTCAGTTATCTTGAAGAGACAGCACATTGGGGCTTTCCAGACACTAGAAAGTGATCTTC
>Ga0307515_10003381_pt1 | contig 33626 bp, 26 predicted proteins | sample 17_EM_MG_FD_194513 | JGI IMG/M metagenome (GOLD analysis project Ga0307515, IMG submission 194513) | Populus trichocarpa ectomycorrhiza microbial communities from riparian zone in the Pacific Northwest, United States - 17_EM | ecosystem: Host-associated > Plants > Roots > Unclassified | place...
CTCAAGGTGCGTAGTCTTTTTAATTGTCTTCTCAGGTTCTTACTCAGCAGTCTTTCGTGACTTAGGTCAAGTTCCGGCATATTCTTGAGCGCATGATTCGATCTTTTGGGTATGACCACATCATACACTATACCACCGATATGGAGGATGGGCGCAAAACCCCTGCTAACATCAAGAAGCGACAAGAACGCACGAAACGAAGGAAGGCCGTTGCGGGAGAGAGCGATGAGGAAGTGCGTTCCGTCCGCACTCGCGCCTAATTCAACTTATTCATTGGTATAACAGGAACCGACCGAACGCAAAGGGGAAGAGGCCTTTGAGGATGTCATTTATGGAAGCGAGAGCGAAATCGATTCTGAGGAGGGAGCTCAAGGGAACGCTCAGCCTAAGCGGCCCCTAAAGAGTTCATTGAAGAGACCGAATAGCGCTGCTCGTCTGCATCCAGATGGCAACGATCCGATGGATCTACTCGAGGGTGTTGGTGCACAAGGACTCATTTGTGAGCACTCCTACTCTTTGCACGACTTTGTCATTGGATCTAACTTGGACCGCTCCTAGCTCTTCAAGCCAAGAGGCACCGCAAACCCGGTCAAGAGGCGTCCAGGTTCAAGACGGACGCAGTAACGCATGTGAATTCCCTCCTGGAGCCTCCCCAATAATCCGACTTGTTACACGTCAAACACGGCAGAGACAAACCCATATTCTCCAAGGATTATCTTCTCTTGGTCGTCTCCATTTGAGCGCAAGTGGTCCGCGTGTGGGAGAACGAGACGGAAATAGTTGTGTGTAATGAGATCACGGAGCGCAGTTTTACGTTCCGTTAGACTATAATTAAGTGGTGGGCGTGACTTGCATCGGTCAGGATCTTGCATCTGTCCTCTGTAGCGCGCCGGTAATTGCATCATGCAATTCTTGATTCGCAAGGGTCGCAGTAGCGGATCCAGCGAAGTCACACAGGTTGTGATAACTCAGGCCACCCACAAGGATTAACCCCCTTTTTTCCTACAACGCGTCATTTAGCTTGGATCTTGAAAGTCGTGAACGTCAACGAACCTCAGTTCAGCCACGGCCGCACCCAGAACTCACTCCTTTTCAGGTTTCAGACTATCGATGTTGATTTCGACAATCGGTCTATCGATGAAGGTGTTGTCGAATATGTGGATGAAAGGCATGCACACTCCGCGATCGAACCCAGAGGTGTCGTATCCCTGTCCATCTCAGCCACGCTTCTCAGTGACTGGAGAGGAACGTGAAGGAACGTCGTTCTTTCCAACGCACGTTATTTACAATGCTCGTGCAATGGCCTCACTTCCTTTCGTCAACGTTTCGACAATCACTTCCGAGAAAACAGAGTCTCCCTTCGACGTGAATGGAATACGGTAGATCAACGAGATAATTATGTGGTGTTTCTACCTCGAGTGGGCCAGTTTCACGCACCGCAGGAGGGAACCCGTTGAAATCCATATGCGGAGGGTTCTCGTCACCACAATCGGTCACTGGTTATATGTCGAATCGAACGTGAGAGAGAGCCACTTCAAATACTCACCAAGTTTTTGACCATGGGTCTCCCAGTGCACGCTGAAGACAGCGACGGCTCGTGGATTGTATCTGGATCGGAGGGTCTTTTCAGAATCTTGCGGGAATTGAGAAAGTGTACCGTCAGGTCCAAACCTGTCCCAGGTGCTATCCATTGAACTGGAGATGGGGCGTTGTTTCTTGGGCCAAATCAACATTGGGTCTGGGTGAAATGCACGCGAATAAGTAAATTTCATAATAATAATAGAGCCCCGAGGAATTGAAAACATACGTCCATGAGCGAAGAACAGCGCCGGAATCTTCTCCGGAGTCGCAGGCAGCTTGTCCAATACCTTCGTACACTGCGGACGAGTCACCAAAACGATGTCGCACGTATTTGAATCGAATCTTGGCTGAGGGTAGTGGTCAGTTTATTAATATCTTCACTCAGGGATATGTAGGATTTAAGTACGTACTATCCAGTATCAGCACAGCCCCGGTGCAGCTCCCAAGTTACAGGCGTTTCGACTTTGGGGTTGCTTTTCCTGATATTTCCGTCTCGTTTCTTCACCAGCATTGAGCCAGAATCCCTGCAGATTTCTCTCCCACACCTCCCTTGGCCTGATTTGGGCGCAGTTCGTCATAGGGGAGCAAGCTGCTTTCCGAAGACCTTCTTAAATAAATTGACACGTTGGCAGGACCTTCGCTGAGGCTATCTATCCTACGTAGACCCTACCATCATGTCCGGTGGGACCCCGGAACGATTGACAGATTGACAGGTCCGGTCGTGTGATGGTGTGATGGGGGCTGAGGTTGCGGCTGACTCAAACACAAACGTGACATTCAAACTCCGATATTAGTCTTGGAGCTGACCTCAACCAGACGACCAACAGACGCGAAAGGCAAGACACATCAACGACTATACTGCAATGGAATTTGTAAGTACTAGTGTGACCTGAGTTGGAAAAGTGTAGGAAAGCGGGGGAGTAGTCGTTAGTGACTTGGTGCGTTTTGGCCGCCCTGAATTATTCTAGTGAAAATCGGGGGCTAACTGCAATGATACACAGGAGCTAGCTTTGCATGGAATGACAAGGAGAAGAGCGAGCAAGGCGCGTCTGGAGGGTCCAGAGGGGCTGAACCGTCGATTGCGGATAGGTGACGATAATGTGAGTGTTGGGTTGGAAGCGTACTTGGCGTAAGATGTAGGACGTGGGACGTCTATGTGGTAATCCAAGGTATATGACGCGCGAAGACTCACCCGCAAAGCACCAGCTTGTCACCTTGCGAGCGGCCTCGGCAGCTCCAGCAACTCTTGCCATTGCCAACACCATTTTATATGTAAAATGTAATAATTTTTATTATAATTATAAATTATATACATCATTATATTCACTACGTACGCTGATGTGCCCTTTCGAACGGCTGGCCGCAGCCTCAAACTCAAACCGCTGGCCATTTTCCAATATTTTATACATAATAAACTATTGTAAATTATAATTGAATTATTGTAAATTATAACACTAATTATAACACTAATTATATGACCAAGTTCGCCACGGCTGCCCCCAGCCTCAATCCCAACACCCATCACACCGTCACGCAATCATCAGGTGATTGACGAGGTGGGGTGATTTGGGAGGTTCCGGGGTCCACCGGGCAAATTGGTAGGGTCTACGTAGGGTCGTTGCTGAGGCTGAAACCAGGTGAGGTAAGGCAGCAGGAGGTATTGGAGGGTTAGAACAATAGGGATGTACAGTTGGAGGGGTGCGTGTAACGGTTGAGGGGGAGGCCTTTGCGAGCCAGGAAGGGCGGCATACCAGATGGCATGCGAGGGGAGATGGTTGGAGATAGTTGGAACCGTAAATACTGAGCAATGGTGAGAAAAAGTGAGTTTGTGCAATAGCCGGTAAGCCGTGATGCGTTTATACCCTGATGTCGGGATTTGTTAGAGCAGTTAAAAGCGCATGGCCACACTCGCGAGATTGTTGGAGTACGAATCCAGACAATTTTACGACGGGTCGATGATTTGTTGCCAGTTATGCAGAGTAGGACACCGCCGACTGATTGGGCTTTCGTGATGATGAAGTATCAGAACGAAAGCGGACGCGAATATTGATGTATTGCGGTCGGCGAGTGTGGGCGTCTATAAGGAGTGGCGCAGAGGTTGGGAACGCCAGTAAAGCAGCAGCGCGAGGTGGGCAAGCGCGACGGTTCAATTAAGGCGGGAGTGGCGAAGGACGGAAGGGGAGAGTGAAGGAGTTGCATAGCATGAGCGGGTGGCCTGGTAGTCAGGTGTTGAAATATGTGTGGGAACAGCGAACGTCGCTACCGGCCGAGATGGAGTGAAGGCGAGTTGAAGCAGGTCAACAACGAGTTGCTTCTCGAACATGAACTATATGAACTGGGAAGATCTAGTAGTCTTGCTAAGGTGCTAAGATGAAGGGAGAGAACCTACAGCCATGGATAAAGTCGCAGATTCGCTTTGCTTTGGGGTTTGGTAGAGTGGCAGCAAGGCCTATCGATCGATCCAGCCGCTTTCCTGAATACTTCAAGGCCATATTTCGGAGAGAGGAAGTCGGCGGAGTTCTCCAATTTGCGGCGGCCGGTGCCTCTGGTGTCAATGACCAAATAAACACAAATGCTGCTGCCACTCAGTTTCACGACCGATGGTTGAGAGTGGATAGAGTCCAAAGTTGGATGCCTCCGTTTGACAGCTCTGTGATTTGTCCGCCAAGTTGGAGATACAAGTCGGACCTTTCTCTCGCCTTGTCATCGTCCTCCCTCCTCCCCTCCTCAACGACGAGCATCCCCGCCGGCCACGCGCAGCTGCGGAAAACTCGTGTAGACTCTTATTGTTGGTATATAATTGGGATTTATTAAATGCACATGTGTTTCTGCCTAGGACGCGTTCCATCCCTCTCCAGAACAGAACCGTTGTCTCCGTATTCCGAGGGTGGCTCCATGTAGACCTCTCCAACAATGTCCCCGTGCAGATGCACAGCTGATACATCAAATGAACGGATATTTAATTCGGATAGAGCGGCGATCGAGGCAAGAACTCGAAAGAAGGGTCGAGTCGCATCACCAGAGCATATAGGTGGGCTTCCTGATAGTCGATACCGAAGACCTGGGCGAATCCTCGTCCTACTAGGCGTGCCTTGTGCTTGACGAGGGAGCCATTCTCGAAGTTCCAGTGGAAAACCCAACGTGGCGTGATGATAATCGCGTTGAGGGGACGTGGGACTGCTGTGAAGACGCGTGATGCACCCCGCCCTCCAGCGCGGCGCACGAGGCTGGGTCGAGTAAAATGCGATGGAAGAGGATGAACTTGCCCCTCGTCCTGAGGGAATTCGTCGCCCTGATTCTTGCTAGGCTGGCTGGGATACCGTCAGAGAGGTCTTCAGTCAGCGACGGAACGGGTTTAAGTTCGCCAGGGTGAGTACACGAAATGTAGGTTTCCCGTTCGGCGGCGGCGCCAACCTTTCATTGTCGCTGTTCCTGATACCCTCTGTGTTGTCCTTCGTAGGTGTTGGGGTGGTCGTCTGCGTGGTTGGGTCAATCTCGGCAGGTTTACATCTGTGCCCTCCACGGTGGATCCATCGTCAGGCAGCACGGAAGCGGTCCCCTCATAAGGTGTGACGTCCCTGCTCTCCCTAACTCCAATCCGTGGGGTCCAGACGCTTAACCGCTCACATACTTGTACCCCACTCCCCGATCGTCCAGCTTCCGCAGCACCTCCTTGGGTAGTGTAACCTTCACTACGCATCCGAAGCTACATATGTGTCCTACGTCCGGCTCCAGCTATAAAATCGCTCATACTGTGTTGTCCCCTCGTTCGTCTTCGTTGGCGTCCTGAAATGTCGCCATTGCTTCAGCCCAGAAGCGTGGCGGGAGGTTCGAGTCGCGAAGCATGGCACGGATGCCGTTGGTAACCACACCGACGAGTCGTTGGGCGACTCCATTCGATGGCGGTGAGTGCAGGACGAGAGAATCCGAAGCCCCTGCTGCTCCCAGAATTCTTCTGTCCTTCCTGCTACCAGTTCCATCGCGTTACCGAACATGATGGTTATCATCGCCCTCCTTTTCCATTCTGCATCGTGGTAGCTCACATCTCGAACTCCACAGGTGCATCAGGTGTCGCTCTCAGGGACAGTATCCAACTCGCACGCGAGTCATTGTCCACTGGGATGAAACCGTATTGGCAACGACTGATTGATTCGACAGGCATGGGTGCCGTGGGTGAGTTCCAGCGGTTCCAATGCGTGGGCGCCCTGTTTTGAACCCAGTCAACCACAGTCACGGCGCCATTCACCATGTCGATAATCGCCTTCATACAGCAGTGGCCCATCCTCCTATGCCAGTCGCATAGGCTAATCGCTTCCGATCCTTCTCCAGTACTGAAAGCCCCCAGAGTGTTCGCCTTCGTGCTGCAGGCGTTCGCACTCTCTTCTTCTTCGGGGATCAAGTCGACCTTGTTCGCTACGAGGAGGTCTGGGTCGACGTTTGCACGGACGTCTTTGCGCCATTCTTCTGTCTGCCGGAAGGACGCGCGTGAGGTTACGTCATAAATGACGAGTGCGCCGGCAACTGCACAATAGTACTAGCGCGTTATTGAGTGAAAGTATTCCGTTCCTGCTGTGTCTCGGCCTAGAGTGCCACCAATACAGTCAGATTGGATATTCGAAAGGAAACAGCGACCGGTCCACGGCTAGAAATTAACAGTCGAGGTGGAGATTGAATACGCACATTGTAGTTTGACAGTCTTGTCTTCCTTCGTCCGGAATGGATATCAATTTGCTTCCAGATTCCACACCGAAACCGAGCGTCGTCATCCTCCCATTCCCAGTAGCTAAGGACATCCAAGGCACCAACAGTGGCATTCGGGTTGGTCGAAAGGTGTTGGTCGGTAAGTCGAGTCACCAATGAGGATTTACCGATCAAGGCGTCACCAGTGGTTACGAATTCCAGCATAGGGCCCCTGTAATGACATGCTACCATATCTGTAGATTACTCTGGGGCTTTCCAGAGGCACCTACAGCCCGTCGTTGAGTGGAGAGGATGCCGACCATGCGAGGGTTGACATATTGTATAGAATGTTCGACAGTACACGTCGCTGGAGTGGACGGATAAGTATTGTTACAGCATGGTCAAGTGCCGCGGCTGTGGTGTTGTGGTTCGGTTCAAGAAACAAGTCTTTGTTCTTTGTTTTCGTCCTTGTGGATTCTCTGTGTTTCTGTGTTGACCAATTACGTTGAATGCCACTCTTTCACTAATCCAACAATCGACTTAGTCTATAAAACGCCGTGGTATCTGCACCCCACCAATTTGCTGTCTTCGGCGTTACAGTATGCACCACCCGGAGCACCACCAGGGCCTGTGACATCAAGTTTCGCGTTGCAGTTGTGCACATGAGACACCGAGGCAAAACACTGACCGCCTCCACTCCTCGGGGCCTAATAAATATTTTATGGGCCTCCACGTGTCTGTTCATCCTCCCCTACAGTGCTGGAATATTGGGGGTGACCCGTGCTGGCTGGTACCCTTCCTCAACGGCCATCCTAGAACCGCAAATATCTCAAGAGCGTCACGTCAGACGCGTCGTGGGGAAAGGAATCGTTGTGGGTGGTAACCACAGGAAGAGGCGAGAGGCCGGGGCAAGGCGAACTCCAACCAGAGGTCTGCGCTCCGAGCTCGGCGGCGCAACAAGGCTATACCGAGGTCATCTAAATTTCCAAGGTTGGAGCCACTCGATCAAGAGGTCAAAACCAAGTTGATACTTGAACTTGTCAATGGTTCTGAAGCACATCGCTGGGCCAATACAATCGAAATCAAATGAGTACTCGGGACGACTATAACCGTAAGCGCCCATTATGGTTCAAGTCGGAAGCACCAGAAACCTTCAAAATATCGCGCAAGTTATGTATGGGAGAAATGAAGGACATCTGCGAGCAGGAGGCTAATAAGCTTCACGTTTCGTCGTTGGATGATGCCGCCCGGAATCGAACGGAGTGGCTGAATGAGACCCCAGCCCCCTGCACAATGAAGCGACGTACATGCACGATCGGCATGAGGAAACTTGATGATAGCAGACGGGATGTGCCACGGGGGCGCGAAACTAGGTTATCACAACTGCGGGTTACATAGCTTCTGTGTGATATTATATAGCTTGTAGGCGATGTCACACACTGCGCAAGAACGAATGACATTGGCTGCATTTAGCCGCGCGAAGCGTCAACAACATGTCCGAGCCGATCCCACGTTCCTCCTTCCTTCTCCCAGACCACAAAGTGATCAAACAACATGGCCACTCAACCACCCAGGACAGAGAACCTGTGAGCGATCGCTATCCCGCGCGGCATTATCATGGTGGCTGACGATTCATCTAAGCCTCGTTCTAGACAGTGCGGCGCTTCGCTTCAGTTTTGGTCCATCCCCGCTGACTTCGGGCAACATGCAGATATCACACTTCAAGGCACCCTACATCGGGACCATGTGCTTAGGTTGTTTATAGACAATCAGGAGCTAGGGTTACAGACGCAAGACAACCGAACCTGGACACCAGCCCAACCCCCGTACGTCCCTTATTTCCCCATTACGCACACTCGCCGATGTCTGTGCATGTGTAGAGGTATTTCTCCGACATCCGAGATGCGCGCTGAGATCCAAATGAGGACCGGTCATTCATTATGGACCAAAATTCGACGGCCGAGCGAGCCAATCGACCTTCAGGCGCTTTTTGATGATTATAGTGGCACCACCAAGCATGTATTCACGGTACCGAGTCAGTCATAATCACCGACTGTCCGCTCGTATTGAATGGTGATGTGCAGAGGACATTATTTTCGATGGAAAGCACCACCAGTATCATTGGTCCCTAGAATTACAATTCTCCGCGATCACTATTGTCCGTCTCTTTGCAACTGCCCGTCCTGCCCCACTAATAACCTTCGCATAGAGAGAATCTCTGCTCCCTTCGCTCCGTACACTCGAGGAATGTTTAGAAGGCTACTCCCCACTGATGAACGCACCGACAGAGAGGGCTGTGGAGAACACAATTAAATATGGGGCTGTATTTGCAGAGGTCCGTTATTCCACGTCGAGACTAGCAGAACATTGACACCTTGCAGTTGAATCCGATCACAAAGGCTGTCTTCGGTGTTGCCAAGGTTACGTTTGAGGTTCGTGCTCGCTACTGGCATATCAGCAGTAGAGGTAATGCGTGATCATTTAGCTCTTGAAGGTACAAAACGAGTACGACCAGATACCATCGGGCCTTCTAGACCGATTGAAGCGCATTTTACCTTTCGCGAACATTGTTGCCGACAAAATAGTCGAGGACAAAATAGTCTGCGAAGAGACGGATCTCTTAGAGGAGATCATCCCGCGAATGTATGAGGTGATGCACAGGGTCGCGAGAGTTTCGTACGACTACGTCAAACATGGTGGGTCGTCACATGGTAACTCTGGCAAGTACTCATCATTGCAGCGAGAACGGCAGGCGGGCCGGCCTACCAGGAGAAGATCAAGGAAATAGACAGTGAGCTGACGAGGGTCGTCGAAGACTTCGACCGTGCAGTGAATGTTGAAGCTCTCCGCCGGACCATGGAGACTGGTGAGCACTCATTCTCTCCATCTCTCGATAGATCATTCTCAACAATTCCGTGTAGAGCACCACATTTTGCTTAGTCGTCTCAAAGATGTCAAGACCAGCTATGACCGGGATCTCTGTTGTATGAAAGACACCCGCAAATCCCTCCTCGAAAAAATTGTAGCTTGGGTGGCCAATGGTATGGATCAGACAGATGGTGGAAGTACATACTGGATCTACGGATTACCTGGCATCGGCAAAACGTCGTTAGCACATTCGATCTGTGCGAGCCTTGACGATAAAGAGCAGCTCGCTGGAGCATTTTTCTGCCGGAGGGATGACCAGGAATTGAGAGAGCCTAGACATATCGTTCCGACTCTCATCCGCAAACTCGCGATACTCTTCCCCCCTTTTCGGCGAATTGTCGCAGAATTCCTTCGTAACAACCCAAACATAACACCTGAATCAATGCGACCCACTCTCTTCCTTGACTTCATCCGAAAACTTCCTCGCCTCCCAAAAAAGACTCTCGTCTTTGTCATTGACGCACTGGATGAGTGCGGCAGCGCTCAGAGTCGTCCATGTGTCCTTCATACCCTAACAGATGCGACTGCATGCGCTCCATGGCTCAAGGTTATCATCACGAGTAGACAAGAAGTCGATATCCAACGTTTCTTTGGTAGTCCCACCCAATTGCCGCATTTGCGATATGATTTGACCGCAGATGAAGAGACCACCTCCGACTTACGAATCTTCGCCAAACACCGATTCGATCGAGTGGCTTCAACGCGGCACCTCCAATCTCCTTGGCCAGAGCCATCGGTCTTCGATGGACTTATCTCCCGGGCAGCAGGTCTGTTCATCTTTATCGAGACCCTTTCACGTGCCCTTGTGCATTGTCAAAACGCCAATGAGCTGTTAGCAAGGATCTTGTGCGACTCAGCCGGTCCTGGCTTGGCGTCTCTATACGAACTTTACGCCAGTATCGTCAGTGCACGGAGAGTGTGTAGTGGTGCCGAATTTCAGCGGGTGATTGGAGTGCTCCTTATAACGGCGCCGTACCGTCCACTGTGCGAAGAGACGATTGGAGAGCTGGCGGGGGTGAACCTTGACCTGGTGAAAATGTGGGTAGAAGATCTCGGCTCTATGTTATATCGAGATGAAGGAGCCAGTGGAGGAATTCGTGTCCGGCATTTGTCCATTTCGGACTTCTTTGTGAGCGATTATAGTCAGGGCGACTATCAGATTAACCTCCGAGACGCAAATGTGAAACTGGGCATCACTTGCCTCGAGAAGATGATCGAAAAGCTCCGTTTCAACATCTGCGGGCTCGAAGATTCCCGGCTCGCCAATGCCGATGTGAAAGGACTCGCATCGAGAATCAAAGAAAATATTTCCGACGCTTTGCAGTACAGTTCTCTGTATTGGTCAAATCATCTTTGCTTTACTCCCGACACTCGCGAAGGGCGTGTGTTGGACATGCTGAGAAAATTCTTTGAAGGCCCCTATGCACTATATTGGGTTGAAGTATTGAGTATCACAGGGATGTTGCGAATTGGGGTTCCAAGGCTTCGAGAACTGACATCGAAATTGATCAAAGTGAGTAAAGCACTGACTTGCTGTGATAGGCACTCGAAAGGGATTCTAATTGGCTCTAGAATATGGACTCGAAGCTGTTAGAAAGAATTCAGGATGTTTGTCGTTTCATGAACGTCGTCCGCATTCCCATCTCTATCAGCACTCCGCACACCTATATTTCAACGGCACCATTCCTGCCCTCAAAGGCACCATTATCAACGATCTTCAGCACATATTTCACTAAATGTATCCAGATGCAAAGCAGAAAATTGTTGTCATGGCCAGAGCCGCCATTAGAATGGCTTGGACATATGGGCAGTGTGAATAGCATAGGTTATTGCCCCAACGGGTGCTACATTGCCACTGGGTCGTATGACAAGACGATTCGGATCTGGGGTGCTGAGACTGGCGATGTAGTCGGCAAACCTTTGGAGGGGCACACTGGCCAGGTGTGGTCAGTTGCGTACTCCCCCGATGGGAAGCACATCATCTCTGGATCACTTGACAAGATAATTCGAATCTGGAATGCTGAGACTGGCTCTGCAGTGAGCAAGCCTTTGGAGGGGCATGCTGACTTGGTGCGTTCAGTTGCTTACTCTCCCGATGGGCAGCACATCATCTCTGGATCTGAAGACAAGACAATTCGAATCTGGAATGCTGAGACTGGCTCTGCAGTCGGCAAGCCTTTGGAGGGGCACACTGGCGGGGTGTCATCAGTTGCTTACTCTCCGGATGGGCAGCACATCATCTCTGGATCATTTGATAACACAATTCGAATCTGGAATGCTGAGACTGGCTCTACAGTCGGCAAACCTTTGGAGGGGCACACTGGCGTAGTGTGCTCAGTTGCTTACTCTCCCGATGGACAGTACATCATCTCTGGATCGTCTGACAACACAATTCGAATCTGGAATGCTGAGACTGGCTCTACAGTCGGCAAGCCTTTGGAGGGGCACACTGGCTGGGTGTGCTCAGTTGTTTACTCTCCCGATGGGCAGTACATCATCTCTGGATCTGATGACAGCAAAAGTCGAATCTGGAATGCTGAGACTGGCTCTGCCGTCGGCAAGCCTTTGGAGGGGCATACTGGCTTGGTGTCCTCAGTTGCTTACTCTCCTGATGGGCAGTACATCATCTCTGGATTATCTGACAAGGCAATTCGAATCTGGAATGCTGAGACCGGCTCTGCAGTCGGCAAGCCATTGGAGGGGCACACTGGCTGGGTGTTATCAGTTGGTTACTCTCCCGATGGGCAGCACATCATCTCTGGATCATATGACAAGACAATTCGAATCTGGAATGCTGAGACTGGCTCTGCAATCGGCAAGCCTTTGGAGGGGCACACTGACGTGGTGCGTTCAGTTGGTTACTCTCCCGATGGGCAGCACATCATCTCTGGATCACATGACAAGACAATTCGAATCTGGAATGCTGAGACTGGCTCTACAGTCGGCGAGCCTCTGGAGGGGCACACTGGCTGGGTGTGCTCAGTTGCGTACTCTCCCGATGGGTATTACATCATCTCTGGATCATCTGACAAGACGATTCGAATCTGGAATGCTGAGACTGGCTCTGCGGTCGGCAAGCCTTTGGAGGGGCACACTGGCTGGGTGCATTCAGTTGCTTACTCTCCCGATGGGCGGCACATCACTTCTGGATCATCTGACAAGACAATTCGAATCTGGAATACTGAGACTGGCTTTGCAGTCGGCAAGCCTTTGGAGGGGCACACTGGCATAGTGTGCTCAGTTGCTTACTCTACCGATGGGCAGCACATCACCTCTGGATCCACAGACAACACAGTTCGAGTCTGGAATGCTGAGACTGGCTCTACAGTCGGCAAGCCTTTGGAGGGGCACACTGGCGCAGTGTGGTCAGTTGCTTACTCTCCCCAGCACATCATCTCTGGATCATATGACAAGACAATTCGAATCTGGAATGCCGAGACTGGCTCTGCAATTGGCAAGCCTCTGGAGGGGGACACTCGCCCTGTGGTGTCCGTTGCATACTCTCCCGATGTACAGCATATCATTTATGGGTCTAGTGGCAGGGAGATTCACTCATGGGATTCATCTCCACAAATTCTCTCACGGTTCACCTCGTACATCGAGGCTGAACGGCCAGACAAAGAGGGTTGGGTTAGAGACCCGGGTGGCGGCCTGCTCTATTGGGTACCCCATGACTGTCGTGCAGGCCTACATTCTGCTGCTCTCCTCACAATCCCTCGCACATCCCCTGCTCGGTCAGTTTCTCTTCATTTTGACGAGTTTGCATTTGGAAAGTCTTGGGCCCAAATTTCCAACGGTGCACAGCCCTAGGTTTTGCTTTATCCTTGACTGTGTGCTTGTTCTTTGCTATATTGGTTGTTCGTGGTAGAGCTAGGTTGTACCTTCTTCATATTCTCACATTGTCACGTATTGCCAGTTAGCAGGATCCCCTCCGTTTATATTGATATGCACATATGATTCCCGATATGATTCTTTCTCCTTTGTAAGAGTCTAGAGCACGGCGTATGATGGACCAGAGGACAGGAAGACACGGACAACTTTAATTTACAGACCAAATGTGTGGACCTATTGTTGAAGAATACCCTAGCACACAAACGGTGAGGATGAACCATGATATATATATATATGAGCAAACACCTCGCGTTATATATACAGGACAGGGACCAAACAACAATCACAGAGATGTGACATTGAGTCATGCTCACTCAACACCTGTAACTTGCCATAAAATTTCCAAAGATCTCCAATTAAAATAAGGCGAAGGATGATGCACATGATTTCCTGATTTCCTGATCGCACAAGACCTCTCCAGAGCGCCAGCGGTTTAAGGCAAATTGTGGGTAGCATCACAAAGCGTTCACAAAGGTACAATCCAATATATGGGGCGAACCGACGGCGGGAAGTTGGATATTCGTGCTTAGGTTACGTTATGGGGCTAGCGTCGAGAGTATGCAAACCAATTGAACTAAACCTAAATCTTATTTATTGTCTCCCTCTGCAGTCCCTTTTGTCCCCATCCCAAATGCCAATTTGTTGAGTCTAGATCTGGGGGTCTACGAGCACTCAAATGCTGAAACCGGTTATCGAAATAGTATTTATAGCATGGAAGCAGTTTTCCTGACAGTGTTGGATCCATCCTCTGGTCAAATCGTTTATCGAATGCGCAGTATTTCCAAGTCCTCCGTCCGTCCAAACTGGTCGTTATTGCGATCCACATGGTGTAGAGGTGGATCGTGTCTCCAGTTTGGCATACAGTGCTGGTCGTCGTGCTATATTACTGAGAATGGCCACAGGTGACCATCAGATGATAGGAAGACGGAGACAGATATATGGGCATTTTGGATTCTAACCACTCATCCTGCTGCGGTATTAATACTACCCAATATCACTGCCGATGATTATTTTATCTCCTGTGTAAAAAAGCCTCAATTACGCAAGTGGTAAACAAAGGATCGCCATGTTTGGTCGCGTTCATTCTTTCGACAGCGTCGCAATACTTAGTCACCTGTACACCAGCCAAGTTGGCGCTACCACCCGTCCGCCAATCCGGGGAATGAGCACGCATTCGAACGCACCTACGCCTCCGCTGCCAGCGCTCCACGATCCTTCAACGCACCTCGCCGAAGACTCCTCGCCCGCAAAGCCTTGGTAGCAACGAACATGATGGACCCAGACAACGGTCAACTACAATTCTAGATACATAATCAGTGGTTCCATTTCGTGTGTGTCGGGATCGATTCAAAGGCGAAGCCTGAGGGTGGCCGGTTTTGCGAGAGCAGTCGGCTGGTGGTGGAGTTGATGATTCATCCAACATCCCGGCTGGATAGCGTAGTGGCAATGTACGCTTCATTTCGGTGCCTTTCTTCCCTACCGATGCACAGATCGACGTACCCACACACATTATGGCTGGTTTTGTAGAATATATAGTATGTGAATTCCCTTCTGGAGCCTTGCAAATAATTTGACTTCTTACACGTCAAACCGGTATCCAGTCACTCGACCCACTAGACATTTTCGCTTCAAACGTGGCAGGCCGACCAACAGATGACCGGATAGCAGAAAGACGAGGGGTGGTCGGGTTCGGGAGTTCGGGAGTTCGGGAGTTCGGGAGTAGGGAACGGAGGCGGTGGCGGTAGCGGAGGCTTAACAGGCGCCGGATAGTATCACAACAATGCGCTGTTGCGCCATTGCGCCTGGCTACAACGGAGGTGGCGGCGGAGGCTGGAATGGTGGTGGATGGCCCGGCGGAGGCTTGATACGCACAACGGAGGCCATTCCAACTCGCAGCTACATAGAACAATACAATAACAAGGAAACTCCAAATTCCTGACAACCCGTTTTCGAGTCACAGGGACTCTTCCTACCGAGAAATTCAACAAATAAATAAACCAAGAAACGAGCGCTTGCCCATTGTTTGCGTATGACGCACTGGATTAGAGATGTACCAACAGCACTGAGCATGAGCATGAGCAATTACTCCTCTCATCATAGAGCGAAATTCGCGGCTACGGACCAAATAGTGACAAACAAACCGCTCTTGTTTCTGACCACTTTTCGTTTGAAAAAAGAAACAGGTCCACTTGGGTCAATCGAGACAGCGGCCATCGTTGAGGCCATCGTCGAGGCCATCTTGGCGCAGATCAAGCCTGTCGAGTCTTGAATGCGAGGGCGGACCTTCTGATGGGGTCGCCTGAAATGCAAGTAGCATTGTCGAAAATACGTCCACACACTTCATCAAACCTGGCTCACCAAAAGAAGCCTGCGCAACTGCTGGTTGTGCTTGAATCGACGATCCAGTCAACACCTCGAATTTCTGTAAACTCATCCTCGTCTGCAACTCCCACGGCCTCTGCCTACTTTGCAGCACTCGTTACAACCCTTCAAGGCATTATCACCCGCAACGAGACGTCTCTCAACGACGGCGACGTCCTCCCAGCAACGCTCTACCTCATTGCCATTGTCATCCCGTTCGTCCCTCCTGCTCTCCTCCGATCCCAGTCCTCCACTCTCCTCCCCATCCTCGTACCCCTTCTCCCACATACATATCCTCACGCGCCTTCCCTCCGGTCCCTCGTTACAATCTTTGGCATTTTCATCTCCTCGCTCGATTCCCACTCGCTCGACGCCCCCTCTCTCCGCAACGCATTCAGCACCATTGTCGAACATACCATCGACCCCCGCCCCAAAGTTCGTCGCAAGGCTGCAGAGGCCGTCCGTGATGTCTTGTCAAATCCTCCACCCCCGCTACAGGCGCATCCATGGCGAGTTCGTGTCGGCGAGTGGGGATGTGCAGTGCTCCAGACGCAGACAGCCAAGCCAGATACGCTCATCCATCCTCTTGCATCTCTCAAGATGCTCAACCCTCAGTGGATCGCACGGGAACATCTTAAACTTTCACGACCCACTTATTGTTCCTCCCAAAACTCTTGCATCCGTACCTCTCGCAGGCCGCGTACGACCTCCTCACGTCTTTACTCGCCTCGGGACCGGACGATATTGAACTGGACGAAGCACGAGAGACGGCAAGTTTTGTATTAGAAGCAATCGCCGCAAATCCTCCATCAAAGCAAGACACCCAACTTGCGCCGTACTGGCTCAGCGCCCTAGGCCAAGCCTCCCTTGGAGCAACCTCAACCACTCCCCCTTTGCCATCGGGAATAGAACTTGATACACACTCAGACTCAGCCGCGACGCAGATCGACCTCCTCAAAATCTGGAATCTGGCATTCACATCCCTCGAATCGACGCAGCGCAGAGGAAACCCTCATCCAACTCACGCAATGCGTCGCGCTCCTTCTCCCGCACCCACCCACATCCTTTTTGCGAACCCTCAAAGGCGGCCTGACGTCCCTCGCGTACGCCCCCGCTCTGGGGAACGTTCTCCGCACTCTGGAAGGTCTCATCCTGCTATTTGCGGTGCCGTGGAGCGATGCGGTGAAGAAGTCAAGTGCGCAAGAATATTTTGGAGATGCGCGTGAAGAAGGGGTTTCAGTATCTCGAAGGCACAGATGCTGTTTTCTCTGCATTTGCATGAGCGGCGGGGGTCGACGGACTGTTGAGTCTATTGCCTCTGAACTTGGTTCCCGAAGAGAGGTAAGCTGTCATATTTGTTGTATTTGGGTGGGTTAGCTGGAGTTATTGATTGGAAGATAGGGAGACGAACTCCAACACGAACGCCACACTTTGTGCACTTCTTCTCCCCATCCTAGCCTCGCTACGTTCGCATCCAACCCCCTCGCGCACTTCACCCAGACCTTCCTACCCCTGATCGACTAGCTCACCAACCTCGCCACTGGACCGGATTCGAACCCCAGCGCCGCAAAAGTCTGGTCGGTCCTCGCGGATCAGTGCTGGTACATTCTCCCGGCGTACTGCTCAACCCGTCCGACCTTTCCAACGCGTTCGGACGTGAGCCAGGCGAGCGGCTCACGAAGGAAATGTATGCCAACTACACACTCCGTCCACCGATATTACGCCCGTTGAGGAACGTCGTCGAGCCCCAAACACCAGTTCAAAACCAGGGAGAGGAAAACGAGAGCGAAAAGGAAGTGAGCAAGGAGAACCTTAGGTATCTGAGAGGACAGGCGAAGAACTGGCTCGCGGTGTTGTTCAACATCTTTGCGAGTCGAGCACGGGGCGCGTGCACAAGTCGGGGAGGTGATTGGTGTATGGACAGGTTTAGCGGGGGAAAGTGAGTTGGCAGGCGTGTATCGGAGTGTGTTGGGACAACCTCAACACCTCCCTTACCGGGCTCCAAACCAACCCTGACCGATCCCAGCCTAAGGGAGGGCAAAGTGAAGACGGCGCTGCAAATCCTTGTCATCTTGCTTGTCCTTGCGCCGTATCTGCCTGTTGTGCAGACGGCAGAGGCCTTGGCCGTTGTGGTTCGTGGCAGAGTGCTCGATGTGAGCGACGGGGTAGTGGGAAGGATCATACGATCGGTGCGGGAGTGATGGCGCTTTCTTGGGTACTTTTTGAGCTCAAGAGTATGCTACATCATGTTCGTTCGATGAAGGGGGAACCCAACTACCCCCTGGTGCAGATGATCTCTCGCCAGAGTACCTCACGCCGATTCTCAATGCCGTCAATCCCCTTCTCGCTGCAAGAAATCGTCAAGTCGTCAAGGCTGTCCTCAGTTTTGTCAAGCTTTGCGTGCGTAGTCTCCCCGCGGAGGTCGCCCAGCCCCAACTCGGGGATATAGTTTGGGAGCTGGTTGGGTGCTTGACAACACATCGCGCGCTCAAGGTGAGTAGTCTCTTTAATAAATACAAATGCTGCCGCCACTCAGCCTCTGGTAATACCCAAACTCACCCATCGGACTCTCGGTGAAGCACACACACTACCAGTTTCTTTCGTCGTTCACCCTCTCCAGTCAGGGTTGTCCAGTTGTCGCCGGAATATCTCTCGCTATCACACTCGTTACGCACTGCACACCCACATCGTCTATCTCAACACAAGCCGCCCGTTTCTAACTTTGCATCGAGTCGCTGGTACGAGGCACCTACGAGGCACCTACGATATATGGCAACCGAGCGAAATATGTCAAGTTGTACCCCCCATTCTCATCTATGACTACATTCGCAACTCATAGTAATATGCCAAACAGCTTTCGAAGTGGATTTACGCGGCAGCCAGAGTACAAGGTTGAGAGTGGATAGAGTCCAAGGTTGGGTGCCTCCATTTGGCCGCTCTGTGGTTGGTCCGCCAAGTTGGAGATACAAGTCGGTCCCTTCTCTCGCCTTGTCATCGTCCTCCCTTCTCAACGACAAGCACACCCGCCGGCCACGCGCAGCAGCGGAAACTCGTATAAACTCTTACTATTTGTATATAGTTGGTATTTATTAAATACACATGTGTTTCTGCCCTAGGACCCGTCCCATCCCCTTCCAGAACAGAAGCTCTATCTCCGTATTCCGAGGGTGACCCCATGTAGACCTCTCCGTCAATATCCCCGTGCAGATGCGCAACTGGTACATCGAATGAACGGGGATTTAGGTCGGATAGCGCGGCGATCGAGGCAAGAACTCGAAAAAGGATTCGAGTCGCACCACCGGGGCATATAGGTGGGTTTCCTTACGGTCGACACCGAGGACTTGGGCGAATCCCCGTCCTACTAGGCGTGCCTTGTGTTTGACGAGTGAGCCACTCTCGAAGTTCCAGGCGAAAACCCAACGGGGCGCGATGATAACCGTGTTGAGATGACATGGGACTGCTGTGAAGACGCGTTAGTGGCTAGTGGCGCATATTTTCGATTTCAATGTTCATGGTGGCTAGCTCTTTGTTTGCGTCGCGCGCCTCTTGAATTGTCTGAGGATCAGGGGCCGACGGCGTAGGCCTGAATACTGGACCGGGCTTCTCAAATGCTCCGAAGGCAAGGAGTGCACCCCGCCCTCCAGCGCGGCGCACGAGGCTGAGTTGAGTAAATGCGATGGAGGAGTATGAACTTCCCCCACGTCCTGAGGGAGTTCGTCGTCCTGATTCCTGCTAGGCTTGCTGGGATATCGTCAGCGAGGTCTTCCGTCAGCGACGAAACGGAGTGCGCCAGGGTGAGTATACGAAATGCAAGTTTCCCCTCTGGCGGCGGCGCTGACCTCTGATGCTCGCTGTCCCTGATGCCCTCTATGTTGTCCTTCGTAGGTGTGGGGTCAGTCGCCTGCGTGGTCGGGTCAATCTTGGCAGGTTTACATCTTGGACCTCCGCAGCGGATCCATCGTCAGGCAGCACGGAAGCGGTCCCCTCATACGGTGTGACGTCCATGCTCTCCCTAACTCTAATCTGTGGGATCCAGACGCTTAACCACGCCCCGTACTTGTACCCCACTCCCCGATCGTCCAGCTTCCGCAGCGGCCCCTTGGGTAGTGTAACCCTCACCACGCATCCTAAGCTACGTATGCGCCCTACGTCCGGTTCGTGCCATAAAAACGCTCACACGGCGTTGTCCCCTCGTTCGTCTTCGTTGGCGTCCTGAAATGTCGCCATTGCTTCATCCCAGAAGCGTAGCGGGAGGTTCGAGTCGCGAAGCATGGCACGGGTGCCATTGGTAGCCACACCGACGAGTCGTTGGGCGACTCCATTCGATGACGGTGAGTGCAGGACGAAATGATCCGAAGCCCCTGCTGCTCACAGAATTCTTCCGTCCTTCCTGCTACCAGTTCCTTCGCGTTACCGAACATGATGGTTCTCATCGCCCTCCTTTTCCAGTCTGCATCGTGGTAGCTCATATCTCGAATTCCACAGGTGCATCAGGTATCGCTCTCAGGGACAGTATCTAACTCGCACCCGAGTCATCGTCCACTGGTATGAAACCGTATTGGCAACGACTGATTGATTCGACAGGCATGGGCGCCGTGGGTGAGTTCCAGCGGTTTTAATGCGTAGGCCCCGAGTCTTGAACCCAGTCAAACCCAGTCACGGAGTCGTCCACCATGTCGATAATCATCTTCATACAGCAGTGACACATCCTCCTATGCCAATCTTCCGATCCTTCTCCAGTGCTGAAAGCCACCAGAGTGTTCGTCTTCGTGCTGCAGGCGCTCGCACTTCTCCTCTTCTTCGGGAACCAAATCGACCTTGTTCGCTACGAGGAGGTTCGGGTCGGCGTATGCACAGACGTCTTTGCGTCATTCTTTTGCCTGCGGGAGGGACGCGCGTGAGGTTATGTCGTAAATGATGAGCGCGCCGGCTGCCCCACGATAATACGAGCGCGTGATTGAGTGGAGGTATTCCGTTCCTGCTGTGTCTCAGCCTAGAGTGCCATCAATACAGTCAGATTGGGTATTCGTAAGGAAACAACGACCGGCCCACGGTTAGAAACTAACAGTCGAGGTGGAGATCGAACACACACATTGTAGTTTGACAGTCTTGTCTTCCGTCGCCCGAAATGTATATCAATCCGCCTCCAGATTCCACACCGAAACCGAGCGTCGGCATCCTCCCATTCCCAGTAGCCAAGGACATCCAAAACACCATAGGATGCGTATGGATGCACGAGCATGCACTAACAGTGGCATTCGGGTTGGTCGAAAGGCGTTGGTCGGGAAGTCGAGCCAACAATGAGGATTGACCGACCGAGGCGTCACCAAGGGTTACGAGTTTCAGTGTAGAGCCCCTGTAATGCCATGCTACCATGTCTGGAGATTACACTGGGGCTTTCCAGAGGCACCGACAGCCCGTCGTTGAGTGGAGAGGATGCCGACCATACGAGGGATGACATATTGCATAGAATATTCGACAGTATACGTGGCTGAGGTGGACAGATCAGTCAACGTTGGTATTGTTACAGCGTGGTCAAGTGCCGCGGTTGTGGTGTTGTGGTTCGGTTCACGATTAATGGTCTTTGTTTCGTGGTTGTGCCTTGTCCAACCTCTGTTCTAGATGTGAACGTCTCTGCGTTGACCAATTACGTTGAATCCCACTTTTTCACCAATCCAACAATCGACTCGGTCTATATGTAAGAGGCCGCGGTATCTGTACCCAACCACTCATCCTAACGGTTGCTGTCCTCGCCGTTGCAGTATGCACCACCCGGAGCATCACCACTAGGGCCTGTGATATCGAGGTTCGCGTTGCAATTGTGCAGTAAATGGATTGGTACACTAAGGCCTGACCCCTTCCGCTCCTCGGGGCCTGATAAATATGACCTTACGGACCTCTTAGGACATTCCACGTGTCTGTTCATGCTCCCCTACAGTGCTGGATATTGGGGGTGACCCGTGCTACAAATATCTCAAGAGCGTCACGTCAGACGCGCCGTGGGGAAAGGACTCGTTGTGGGTGGTAACCACAGGTGCGCAGCTACGGCCAGAGAAAGATGCGAGAAGGGCAAGGCGGACGATCTGTCTGCGCTCGGAACTCGGAGTCGCAACAAGGCTATACCGGGGTCAAGAGTTCAAGCATCTAAGTTTCCAAGGTCGGAGCCACTCGATCAAGAGGTCAAAACCAAGTTGATACTTGAACTAGTCACTGGGTCTGAAGCACATCGCTGGGCCATTATAATCGAAATCATATGAGTACCCGGGGACGACTATAACCATACGCGCCCATTATGGTTCTAGTCGGAAGCACCAGAAGCCTTCAAAACATCGCGCAAGCTGTGTATGGGAGAAATGAAGGACATCTGCGAGCGGGAGGGTAATAAGCTTCACGCGTCGTCGTCGAATGATGCGGCTCGGAATCGAACGGGGTGGCTGAATGAGACTCCAGCCTCCTGCCCAACGAAGCGACGTACGTGCACAATCGGCATCATTGAGGAAACTTTATGATAGCAGATGGTTCAAGATGCGAACCGATGCGGGATGTGCCACGGGGGCGCAAAACTAGGGTTAACATAACTGCGGGTTATATAGCTTCTGTGTGATATTATATAGCTCGTAGGCGATGTCACACATTGCGCAAGAACGAATGTCATTGGCTGCATTTAGCCGCGCGAAGCGTCGACAACATGTCCGAGCCGATCCCACGTTCCCCTTTCCTTCTCCTCCCAGACCACAAAGTGATCAAACATGGCGACTCAACCACCGAGGACAGAGAACCTGTGAGCGATCGCTATATCCCGCGGCATAATCATGGTGGCTGACCATCCATCCAAGCCTCGTTCTAGACAGTGCGGCGCTTCGCTTCAGTTTTGGTCCATCCCCGCTGACTTCGGGGAATATGCAGATATCACACTTCAAGACACCCTACATCGGGACTATGCGCTTAGGTTGTTTATAGACAATCAGGAGCTAGGATTGCAGACGCAAGACAACCGAACCTGGACACCAGCCCAACCCCCGTATGTCCCTCATTTTCACACTAAACATAATTACCGATAGCTGTGCATGTATAGAGGTATATCTCCGACATCCGAGATGCGCGCGGAGATCCAAATGAGGACCGGTCATTCATTTTGGACCAAAATTCGACGGCCCAGCGAGCCGATCGACCTTCAAGCGCTTTTCAGTGATTATAGGAGCACCATGAAGCACGTATTCACGGTAACGAGTCAGTCATGATCCCCGATAGTCCGCTCGTATTTAATAGCGATGCGCAGAGGACATTATTTTCGATGGAAGGCACCACCGCTATCAATGGTCTCTAGAGTTACAATTCTCTGCGATCACTATCGTTCGTCTCTTTGCAACTGCCCGTCCTGGCCAGCTAATAATCTTCACACAGAGGGAATCTCTGCGCTCTTCGCTCAATGAACTCGAAAAATGTTTAAAGGATTACTCCCCATGGATGAGTGGATCGACCGAGAGGGCTGTGGAGAACACTATTAAATATGGGGCTGTATTCGCAGAGGTCCGGTTTTTTTACGTAGAGACTAGCAGAACGTTGACACCTTGTAGTTGAATCCAATCTCGAAGGCTGTCTTTGGTGTTGCCAAGGTTACGTTTGAGGTTTGTGTTCGCTACTGGCGTATCAGGCAGGAGATAACGCTTGATCATTTAGCTCTTGAAGGTACAAAGCCAGTACGACCAGATACCATCCGTCCTTCTGGACCGATTGAAGCGCATTCTGCATTTCGCGGACAAAATAGTCGAGGACAAAATAGTCTGCGAAGAGACGGATCTCTTGGAGGGGATCATCCCGCGAATGTATGAGGTGATGCACAGGGTCGCGAAGGTTTCGTACGACTACGTCAGACATGGTAGGTTGTCACCTGATGGCTTTGGCGAGTACTAATCATTGCAGCGAGAACGGCGGGCGGGCCGGCCTACCAGGATACGATCAAAGAAATAGAGAGTGAATTGACGGGGGTCGTTGAAGACTTCGACCGTGCAGTGAATGTTGAAACTCTCCTCCGGACCAAGGAGACTGGTGAGCACTCGTTCTCTCCACCTTCCGATGGGTCATTCTCAACAATTCCGTGTAGAGCAACACCTTTTGCTTAGTCGTCTCAAAGATGTCAAGACCGGCTATGACCGGGATCTCTGTTGCATGGACGGCACCCGCAAATCCATCCTCGAACAAACCATAGCTTGGGTGTCCGATGGATTAGAGCAGACAGATGGAAGAAATACATACTGGATCTACGGCTTGCCTGGCATCGGCAAAACGTCGTTAGCACATTCGATCTGCGCGTGCCTTCACGATAAGGAGCAGCTCGCCGGAGCGTTCTTCTGCCGGAGGGATGACCAGGAATTAAAAGAGCCCAGAAATATCCTTCCGACTCTCATCCACAAACTCGCGATACTCTTCCCCCCTTTTCGAAGTATTGTCGCAGGGTGTCTTCGTAACGATCCAAACGTAAGACCTGAATCAATGCGACCCACCCTCTTCCTTGACTTCATCCGGAAACTTCCTCGCCTCCCAAAAAAGACTCTCGTGTTTGTCATTGACGCACTTGATGAGTGCGGCGGCCCTGAGAGTCGTCCAGGCGTCCTTCAGGCCCTGGCAGACGCGACCGCATGCGCTCCATGGCTCAAGGTTATCATCACAAGTAGACAAGAAGTCGATATCCAACGTTTCTTCGATAGTTCCACCCAATTGCCGCATTTGCGATGTGATTTAACAGCGGATAAAGAGACCACCTCCGACCTACTAGTCTTCGCCAAACACCGATTCGATCGAGTGGCTTCAACGCGGCACCTCCAATCTCCTTGGCCAGAACCATCGGTCTTCGATAGAATTATCTCCCGGGCAGCAGGTCTGTTCATCTTTATCGAGACTCTTGCACGTGCCCTTGTGCATTGCCATAACGCCAATGAGATGTTAGCAAGGACCTTGTGCGACTCAGCCGGTCCTGGCTTGGCGTCTCTACACGAACTTTATGCCAGTATCGTCAGTGCACGGAGAGTGTGTGGTGGTGCCGAATTTCAGCGGGTGATTGGAGTGCTCCTTATAACAGCGCCGTACCGTCCACTGTGCGACGAGACGATTGCAGAGCTGGCGGGGGTGAACCTTGACCTGGTGAAAATGTGGGTAGAAGATCTCGGCTCTATGTTATATCGAGACAAAGGAGCCAGTGGAGGAATTCGTGTCCGGCATTTGTCCATTTCGGACTTCTTTGTGAGCGGTTACAGTCAGGGCGACTATCAGGTTAACCTCCGAGACGCAAGTGTGAAACTGGGTATCGCTTGCCTCGAGAAGATGGTTGGTCAGCTCCGTTTCAACATCTGCGGGCTCGAAGATTCCCGGCTCGCGAATGCCGATGTGAAAGGACTCGCATCGCGCATCGAGGAAAATATTTCCGACGCTTTGCAATATAGTTCGCTGTATTGGTCAAATCATCTTTGCTTTACTCCTGGCGCTGGCGAGAAGCGTGTGTGGGACATGCTGAGGAAATTCTTTGAAGGACCGTATGCACTGTATTGGGTTGAAGTATTGAGCTTGATGGGAATGCCGGGAATTGGGGTTCCAAGGCTTCGAGAACTGACATCGAAATTGAAATTGATCAAAGTGAGTATAGCTCCGGTTTGCTGTGATGGGCATTCGAAAGGGATTCTAATTGGCTCTAGGATATGGACGAGAAGCTGTTAGAAAGAATTCAGGATGTTTGTCGTTTCATGAACGTCTTCCGCATTCCCATCTCTATCAGCACTCCGCACACCTATATTTCAACGGCACCATTTCTGCCCTCAAAGTCACCTTTATCAACGATCTTCAGCACACATTTCGCTAAAGGTATCCAGATGCAAAGCGGAAAATTGTTGTCATGGCTAGAGCCGCCATTAGAATGGACTGGACACAAGGACGGTGTGGAAAGCATAAGCTATTCCCCCAATGGGTGCTACATCGCCACTGGGTCGTATGACAAGACGATTCGGATCTGGGATGCTGAGACTGGCGATGCAGTCGGCAAGCCTTTGGAGGGGCACACTGGCGGGGTGAACTCAGTTGCTTACTCTCCCGATGGGCAGTACATCATCTCTGGATCTGAAGACAACACAATTCGAATCTGGAATGCTGAGACTGGCTCTGCAGTCGGCAAGCCTTTGGAGGGGCACGCTGGCGAGGTGAACTCAGTTGCTTACTCTCCCGATGGGCAGTATATCATCTCTGGATCATTTGACAAGACAATTCGAATCTGGAATGCTGAGACTAGCTCTGCAGTCGGCAAGCCTTTGGAGGGGCACACTGGCTGGGTGCGTTCAGTTGCGTACTCTCCCGATGGGCAGTACATCATCTCTGGATCTGATGACAACACAATTCGAATCTGGAATGCTGAGACTAGCTCTGCAGTCGGCAAACCTTTGGAGGGGCACACTGGCTGGGTGAACTCAGTTGCTTACTCTCCCGATGGACAGTACATCACCTCTGGATCATCTGACAGCACAATTCGAATCTGGAATGCTGAGACTGGCTCTGCAGTCGCCAAGCCTTTGAAGGGGCACACTGGCTGGGTGCGTTCAGTTGCGTACTCTCCCGATGGGCAGTACATCATCTCTGGATCATTTGACAAGACAATTCGAATCTGGAATGCTGAGACTAGCTCTGCAGTCGGCAAGCCTTTGGAGGGGCACACTGGCTGGGTGAACTCAGTTGCTTACTCTCCCGATGGGCAGTACATCATCTCTGGATCTGAAGGCAGCACAATTCGAATCTGGAATGCTGAGACTGGCTCTGCAGTCGGCAAGCCATTGGAGGGGCACAGAGGCACAGTATACTCAGTTGCTTACTCTCCCGATGGGCAGTACACCATCTCTGGATCATTTGACAAGACAATTCGAATCTGGAATGCTGAGACTGGCTCTGCAGTCGCCAAGCCTTTGGAGGGGCACACTGACGAGGTGAACTCAGTTGCTTACTCTCCCGATGGGCAGTACATCATCTCTGGATCATCTGACAAGACAATTCGAATCTGGAATGCTGAGACTGGCTCTGCAGTCGCCAAGCCTTTGGAGGGGCACACTGGCTGGGTGAACTCAGTTGCTTACTCTCCCGATGGGCAGTACATCATCTCTGGATCATTTGACAAGACAATTCGAATCTGGAATGCTGAGACTAGCTCTGCAGTCGGCAAGCCTTTGGAGGGGCACACTGGCTGGGTGAACTCAGTTGCTTACTCTCCCGATGGGCAGTACATCACCTCTGGATCATCTGACAGCACAATTCGAATCTGGAATGCTGAGACTGGCTCTGCAGTCGGCAAGCCTTTGGAGGGGCACACTAACTTGGTGTACTCAGTTGCTTACTCTCCCGATGGGCAGTACATCATCTCTGGATCATTTGACAAGACAATTCGAATCTGGAATGCTGAGACTAGCTCTGCAGTCGGCAAGCCTTTGGAGGGGCACACTGGCTGGGTGAACTCAGTTGCTTACTCTCCCGATGGGCAGTACATCACCTCTGGATCTGAAGACAGCACAATTCGAATCTGGAATGCTGAGACTGGATCTGCAGTCGGCAAGCCTTTGGAGGGGCACACCAGCGTAGTGTGCTCAGTTGCTTACTCTCTCGATGGGCAGTACATCATCTCTGGATCTGGAGACAACACAATTCGAATCTGGAATGCTGAGACTGGCTCTGCAGTCGCCAAGCCTTTGGAGGGGCACACTGACGAGGTGAACTCAGTTGCTTACTCTCCCGATGGGCAGTACATCATCTCTGGATCATCTGACGACACAATTCGAATCTGGAATGCTGAGACTGGCTCTGCAATTGGCAAGCCTCTGGAGGGGGACACTCGCCCTGTGGTGTCCGTTGCATACTCTCCCGATGTGCAGCATATCATATATGGGTCTGGTGGCAGGGAGGTTCACTCATGGGACTCATCTCCACAAATTCCCTCACGGTTCACCTCGTACATCGAGGCTGAACGGCCAGACAAAGAGGGTTGGGTTAGAGACCCGGATGGCGGCTTGCTCTATTGGGTACCCCATGACTGTCGTGCAGGTCTACATTCTGCTGCTCTCCTCACAATCCCTCCCACATCCCCTGTTCGGTCAGTTTCTCTTCATTTTGACGAGTTTACATTTGGAAAGTCTTGGGCCCAAATCTCCAACACTGCGCAGCCCTAGCTTTTGCTTATCCTTGACTGTGTGCTTGCTATATTGGTTGTTCGTGTTAGAGCTAGGTTGCACCTGCTTCTTCATTTCTCACATTGTCACGGATTTCCGGATAGGAGGATCTCCTCCGTCTATATTTATATGCATATATGATTCCTGATATGATCCTTTCTCCTTTGTAAGAGTCCAGAGCACGGCGTATGATGGACCAGAGGACAGGAAGACACGGACAACTTTGCAGACCCAATGTGTGGACCTATTGTTGAAGAATACCCTAGCGCACAAAAGGTGAGGAAGAACCATATTATATATATGGGCAAACACCTCGCGTTATATCTACAGAACAGGGACCAAACAACAATCACAGAGACGTGACATTGAGTCATGCTCACTCAGCACCTGTAACTTGCCATAAAATTTCCAAAGATCTCCAACTATAATAAGACGAGATGGTGCACATGATAGACTGATTCCCTGATTGCACAAGACCTCCCCAGAGCGCCAGCGGTTTAAGGCAAGTTGTGGGTAGCATAGCAAAGCGTTCATAAAGGTACAATCCAAGATATGGGGCGAACCGACGGCGGGAAGTTGAATATTCGTGCTTAGGTTACGTTATGGGGTTAGCGTCGAGAGCATGCAAACCAATTGAACTAAACCTAAATCTTATTTATTGTCTTCCTTTGCAGTCCCTTTGGTCCCCATCTCAAACGCCAATATGTTGAGTCTAGATCTGGGGGTCTACGGGCACTCAAGTGCTGAAACTGGTTGTCGAATAGTACTTATAGCATGGAAGCAGTTTTCCTGACAGTGTTGGATCCATCCTCTGTTCAAATCGTTTATCGAATGCGCAGTATTTCCAAGTCCAAGGTCCGTCCTAACTGGACGTTTTTGCGATCCACGTGGTGTAGAGGTATATTGTGTCTCCAGTTTGGCACACAGTGCTGATCGACGTACTATATTACTGAGAATGGCCACAGCAGGTGACCGGCAGATGATAGGAAGACGGAGACAGATATATGGGCATTTTGGATTCTAACCACTCGTCCTGCTGCAGTATTGTGAAATACTACCCAACATCACTACCGATGATTGTTTTATCTGCTGCTGTGTAAAAAAGCCCCAATTACGCAAGTGGTAAACAAAGGATCACCATGTTTGACCCATGTTGTCGCGTTTATTCTTTCGACGGCGTCGCAATGCTTAGCCACCTGTACACCAGCCAAGTTGGCACTACCACCCGTCCGCCAATCCGGGGAATGAGCACGCATTTGAACGCACCTACGTCTCCGCTGCCAGCGCTCCATAAGACTCCTCGCGAAGCCTTGGCAGCAAGGAACATGATCGACCCAGATGACGATCAACTACAACTCTAGATACACATTTCGCGTGTGTCGGGATCGATTTAAAGGCGAAACGTGAGGGTAGATGGTTTTGCGAGAGCAATCGGCTGGTGGTGAAGCTGATGATTCCTCCAACATCCCGGCTGGGTAGCGTAGTGGCAACGCACGCTTCTAGAGTCAGGGAGTCCCTCGGTCTAGTCTTCCTTTTCCCTTCCTGCAGTTGGGGAGGGATTTAACCGTTAGGAAGCAGTTTGGTAGAGGATTGTGGAACGAATGTGGTGGAAAGAAGCGTAGAGGGCCGCATCGACCCCCGCCCCAGCGTTCGCCGCAAGGCCGCAGAGGCCGTCCGTGATCCTCCACCGCCGCTGCAGGCGCATCCATGGCGAGTTCATGTCGGCGAGTGGGCATGTGCGGTGCTCCAGACACAGACGGCCAAGCCAGATACGCTCATCCATCTTCTTGCATCTCTCAGGATGCTCGTCCCTCAATGGATTGCGCGGGAACATCTTAAAACTCTCACAGCCCACTTATTGTTCCTCCCAAAACTCTCGCATCCGTACCTCTTGCAAGCCGCATACGACCTCCTCACGTCTTTACCCTGCTGGGAATCGGACGATATTGATCCGGACGAAGCACGAGAGACGGATTAGAAGCGATCACCGCAAATCCCCCATCAAGGCAAGACACCCAACTTGCGCCGAAATGGCTCAGCGCCCTAGGCCAAGCCTCCCTTGGAGCATCTTCACTGACCCCACCTTTGCCATCAGGAATGGACCTCGATACACACTCACACTCAACCGCAACGCAGATCGACCTGCCCAACATTTGGAATCTGGCATTTACATACCTCGAATCGACTAATGCGTCGCGCTCCTTCTCCCGCACCCACCCACAACCCTTTTGTAAACCCTCAAGGCGGCCTGACGTCCCTCGCGTACGCCCCTGCTCTGGGGAACGCTCTATGCACTCTGGAAGGTCTCATCATGGTATTTCCGGCGCTGTGGAACGACGCGGTGAAGAAGTCAAGTGCACGGGAATAGTTTGGAGATGTGGTGAGGAAGGTGGGCGAGATGCGCCGCGAAGGCATAGGTGCCGTTTTCTCTGCATTTGCACGAGCAGCGGGGGTCAACGGACTGTTAAGTCTATCACCTCTGAACGTGGTTGCCGAAGAGAGGTAAGCTGTCATATTTGTTTTATTTGGGTGGGTTAGCTGGAGTTATTGATTGGAAGATAGGGAAAAGAAATCCAACACGAACGCCACACCCCGTGCATTTCTCCTCCATATCCTATCCTCGCTGCGTTCGCATCCAACCCTCCTCGCGCACTTCACTCAGACCTTCCTGCCCCTGATCGACCGGCTCACCAACCTCGCCACTGGACCGGGTTCGGTCCCCAGCATTGCAAAAGTCTGGTCGGTCCTTGCGGATCAGTGCTTGTACACCCTCCAGCGTACCGCTCCAACCCGCCCGACCTTTCCAACGTGTTCGGGCGTGAGCTGGGAGAGAGGCTCACGAAGGAAATGTATGCCAACCCCACACTCTGCCCACCGATCTTACGCGCGTTGAAGGACGTCGTCGAGTCCCAAACACAAGTCCAAAACCTGGGGGAGGAAAACGAGAGCGAAATGGAGGAGAGCAAGAAGAACCTTAGGTATCTGAGAGGACAGGCGAAGAACTGGCTCGCGGTGTTGTTCAACGTCTTTGCGAGCGTCGAGCGCGGGGAGCGTGCGCAAGGCGGGGGGGTGATTGGTGTATGGGCAGGTGCAGCGGGGGGAGGCGTTGGCAGGCGCGTATCGGAGTGTGTTGGGGCACCCTAACACCTCCCTTGCCGGGCTCCGAACCAGCCCCGACCGATCCCAGCTCAAAGAAGAGGATGGAAAAGTGAAGACGGTGCTGCAAATGCTTGATATTTTGCTTGTCCTTGCGCCGTATCTACCTGTCGTGCAGAAGGCCGAGGTTGTGGACATTATGGTTCGTAGCGGAGTGCTCGATGTGAGTGATGGGGTATGTAGTGGGCATGAGGTTGGTGCCTCTCTCGCCGCGGAGAAGGATCACACGATCAGTGCGGGGATGATAGCGCTTTCTCGGGTACTTTTCGACTTCAAGAGTACGCTACGTCATGTTCGTTCGATGAAAGTGAAATCTAACTACTGCCTAGTGAAGATGACCTCTCGCCAGAGTACCCCACGTCGATTCTCAACACTGTCAATCCCATTCTCACTGCAAGAAATCGTGAAGTTGTCAAGGCTGTCCTTGGTTTGCGTGCATAGTCCTTCCGCGGAGGTCGTCCAGCCCCAACTCGGGGATATAGTTCGGGGGTTGATTGGGTGTTTGACAACACATCGCGTGCTCAAGGTGCGTAATCCTTTTAATTGTCTCCTCAGGTTCTTACTCAGCCGTCTTTCGTGACTTAGGTCAAGTTCCGACATATTCTTGAGCGCATGATTCGGTCTTTTGGATATGACGACATCATACTGTATACCACCGATATGGAGGATGGGCGCAAAATCCCTGCTAACATCAAGAAGCGACGAGAACGCACGAAACGAAAGAAGACCGTTGCGGGAGAGAGCGATGAGGAAGTGCGTTCCGTCCGCACTCGCGCCTAAATCAACTTATTCATTGATATAACAGGAACCGACCGAACGCAAAGGGGAAGAGGCCTTTGAGGATGTAATTTATGGAAGCGAGAGCGAAATCGATTCGGAGGGAGCTCAAGGAAACGCTCAGCCTAAGCCGCCCCTAAAGAGTTCATTGAAGAGATCGAATAGCGCTGCTCGTCTGCATCCAGATGACAACAATCCGATGGATCTACTCGAGGGTGTTGGTGCATTTGTGAGCACTCCTACTCTTTGAACGACTTTGTTATTAGACCTAACTTGGACGGCTCCTAGCTCTTCAAGCCAAGAGGCACCGTAAACCCGGTCAAGAGGCGTCCAGGTTCAAGACGGACGCAGAAACGGGCCGGATGATCATCGATGCGACCACTCTGACGAGGAAGGACCTCCGAAGTCGAAGTTTAAGCCTGGATGCATGGAGGGCAACTTGTACAAGGAGGGCTTAACCTCCGTTCATGGGATTACGCGCGAGCCGAATGGGAAGGTCAAGTTACTTGTTGACGCATTTGTAGCGCGCAGGTGGCGATGTCAAGAGGAACGGCATAGGACTATATGCATACATGTCACTTGGACCCGTGGTAAGAAAGGGCTCGCAAAGGAGGTGCAGGTGCTCCGAAAATAAGTATCACTGGGAGATGATAGCTTCGTCACTCGTACCGCGTGTATTGGTCCATTGGGTATTATCTGTGTCTAGCTATGTGTATTAAATCGCTGATTATGTGCATCCCATACCACCCCGTTCATTTCACATCCTCGTGAGCTTGAGGATGATAAATAATAATAATCTGAGAACTGCAAGCGGATAGTGGCCCAGTATAAATTGTGCTTGGTGTGTAGGAGACGCGAGAGAGGTACTCTATATTCAGCACTTCTAGTTTGGCCCATCGTGCTTAAGGCCGGGCCGTGGCAAAGAACGCCATGGAAATAGTACAGAGGCTCTTGAAGGTCCCCTTAGACCACTCCTTGGACCAGCTAGGTGGACACCATGAAGATGGGAGCCCCGTAGGGGCCGTCGGGGTGGGTGTTCCCCTCCTCCTCAAGCATGTTTCTTACGCACAAGCGCTTCTGGTCAAACATTGTTTTCCTTCTTGGACTCGCCCTTGCTCCCTCCAGCAGCGGTCCCCTTGGTAGTAGCACTGGCACTTTTCCCGGTGTCACGTTGCTCTTCCTCTTCCTCGGATGAGATGTCTTTGTGGTCCACCAGTTCAGACACCTCCCATGTTGACCATTGAGGTCGTAGGTGTGGGGTCATCTTTGAGCTGCCAGAGTTCGTCCACCATGTGGGATGTGATGTTGAGATAGGCCTACCGTGAATTGGTCAGCTCCCTACTTATTCACCAAAGCCAAAAAGAACTGACAGAAAAGGCGGGGCCGAACTATGTCGACAGCTCCCCGTAGCTTTTGCAGCACAGTTTCACTCTTTGTCTGAAATAGCGGTAAAACGAAGTACTGCCACTTGTTAACCTTTAGACGTTCCACGGTAGGACTCTTCTGCACTGTGTGAAAAATGTGTCAACCTCGCCCTCGGAGTGCCTCCACCCATGCCCTGTCCTCCTTTCCCACAGCAAGGATCGGGCCCTTGAGCATCTTGATCAGAATATTCAGGTTGTCGAGCTTGGTGATGACTGCCTGGGAGAATTTGCATACTTCCTCGTGTGGAGTCGTTGAGAGCGTGTCGGAGGGGATGGATAGTAGTACAGTACTTCACCACCTTCCGTGCCACTTAAGAAGATCACACTATAGCACTCCATGTACATAGCATAAATTGTTTATATTACAGTGAGCAAAAAAACCAATTTTCAAAAGGGCAAATTTGCTTGTGAGTCAAATTGTAACCCAGAAGACAAAGGTAAACCCGTGGGAATTTGTGATAACAAAGCTAAATATCATGTCCTTTGTTGTGCCAAACAGCAAATATTTAGCCCTCTTTGTTGATTTGATATTGGATTTAGAATACACCCACTTGACCAATCAGTTTTTTTGCTCACATTGAAATCAGGCCTAGGCATGTCATATCATATGACTAAACCCTATATATTTTGTAACCTG
>Ga0307515_10003382_pt1 | contig 33625 bp, 32 predicted proteins | sample 17_EM_MG_FD_194513 | JGI IMG/M metagenome (GOLD analysis project Ga0307515, IMG submission 194513) | Populus trichocarpa ectomycorrhiza microbial communities from riparian zone in the Pacific Northwest, United States - 17_EM | ecosystem: Host-associated > Plants > Roots > Unclassified | place...
AGGGTAATGTAAGCCTCGGTAGTTAGTTACACACCCCCCTAGATTTAACGGTATAGTCAAAGCTATAAAAAACAAATAAAGGTAGAAATTATACTAAAAACAGGGGTGCAAAAGAAAAGGGTTTAGGGTTTAATAGTTATTAAGATATATCTCCCTAGCTTTATATCTCTAGATATAGAGCTATATTTAAAAAGATGTCCTCTCTAGCCTCTCAGGAAACTATATTTAAAGAGGTATTCTCCCTAGCCTCTCAGGAGACTGTATTCAAAGAGAAAATCAGATCTCAATATTCTTATCATTAGTAGCAGTAGTAGGCATCCTCTGGGAAGCCTCCTTTTGTACTTTCTCAACAGCAACAGTAAGTCTCTCATATCTTATAAGCTTTTCGTCAATTTGTTATTATATTTTCTTATTAGGTACCCACCTATGGGGTCTTAGGCTCTTAATTAGATATTAGCATTCCCAAAATAGGTGTTCTTTACCACAGAGGCATATCTTTATTGGTGAGACAGGGGAATTATTTTGAAGTGTTGCAAATGCAGAGTGGTTGGCAGTAGTGGTAGGAGACGCTTATTGCATGCGGTAGTGCTCCTTAAATTCCTCAATTAGATCAATAATAGATGGGGCTGCTTCGTCCTTCCATTCTTTGCAAATAAGGTCTACTTCTAGTGCTCCTGCAAAACTAGAAGAGATGGGCTTAATTGCCCGAATAAAATCGTAATGTGGCCTATATCCTTATACATCTGGTATCTTTAATTACTTAGCAAGTTTATAGACATTTCGCCAATTGTTTAACCATTTATCGATACTTTGTGTTATATCGTAGGCTTTTAAAGCCGTATATTAATTAAGGACGTCGTGCTTTCGACCTAATATAGTAGGGGCTAGTGCAGTCTTGAGTACTTAAAGCCGTTCATATACCGTGTCAAGGCCGTCGATAAGGGGAAGGTAGGCTACTAATATCGAGCGAACGATATAGTTGCTAATATTGTTAATAGCCTATTCTCGCTTCTCGTATATGCGGAGATCATCTTTGTATTTGGAATAGAGCTAGTTATAGGCGGTAAGCTAGTATGGGTCTAGTTTTGCTATTGATATAGCCGTAGGTAATACGTCTTTTGGTGTAGGTCGTTTCGGTAGTTCCAGCTTTAGAAGATCGTCTTTCTTCTTAGATAGGTCAATGTACTCCTATACCTTATTAGTTTTGGCTATGTCTTAGATAATAAAGAACCATTAAATCCAATTAGATGGCTTGTTAAGGATAAGGTTAATTTTTAATTCATTAGAGGTTATTATTTTTAAAATTTAACAGGTCTGTAAGGGTCCAGGTTAGGGTCTAGGTAGCGTCTTAGTAGAACCTTATTTTAACGTTCCAAAGCTTTAATTTAATTTATTAGTTCGTTCGTTAGTCGGGTTTAATTGTCCGTCAGCGTTAATCGTCCGTTTGTTTAGTATTTAAAGGTAATCACGAGTATAAGAGAGGTACCCGGAAGAAGCTTAAAATACTTATGAAGGTAGAAGAAGTAGTAACTTCTTAAACAAGGTAGTAGATTAATGGTGCAACAGGTAGTGCAATTCAGGTAATTGCTTAGCAGGCAGTGCGATCCAGGCTTATAACTATAAGCTTTGCAGTATAGGAGAATTGAGTAAGCGACTTAATTCTAAATCTATAGAAATCGAGTGGACTATATACAAGAAATAGGTGGCAAAGGTTAACGGCGATGCCGACGACGATTTGTAACTGTAGCCTAATTACCTCGGTAGATAGCGCTTACAGTCGGCAATAGGTAATGGAAATAGGTAGTAAGACATAGGTAGTGAGACATACGATGACAGGAAACAGGTGGTGAGTCATAGGGTAATGCGAGCCTCGGTAGTCGGTTACAGGGTATATTGTATAGACAGACGAATCCTTGAGGGAAAAGGAGTCTGGGCGAGGTAAGGAAGGGTTTTCCCTAGGCACGTGCAGCGCACGTGCCTCACAGGCGACTTGCAAGGGGTAAAAGCTTTGTCATGAAGTACTCGCTGCCGAGTATGTATGTTCCTCCCAGTTTAGACTAAAGGCTTTCAATGCCGCGCAGATCCCTCTCAGCTTTCTAGGATATCAATCCCAAAGTACATGAGCGTCTCTAGTAACCGAGACAGAATCTTCTCGCCCTGCAGTGCCTTATGAGATCATTTCGTATGAAGAAGGTACCCGAAGTTTCAACTAGTAGGTAGAAATGTTCCGATTCCTCTGTATATTAAAATGCCGTTAGAATCCCTGAATTCATGGCTATAGTCTCAGGTTCCTCATGGACAGGGTGCGTGCCGAATGTGAGTGAGCGTAAGAGATTGCTACTTCATTGTTTCTTCAGTGTAGAAATAGAAATAAAGAAGCTTCGTCCTGTAGGCTGGAGCAGGATGGATGAGGCACGACCGGCAAACCAAGGGTACATGCGAATTTCGAAGCCTGTTCCGCTACTTCAGTTGGAACTAGAAGCGGAGGAGTATGTCCAACCAATCATTCAGTTAAGAGGGTATCTGTCAGTCAGTTGCGGCTTCGATTTGCTCTCCCCTTGCGGTAAGCGACGCTGCTCTGCCCAGATGGAAATGAATGCTGCTAAGCTGGAGTTCTGGATTACGCTATATAACTAAATTCGGTGTTAGATGGAGCGCCCAACTCTAATACCAAATGAATCTCAGTTCGACATTTGCTAAATGTTATGAGAGTGGCGAGGCATTCTCCTCATTTCTTCAGTATGTGCAGGTACGGCGGAATAAAAACGTACAAGACTAAAGCGTGCTGTCTTTATCAGATATGAGAAGACCCAATGTGGGCCAAACCCCGAAGTCCAAAATGCGACCTGAGAGCCCCACTAACTCCAAATGATGCATCCTCCTCTTCCATAGCTACCGCAAAGTCACATCTTAATATCGAAACTCGTGCCACACCCACAACTACTTGTTGCAAGAGGATTGTCCACTATTTTGAACTGACTGCCTATTAGCTCCATCGTATAGTCGACTTTGCTACCTTTTAGCAAATCTAAGCTGGGCTCATCCAGAACCACCTTCGTGCCATGCGCGCCTTCGAAGACGGTGTCTTCATCTGGGGATATTTTGGAGCCATTTGTAAGAGACATGAGATATTGGAAGCCGTGGCAGCCACCAGATTCGACAGTGATGCGGAGGGCGAGATCAGGATTGGAATCAGCGGTCATGATTTGGTGGAGGCGCTGAAAAAAATTTAACAAATGATTCACAGAGAGCAGCATTTAAAGGGGCTCAAGGGTTTACATTTGCGGCGCGGGGGGTTATTTCTATGTTCATCTCATTGCCATCTTCATCTTTGCGCGGGTTCTGTATGGCTTTCTGGACAGCCGAAGTGGAGGAGAAGGAGTGGTGGAAAGGCTTCAAAGAGCTGATTTGAGATTTTCTGGGGGAATTAGAGGATATTGATGGTTGCGGCCGGTATGAAGGAGCGAGGAAGTCAAGGTAAAGTGGTAATCGGATAGTGGCGGGTTGAGCTAGACTAAAAGATCGACTGCTATTCTGGTGCAGTGGGCTCGCGTAGGTGAAGCTACTTCGCAGCATTCCTCTCCTAGCGCTCCGGAGACACGCCGCACACACTGTCAACGGAGAAGCCATAACGACAAAGGGGAGGGGTTTGAAAAGCACGGTGGTGAGCAAGAAGTTTGATGGATTGTTCAGCAAAGGCCCGAGGGCGGAAACCCGTGGCAATATCTCCCCCTTGGCGTGGGACCAACCACCACTTAAAATCTTCCCCCATCTCACTCTGTGATTGACTCACTGCATAGATAGCACTACACAAGCAATTACGACAGCGTCCATTTAACAATGGCTCTAGACAAGAGGCCATTATACGATGCTAATAAGCCAGTCATCTTTACTAAAGACTTTGCATTGACAGAAGACGCAAAAGATTCGCTCCGCCACCTCCGAAATGAGTTTATTATACCTACAAAAGACGATTTGAAGAACAAACGCTATGGACCGGCAGAGAAAACAAGGGACTATGACAGCTGCTCCGCGACTTCAATACAGCCACAGCCATGCACTTATCTATGTGGTAATTCTTTGGGTTTACAGCCGCGAAGAACATCCGAATATATCAAGAAGTATCTGGATACTTGGGCTTCGAAAGGAGTATACGGCCACTTTAAGGAATTAGAAGGTGGCCTTCCTGCATGGTTGCACATAGATGATGCTATTAAAGAGCAGACAGCAAAGATAGTGGGGGCCTTGCCGGGTGAGGTGGTAGTCATGCAGACTTTAACAGCAAATCTCCACTTTCTATTGGCTAGCTTCTACAAGCCGACAAAGGATAGGTACAAGATCATTATTGAGGGCAAAGCTTTCCCCAGTGACCATGTAAGTAACTAGCTGTTGTTGGACCTTTGTTGTATGGAAATTGGCATTCCCCTTTGGCATTCTTCATTCCATCCATCGCTGATAATCTTAACAGTATGCTGCCCTTTCTCAGCTTGAGCACCATAATATACCTGCTTGTGCCCTGATAACTATAACACCCCCTTCTCCTGACTCACCATACCTCTCAACGGAACATGTTCTCTCTGTTATCTCTCAGCATCAAGCATCAACTGCTCTAGTTCTTCTCCCGGGCGTCCAATTCTACAGCGGCCAGCTCTTTGACATCGACATCATAACACGTCATGCCCAATCTCTCGGAATTACCGTAGGCTGGGATCTCGCACACGCTGTGGGAAACGTGCCGCTTAACCTCCACGACTGGAACGTGGACTTCGCTGCCTGGTGCAACTACAAGTACATGAACGGCGGGCCCGGCGTTATCGGAGGGCTATTCGTGCACGAGCGACACGGACGCGTTGAAACGTCCTCTACTAACAACAGACCAGACGATCATGTTGACGGCCTCGGATCTACTGCAGGAGAGCAGCAAATTATATATCGACCTCGATTAAGTGGTTGGTGGGGCAGTGACAAGTCTGCTCGCTTCCGCATGGACAACAAGTTCGTTCCTATCCCTGGTGCGTCGGGATTCCAACTGTCTAATCCCTCTGTACTCGACATGTCAGCTGTTATGGCATCGTTAGATGTCTTCGCGATGACAGGCATGCAGGCACTACGCGAGAAGAGTGTGAAGCTTACTGCGTATCTCGAAACGCGCCTTCAGCACTACCCCGATGGCAAGGCGCCGTACAGAATCATCACTCCCGCAAATGCGGCAGAGCGAGGTGCGCAACTTAGCATATTACTGCAGCCAGGCTTGCTAGGTTCGGTCATGGAGATCTTGGAAGAGGAGGGTGTGGTGGTAGATGAGAGACGACCGGATGTCATACGTGTAGCTCCTGCGCCGTTGTACAACTCGTATGCCGATGTGCATCGATTCGTGATGGTATTTCAGGAAGCGTGCAAAAAGGCGCAAAAGGGTCAACATGGACACAACAAGAGTATCATGATAGAAGGTGGTAAGGACTCACATGGCGGGGCGGAAGTCAAGTGAGGTTTTGGGAGTCGAGGAGGTGATTATCTTGATAAATAACTGGGCGCTTTACAGAGCGAGCACTTGCAACAATCTACTCGGGAAGTCAAAAGAGCTGATGTCCTTAGATGACTCTCAACCGAAGATTTACGAATGATTTTTCTTGTCACATGAGGGACAAGGTTATATGACTGTATCATAGTAGACATAGACATCAAGCAGATCTCAGAGCTTCCTTTGTGCACTAGCTGCACGAAGAACTTTAGATAACAATAGGCTGAACGGGTGGCTTTCGGGTATCTGAATACCCTTACCTGAGATCCTTTCTGAATGCAACGCCGCAATCGATCGTCTTAAACTGCCGTCTCCAGCGCAAATCCAAATAAACTATCCATCTGCACCCACTGCCTTCCATTTTTCTTCAGCCACATCTCAACTGCATCCTTCACCGTCCCAAACCTCTCCCTATTAACTTCTGCCAGTACCTTCACTTTCTCCAACTCTTCTCCTATACTCCCCTCTCCGCCCACTTTTACCTCCTTGCTCCCAGCTTTGTCCACATCGAAAAGCGATTTCAAATACAACAACTGGTTCCACAAATCCTTCTCGCTGAATTCCCAGTTCATTTTTCCTAAGCAACCAGTCGCGAGCCCCTTTGGCCCTAAACATCGGTGTCCGTACACACTCATCTGCCGGGTACGCGCGCCACAGGATGGGTCGTCGCAGACCAGCCAACCAGAATAATAGCGGGCGAGATGCTGTCTTACGGCAGCCTCAACTTGGGCGACGACGCTAATTGTTGTCAACGACGCGCCGCAGTCTTGATTAGCGCATTTCACGCCATCATGGGAAACGAGGCCGGGAGAGCCTGCCAGGCCGGAAAACGGGAAGGTGGCGCGGCAGGTGCGGCAGCGGAGATGGAGCGGTATGCAGGATTTGAAGCGGACTGAGTCAGGGATTTGGGATTCGAGAGGGTGGATTTCGTTATCAGTGGAAGATGAAGTCGAGGATGTGATGCGATATTTAGACGTGTCGAGCCCGAGGCAGGCAGCTAGTTGTATGATATTGGTGCTGGGTATAGGAGCACAGAGGCGCTCGACAGGGGGCAGGATTTGTTTGTGGAGATAGTGATCAATGTCTATGTATTTTGAACGTTAGAATTATGTTCAGGGAATCCTAAACGGGAAGAAAGAGTGGGGGAGTGATAAGGGAAGGGCCACACCGGGTTTGAGCCCTGAGTCAGGTTTCATAACCTCTTCGAGGGTAAATGCATTCTTCGCTGCGTTTTCGGCGGAGCCACTGCTGTCCCCTGTAATCACAAATGACATAACGTCTTTTGCTTTAACGTGCTTCCCCTTGGCCATCAGACGCAGGGCGACTTGAACGGAAGGCATGCTATTGGGATTTGGATATTCTTTGGGATTCTTGCCTAGTTGCTATGGGAATTTCGTTAGTGGGAGACCGAGACTGATTGCGAGACCAGAAACAAACCGTAAAGATGGTATATTTTTGCACTGGGATAGAGAAGCTGCGCATTTTTTCGGCGAGTTCCCGGAGGTATTCATGGATTTTCTCGACTACGCTTTCTGCATCATCGCCAGAAAGGAGGAAGTTCAGTAATTGGCTATTTAGCTAGTTAGTCATTGACTTCAACACATACAAAACGGCACATACGAAGAAGTCTCTTTAGAAAGAGCGCAGTACTCTCTACGTCTCATATCGAGACCCTTAACCTCCAATTTTTCGGTATACTTGCCATCGATTTGGACCATGTTGATAGCCGCATACTTCTTCTTGGCATGAAGGAGAAGACGCCGGAAAATGTTGTCTATATCAATTTCCAGGAGCTTGTAGCTATCGTTAACGTCCTTTTTGAACTCATTTCCAACTTTTATGGCGTCTTGGATATTATCAGTATTAGTATTGATCATGACCGAGTCAGTGTCTCCGTAAATAACCCGAAGCATTTTAGCCTCAGCCATGTCTTTCGTTCGGCGAAGGATCTCGCGGCCTTTGAATGTAATGAGCATCGCTAGAGGGCGAGCGTAGAATCGAGACCTGGTGTATCCGAGACATCCATACATAGAGTTTGCGGTGAGTTTTAACGCCATCTGTTTGATATCCCAAGTGGCGAGCTGATCTAGAGTTGCAGTTGGGTCTTTCATGAGCTTCTTGACCTCTCGCCGGCGATTCACGAGTGTGGCAATAAGTCTTGGTAGAACACCTTGATCTTCGGTATCACTTGGAATCTCAGGGACCTTCTCGTCTTCTTCGGACTAATGAAAGTTAGTTAATAGTACCGGTAGAAATTGAAAAGCACTTACGATGTCTGCTCTTTCGATCGTAGTGAAGCAAATATTGAACTCCTGGATGATACTTGGGTACAAACTATTGAAGTCCATGACCAGAACGAACTTGTCATAAAGACGCTTTTCAGGTTCGAAGACAAGACCGCCTTTGTATTTATCCTTTTTCTTGGCATCGACACCCTCTTCACCTTCAGGGTTCTCTTCCTCAACCTTTTGCTTGCTTTTGCCCCACACTTTATCCGGGCAAATGTATTTGTTACGGTAGAACTCATGAAGCAAGATGTACTCGTTTCGCTCAGCTCTTGTGCCACTCAAGGTGCGAGCCCAAGAGTTTCCGGCAAGGTTCGTTAAAACCTTAGTAAGGGGAAGCATCTGTACCTTCAAAGCGATAGCAGCGATGAAGAATGCATCTGCTTCACAATGCTTGACATAATTCATAAGACCATCTCGTGTTGAGGCCCAAGTCTTAAGTGCTTCTTCGTTATCAAGTTCCATGCGAGCATGTCCATTTCCAAGAACTAGTTCGCACATCTCCTTGAGACTCCATGATTGGCATTTCGTCATAAGAGACTAGTTAAAATTAGCATGAAAATCTCGGCAGGTGAAGGCTATCTTACTTTTCCAAGATCATTTCCCAAGTCGCAGAGCAGACGGCCAGCAGCTAACTGCCTCTCAACGAAGAAACTCCCACCTCCCTTACCCATATTTTTCGGCCATTCGCTCCTTCGAAGCCGCCCAATTCTGTGCCAACCCGGAGTTTTCCTCTCTCGCATGCGATTGAGTAAGATACTGTAGTCAACGTCATCAAGCCGGTGACCAACCAAGACATCTGGATCGTCTTTTTGTAGAACTGCCATGAACAAGCTGAGGAGGTTTTGTTCTGTCTTTTCAAGTCGTATGGTGCCTTTGTGCTTGTCGGCTTCGGCTTTGAACCCCATTGGGAATGCCTCGCCATTCGGACGCATGACGGTGAAAGTCTTGCAGGGTAACTTCTCTGCCGGGGTATTATCTGTGAGAGATATGTTTTCATAGACCATAGCAGTGATCATGAGAATTTCCTGCTTGTTTTCTTTGGGATTGAAGGTAGTTCGAAGAGCAATGCTCATGAGAGTAAGAGGGGGTGCTTCAAGGTTGTCCGAATTTCCTATAGTTGTGACAAGGTTAGGTTTGCTCACTTGGAGCTCGAGTTTACACCAGGACGCGTTGTTGACAGCTTGGAAATCAGCTCCTTCGATCTTCAGCCAGCATGGGCCCATTATATTTTTCCATAATACGAACTGCTCAAAGAGCGCGGTGTTCGTACCAAAAACATGAGAGAAAGTCTCGCCTTTTAAGTCTGCCGGCAGTGAGGCCTTGTCGTAGGGATACAACAATTTTAGGTAATCAGCCTCCTTGGGAATACCGGCCAACTCAAATGCGTATTTCCTTGAACAAGGCTTGATTTTGTGCATCCCCACGCGTAGTTTCGTCATCAAACCATCTACTTCATCGTAGACATCACTCATCTCCACCTCCTCGGATGTATCACGTCCGTGACGTTGACGATATTCGCGAGGTAGAAAGTAAAGTTTCCGGAGAATGTTGTCTACTTTGACGAAGCAACTCACGTAATTTCCCGTTGTTCTGTCTTTTACCTTACCGAACAGGCAAAGACTGCCGTTGATTTCCGTGTAGTCCATCCAGAACATCCGGACACTACCGTCGTCTTCAAGAGCAGATTGTGGGTTCAATTTGCCCATGGGTGCCGAATTCGGTGCAGGGTTGCTTAAGACGTTAAGCCTGCTAGTGACTTCATTCCAGGAAGAGGCATCAATTGCATTGGCAGGGATTCGGACCGGAGAAGAGGTGCCAGGTGTAGGATATTGAGTCTTCTTTATCTTTGGAACGGGCCGACTACCCGACATGTTCACGCTTGTTGATTGAATCCCGGAATGGCCAATCGATTGAGCCACTTCTAAATCATCGTCTTCTTCCTCGACCTTTATAGCCACATGCGATTTTCTTTCCACTGCTTTCGTCACAGGGGATGATTGCAGAGGGTCACTCATAGGAACATCATCGTCCATTGCTGGTATGTACCCATCGTCGTCATCATAAACGGTTTGGGCAGGAGGGGTATCAAATATGAATGTGTCTGAATTGCCTTGATTCTTCGAGGCGGCAGGGAGGTTTTCCGGGATGGGAGGAGAAAGAACACGCGTTTTCCTTCGAGATTCTAATTTCACAGGACGCATTCGAGAAGCAGAGCGGTGGCTTGGGATATTGGTGTCAACTTCGCCGAGGAGGTCTGCCATAAAGGCCGTGTCCTCCGCAGTGGCAACAGGCTGTGCATCGTGTCAGGGACATGCGTGAAGTAATACTGGTAGGTGCTTGCTCACTTTCGGTTTTGGCGCTGCGGCCGTAGTCTTTGCGCTGAAGTACTTGCTAATACCATTATTGATCTTGTCTTGCTTCTCGCGATCTTCCTCACGCTTCCTCTTTGCTGTTTCAAGTAAAAGGATCAGCATCGTTCATAATGGCCTAGGGCAAAACTCTCATACCGGCCTTGCCTTTCAATGGCTGCTCCTCCTCGCTTTCGCTACCATAATCATATCTCCGTTCGGTGGTATCCCAATCTTCTCTCCCGTCGTCGGCGTAACCTTCTCCGTTGTCATCCACGACAAAATCGTCTTGGTCCAATCGGCTTCTGACAACTTTCTTATAACCTTCTTCATCCACTTCTTCATAGAGCTGCTGCTCCTCTTCGACTTGGTAAGTAGACAATCGCGTCTTGCCCGCTGCTCTCAAAGCGCGGAGCTCCGCTAACTTTGCTGCTCTTGAAGTCATATCCGAGAGTTTATGAACAATTATAGAAAGTGAGGAAGTGGTCCAAAGTAAAATCTAAAATTCAAGAAGTAGGTGCTGACATAGTGTGAGGGGAAGCGTGTATGTAAAGACACGATGGTTTTGGCGAAGGAACGCGTGAAATTGGCCGACGCGCGAGGCGCGATTTGACGGGAAAACCTCGGTCTTCGTAATTGATTGTCCTCAAGTACTGCTAATCCTAAGCTCGCCTTGTCAGCGACGATTGATCTCTTTCCACAACTCATTAATTAGTTATATTCCTACGGAATTTACTATCGTGGTGTCCGTACATGTTGATATAGCTTGCGCACATTCCACATGTCCGTCGCTTCAATATGCCAGACACTGCCTCTCGGGACCCACTTGTATGGATTGATTGCGAGGTACTCTCAAGCTTTCATGACTAGGAAACGGGATGCTGACGTGTTATAGATGACAGGGTTAGATCCAGAGACCGAAACAATTCTTCAAATTGCCTGTTTTGTGACAGATTACGATCTCAACCTCCTCGAACCCAATGGCTTTGAAGTCGTCATCCACCATGATAAAGAAACATTGGATAAAATGGGAGAATGGTGTCAAGAGCACCATGGAGCTTCCGGGCTGATACAAGCTTGTATCAGGTCCGAAACCCTGCCTGAGCAAGCCGCAGAATGTCTTTTGCAATACATTAAGAAATACGTGCGACATCCGCAGGAAGCTTTACTTGCAGGGAATTCTGTCCATGCGGATAGGGCTTTCCTGGTCAAACCACCGTACAACACTATGGTCAACTATCTTCATTACAGGATACTGGATGTAAGCACCATAAAGGAAGCTGCGCGAAGGTGGGCTCCAGATGAGACTCTGAGGCTAAGTCCGCAAAAGCAAGGACTACACGAAGCTCGTGCAGACATTCTTGAGAGCATTGAAGAGGCCAAATTTTATCGCAAATGCTTCTTCCAAAGGCCATCATAGAGGGTTGTCAGCACGCACATTGCTCTTACCCTTACATGGCCGCGGTGTAACCATTCATCATTTCATCATAGAGCGTAAATGCACACTTCAATGACTTCGACAAGCCGTTTCTCCAAATTACTTGTCTAACCAGCCAACAGCTACACAGTCTCGCGTACACTTTTAAACTAGTTCCAAAAAAAATTTGTTCCTAGAATATTTGTTGTCCAAAGCTGTGTGATCCTCCCCCAACCGCAGAAATCACAGCTCTCTGAGGACTCAGTGATATTTGCGCAGGGATAAATTTGACTTAGAGCGTGTGGCCTTGGACTAAAGATGATCGCAAAAAGTTCCCGTTTCCCCGCCCAGTAATAATTTCTTGTAATAAACTATAAAACTAAAAAGAATATCTCCCAGATCGCACGCCTACATTTTCCTTGAACATACGTAGATAGCCAGTACAAGCCTCTCTAGGTTTCCTAATACCAAGGTAATGAAATTAAAACCTACTTTTATAACTGTAAAACGCCTCTTTTGTTTTCCTTTTTTGGAAAGACTATTTATTATACCAACTCTTTCTTTTTATTACTTTTTATTCTATCCCTTAACCCGCTGACAACGTACTATGTTATCGATAAGACTTCAGCCAATGAAAGCCCTGATGGCCGTGATGAGAAATAATGCACAGACCATATCTTATCGATAAGGTAGGACGCCAGCAAGTTAAAAGGGATAAAATCTTATTTTATAAAGGGTGTAAATATCTTGGCGGCAAAACCGAAACCTTATCGCCAAGGATTTAGGTACGCATATGCCAATTGACGCTAGTACTTCTTTAGAGAAACGGACTGCATGAGTCACGCTCCTTATCTGAAGCACAGTACATATGAAGCATGGCAAGTTCCCCACGACGTTAAAGTTGCACAATTATTGTCTGTAGATCGCTATTCTTTCTCTGGGCGCTTGCCCTAATGGCTTCAGCATACAGAGAAGAACAAATATGTCAATACCTTAATCTCATCTCTCTTCCCAAAATATATCACCCCATGCCTTCCTACTCACCTCAGAAAACTCTCGAATTTCTGACAGCCCTGCACACTCATCAAATCTCCACAATCCCTTATGAAAATTTGTGCCTCCACTACTCTCAGAAGAAAGAGATACTCTTGGACCCACAAGGCCTGTATGAGAAATGTATGAAAAACGGACGTGGCGGGTATTGCATGGAAGCCAGCATCTTTTTCTACCACGTCTTGCGCGGTTTAGGGTTTGAGACATACATGACGGGTGTGAGAATCCGGCCAAGAGTAGGTGGTGTACCGCAAGGGGATTACCTCGGATGGTATATAGTTTTCCCACCAATTGGCTCTCAATTCAGACTTTAGTGAACTTCAGCTAGGCAATAAAACGGAGGCTAACGAGACGCAGGGTCCACATAGTCAACATTGTGACCCTTGATGATGGCGCGAAGTATATGGTAGATGTTGCATTTGGTGGCGACGGCGCTACGAAGCCAATCCCGCTGGTGGACGGGCAGATAACTCCCAACATCGGCACGCAGGAGTTGCGGCTTGTGTATGACCGAATACCGCAACAGACTTCTCAATCCCAGAGGTGGTGGATTTATCAGTACCGGAACAGTGTCGAAAAAGAGTGGAATTCGTTTTACTGCTTTTCGGAAATTGAGTTTTTGCATCAAGATTTTGAGATAATGAGTTACTTTGCCAGTACAAACAAACGAAGTCCTATGACCTCCACAGTGCTAGTGGTGAAGTTCCTACGCGGAGAAGGCGAAGATGGCCGGGTATATGGGAAGGTCATGCTTGTGGATGGGGAGGTAAAAATAAATACTGATGGAAAAACGCGTGTAGTCAAAGTGTGTAAGACTGAGGATGAAAGAGACGGCGCACTGAAACAGTACTTTGGAATTACGCTAGAGGAGGAAGAGAGGGAAGGGATAAAAGGGATGAGTACAGAACTTAGCAGGAAATAAGTGTTATAAGATTATGGAACCATTAATTTGAGAAATTGTAGGAGGCATTGACCCCCTCCCGTTTCATCAATTGTTCTGGCTCTGCGCCGTCTCCCTGACCTATTTAATCTACCTGGTGAGCTGCCCACATCTCCGATGCTAAAATTCTTCTCAAACTCTCTAAATATGGCCCATCTGTGACGAAGGCTTGATCTTATCGAGTACTTAACCGAATTAGCCCTGTCTATAGTATGACCCGGCCACGAATCTGTGGCTTTTTGAGGCATTTCTGGGGGGCTTCAAATGAGGGGAGAGCATTGTGGTCGTTGTGGAGGTTCTATACAATTGAAAGATAATACAGAACAGTATTTTCCCTCGTCTGGGGTAGCTCAAGTACCTTCCAACTAACATACAAGCTGAACATGTTTTTACTCAGTCTTGTCTCTACAGTTGCTTAGTGGCAGCTGTTACCTAAAACAATCCCCACAGTTTATCTGTACAAGGTCCGTCGACGAGTAGAATTACCTCCACCTCTGGCCATTGCATTTAAACTCCACGAAGAAATCCTAAAAATACGGAAGAGCCAGGTTTGCAAGAAAAGTCGCCTACTTTGATGCAGTGACCACGCCTTCATATTCCCTAGATGCAATATAATCCAGCGTACGTTGGAAATGTCTTCGTGGGTTCTCGACTGATGACGCCGCTTCGTTAGACTGCAGGTTTGAATGAATCAGTTCAATGAGGCCATTGAGATATTTGGTCGTAACCTATTTATAATTAGCCTAAGCTCGACGTTTCATAACCGGAAGACATGAGCAGTGAACTCAAATGATCAATAACAGAGAAGAGTTCTTTGCTTACCGCTTCGTTCTCTTGGTCAAAGTAGTATACATAGCGGTTCAAAATCTCGACAAATAATTCAACAGAAACAGCAGCATCCATGCAGGCGTCTGCGACGCGGAGAGCGCGCTGTAGACACTCGAGCACGCGCTTACCGTCACGATAGAGCTAAAAAAGAAACATTAGCACGATCTACTTGTAATTGTCAACTTTAAGAAAATGTTTTACTTACAGTTTTCGGATCCTCTTCACCCCTTGCTCTAATCTCAGTTGCCCACCAAAGATGGCTTGCCAAATAAACCGCTCTACACTGATCCGGTTTCTTTAGAAGCTTGCTACCATGCAAAGCGCATTTCGTGATGAGGGTATCATAATTCTCTTTTCCAAAATTCCTCGTGGTATGCAAACCACCCGCGATCACACACACAGCCTGGAACTGCGCTCTCGAATCACTTATAGCTTCTTCATAGATTGTAAAGGCTTGAGCGAAGAACTCGTAAGCGACTTCTTCAAATCCATTCTGGTCAGCAACTTGACCACATGCGACGAAAAGGCGTAGTGAAAGATCTGCAGCGCCATTAACACGAGCGTAGAGAGTTGATAACGTGTTGTGCATAAATTTGTAGAGTGCTGAAGACTGGGAACTCCAATCATCCTCGAAATGTTCGCGTGCTTTGTATCGACGGGCAAGCTTCAGTGAGGAAGTAAGGAGAGCAGGGGTTGTATATTTGACGCGCTCGTTGCCTTCCATGAAGGATTTCCGGGCAGTTTGAAGGAGCTATAAAAGTATTAGCATATGACATTTTTGGAAAGAAGATACAGACCTTGAACTGGGTATCATTATTCGGCCCCTGGATGAGGTGGATAATGCGTGCCAACCATCCTTGCTCTTCTATTGTTTCGTCCGTTTCCATGGCCTTTCTTTGTATCGGCCCACCAGGATAACTTGCTGCTTGCTGGATTCCTTCCTTAATCAGAACTTTCAGAATTTCCAAAACACTCTCCAAATTCTCCACTGAAGTAATCGGTGTTTGGTTCCTGAGGAGACTTCGGGCAACTTCTCCAGCCACCGATCTTCGTGTAGGGTAGGGCTGTGAGTGGAGGAGTGGAATAAAGCTTGGCAATGCGAGGGCGGTAAAAAGAGATAGATAAGCCTTAATTGGAGCGAGAAGGAGGCTTAGTATTTGACTTTGCGTTGCTTGGGAATGCAAATCAGCGCTGTTAGCATACTGAGCAACCTTTTCGTTGGCGAATGCTAGGACTTGATCCACGTAGTCTAACCGGTCGGGATAGATGTTCCTAACCACGTGAATAAATATAAGGTTACGCAAGCTGTGTATCAAACAACTTACAATGCGAGATTTGTCAGAGATACTAGCAGTGCAATGGTGTCTTGTATTGGCAGTCTTTGCAATTTTACCAGGCTAGCAACTTGTTCATGGAAAATTTCGAACAGTTTCACATTATCAGGTATTCCACGAGACTTCTTCGGCTCGCCGTCAGTCTCTAATGACTCGGTTTCAGTAGCTGGAGCTACAGCGGTTGTGGAGGAAGCTATCGACGCCTCCTCCGTACTAATATCTGCACTGTCTGGCGCATCCCCATTTTGTTGTTTCGGTTGCTCTGACTCTTTGCGCTCCTTTGATATCCGCAGTTGTTCTAGTAATTTGGTTGTTGCTTCTTCCTCTGTTTTCCGTCTCTCTTCTGGAGATTCCGACTCCGATTCTCGTTGGGCATATGCAGATAGTCTGTCCATCAATCCAATGACTATCCCTTTGACATTTACGTGAGGGTTAAGTCGGGCGGTCGCAGATAGGAATTGATCTAGAGTATGAAGGTGGTATTCATCAGGGAAAACTTGCGTTACGACTATATGCACAATATTAGTGAACATTTTTGAACATTCATGGCGGAGAAGCCTGCCTTCCAGGAGGTATTCTTGTGCGAGCACATCTCTACACTGAACGACTTGTTCTAGCAAAGGATTCAGTATCTTCTTGTAATTCTCCAAATCCACAAGTTGGCTCAGCCTAACAAGGTTGCTGCCTACGAGCAACTGGAGCTCTTGCCGCTCCTTCGTCCTTTGCTCACGCTCTCTAGAGTGGCCTTGGTGTTGTAGGCGTACCCATAACTTGTTCATCTCGACAAAATTTGTCAATATGAAACTTATCGAATCCTGGAGGTTCCCTTCTGGTCCATCGCCATTGCCACTAGGAAGATGGTCCCGTGCTTGTCCTGCAAGATAGTATCGCAAGAATAGCCCTCGTATCGGGTGCTGGACACCCCGACTCATTTCCATCATGTCCTTCATGATTTCCTTGACCGGTGCGTCCTCGATTGCCATATAGACGGTGCCCACAGTTATCATAAGATATAGTCGGGGTATGATATTTCCAGCATACTGAACGAGCTCGTACAAGTCGGCAAGGTGATTGACCGGGTGGTTGTCTCGAAGATATACAGAGAGGTGGCGCAGCGCATCGAAGACGGCCATGTAAAGCTCATAGTACTGCTTGGGTCCCAAACTACTTGTTCGGAGTTCAGACACCAATGTTGAGCTAAGATACTCATCAGTACTATAAACCAAGGGATTTGCATCAAGCATTTCTCCAAGGTTATATGCTTACCTGCACTTGAGCGCATCCATTAACTTCCCCGGAGTTTCTAGGCACCGCCGCATCAGCATGGTCTGCTGGCGCACCACGGCCAACGCATCTTCGAGTAGACGAGACTGATCTTCTACCGGTGGCGGCGACGCCATTGCTGCTACTATGAATTGTCCAGTGTTGCCTTGGCGGGTCGAGTTGGAGACGGAAGGTCTGGTTGCTGCAAGTTGACGATTGGCATCCACCGTTGCGCTCGCTTGAGAACTCGGGTGGCTCGTATTTAGGTTGTGGCGCAGCGGACGCTGTTTCTGGGACGATATACGCAAACATTGAACGAAAATGCGACAGCTTTGAATTTGTTCAGAATGATCATATTCATCTATGGCTACAAGTATAATTATCTAAATATTGTTCCCCGTCCATGCTATGCAAAACGCCTTCCCAATGCGTGACCGGTCTAATTCCCAGCCCAGGTCCGTTGCCTCCCATTTATACATTAGCGTCAAACTTCAGTAAAGTCGTATCATTTATGTCGCATAAAAGTCCTCTAGCGATACCAATTGCCGTCCATCAGAGCAATCATGCCCGCAGAGTAAATTAGCATTCAGCATGACAGGCCGATTAGCTTTTCCGCGTTCGGACCAGTTTTGAGCATGATCGTTGTATATTTCAATTCGGGATGAGATTATTTTCATCAATAAGAAATTTGTGTGTGATTGTAGCCTTGGGTGGAAGTAGCTACGACGGTTGGGAGCGGTATCGACGGTATCAAAGCACTGGCAGTGGACGGCGGGGGATAAAGAGTTTCCCACTGTCCATTACCAACGTAATGCTCAAGAACTGCGCCAATTGTTGAAGGGGCGGGAATTATGGATGATGTGCTTAAGTACGAGGCAGTTGTTTCGACATTGCTCCATACAGTTGTAAAGGTGCGAATTGGGTATCTCGTATGCCACATTCCATCATCATAGTACTCCGTGGTAACTACTGCCTGGGATGCAGTAACAACAACAGTAACTATAGATGGTTCTCCAGTTGTAATTATGGATTGAGGCGTTGTGGACGATGGAGGTGATTGTGTCGAATCGGTTGGCGACCCAGCCAAAGTGAACGATATGCTGGGCGTGGAGCAAGGTGTAGTAGACATGGAACAAGGAGTAGTAGGCATAGGGCAAGGGGTACTAGGCAATTGATGCGAGTAAGTCGGGGTGAGGGATTCGATAACGCTTGTTGGTGGTGGTTGCGTCTCGACGATAGTGAGAGTGGAGATGATTGTGTTGGTTGATGGAGGGGTAACGTCCGTAGCAACCACCGTCTCCACCTCCGTAGACACAGCACTGGCAGAAGCAGTCACTGTCTCGATAACGGCGATGGGCGAAGAAGTAGAACCCCCATCGACATTCACAACGGAGTAACTCTTCACTCGCTTAACGAGATTGGATCGCGGTTGCTGGGGTCCGTTTAGAGGAAGGGCGGCTGTGAGGAGCGAAAGTGATAGGAAGGCAACGACATCTTGCGAATTGAAACGCATCTTGAATGATTCGTTAAGAAAGACGGCGGGTCGAGATTGGGTGCGGGATAGAGAGTCGTCGGTGTTTTGGCAGACAATAGTGCACAGGACGTGGAGATGAAACTGCGATCCTGGTAAGTTCAGATATCAGAAGACGCCTGTAGAAAGGATGGGGGGGAAGCAAAGGCAAGGGGGTAGATATAGGGCGATCCATGATGGCGATGCAAAAGTCGATGGCTGGTGTGGTGAAATTGATGGAGAGCATGAGGCTGGGATCGTTTCAACCACCGCGCACAGACCATAGGGTACCTCACCACTACGTGCACGGTCCCACTCAACGGTTTTTCCTTACCAAAATTGGCTCAAATACACCTTTTTATACTACTTATAACTTAATAACCTTTTAATAGAATTTTATAAAAATTTAAATATAGCTTATCAAATACTAAAACTATAATTTTATATAAAAATATTATAATATATTATAATATATATATACTTAAAATTAGGTTAAAAAAGTACTTTCTTAATAAAAATTAGAATTATTGATAATATTAATAATAAAGCCATTATATAGCTATATTATATTTATATTTATACTTATTATATAAGTAAGTTTTTTTAATATATAGGTAACTAGCTTATATATATAATTAGCTTATATATAGCACAAAAAATTATTTTAAAAAATTATTTTCAAATGCTTCTAACTTAATTACCATAATAGCTATTAATATAGAATTTTTAATATAGCTTATCACATAACTAATAAAAGTATTTATTAAATATAAAATATAAAATAATATTGCTTATAATATAAAATAAAGAAGCTTACTTTTTATATATACTAAAAAAAATCAATTATTTTATTAAATATAATAATAAGCTTGATTATATTTTTTATACTTAATTTTACTTATAATAAAGTATTTTATAGCATTTATTTATTATATAAAAACTTTATTTATAATATAAATATAAATATTTTAATTATACTAAATTTTAATATAATTTTATTTAATATATAATTAATAAACTATATAAATATTAAAAACACTTATTTATATAATAAATATAAATATATACAAAATATAGCTATATTATAGCTAGATTAATAATAATTTTAATAATTTTAAGTTTTATTAAAAATCTACCTTTTTAACCTAATTTTAAGTATATATATATATTAATATATTATAATATTTTTATATAAAATTATAGTTTTAGTATTTAATAAGTTATATGTACATTTTTATAAAATTCTATTAAAGGGTTATTAAGTTATAGGTGGTGTAAAAGGGTATATTTGAGCAAATTTTGGTGAGGAAAACCGTGCATTGAGTGGGACCGTGCATGAAGTAGGGAGGTACCCTACCTTAATAATTTATTTGCCAAGGCGGGAGATCAACCTACCTAACCTAAACACGGAAATGCTGGGCATTTTCCCTCTCCCCTTCCCTTGTCCGCAGTCGCACGGCGTAAGGAGGTAAACTATTCTAAGCTCGAGCATCATATGTCTGGGACTAATGAGACCGCAATCTCAGACGAACCACAAGGCAGATCAACACCCAGATCCTCTATTTCGCGACTCGAGAACCACGATCAAGAATCGCTCGGCAGTAAAACACGAAGATCTTTCCTATCATGCCGATTTCTTGACACTTGCTTATAACTTGAGTATCGAACACATCAATCAACAAGCAATAACATCTCATACCAGAAATCGAAGACGGCCTCCTGCTTTGACTACCTTAAGGGAGGTCTCAAGGCTCCAAAGCAACGCCCCTAAGTTTCGCTCCCGATCGTTCATAGTGATTCAGCCTCGTCATTCTCTACGTTTTCTAAGCTCTACAAAAATCACACTTTTGCTTAAGAATAAATAGTATGCTATAATATCCGTTCCGTGTCTGGATTCGGACAGAATTGGTATCCTAGTGAAATTCGGAGCTCAGTATATGCCGGCTTCCGGGGCGACTCTACATCATAAAGCTGTGAAGGAATACGCACAATTAGCAGATAATCTTATGTCCACGTGATACTTACGTTTTCCATTTCGGTTTCCTACCCTTTAGTTAACAAAATCTAAAGAGCTATCTAAGTCCATTTGTACCACAACTACCATGTCCAAGAAATCCTCCGCCAACCGTGTTGGGAAGTATATCCAGCCTGCCCTAGCCTCCGAGGCCATTGATATCGACCCTTCCGCAAAAGGTACGGTTATCCGCTGGGCTCTTGGCCTTGAAGGGGTAACCAACATCGTCACCAGAGTATGGATGATGTTCTACCTACAAGTTTTATAAGCATGCCAGTGCCAAAGCCTTCAGACATCACTAGCATGCACTCAACATTTCGGGGCTATGATGTTTGCAGTCACTACACGTATGCTTCTAGCCATTCCGAATATTCGTCGTGCGATCGAGAGCCGTCAGTCTATGTCCCTTATGCTGGTACATTTCGTCCTACTGTTATCGATAAGAGCTGGCCAATAGGATCGAGGCTCCGTGACCGCATACTTTTGATTCTAGTATTCACGCACAGTCTGCTCTCGTAAGACGCTACCAGCGGAAGGGATACTCAAGCGAGGTAGCCATAATATCCTTAGCTACGTATCAGGCGTACTAGCCCAACAAGTGGTTTCCTTGGTTAAGCAGATAGGCTCCGCGTTTCTCTGGCGAATATTCGTCTTATTTGTCAAACTCGAATGGCTTGGAAGATACAGAGAGGGTCACAAACAAAATTAAAATCGCCAGTGAAATATCCCTTAGCACGATGAAATGGGCCCTACGGTTATCGATAATAGAATCAATAGGATCAAGGCTCCATGATGGTGTTCGCGCACAGACCACCTTATCGCAGGGTTGACAGGTACGACCCAGCCACATATCCATACATTATTTCTAGAGCAGTTTTATTTCCGATAAAATGGTCAAAATCAGGGACTGTGGGCATGATTAGGTTGTTGCGCGATGGACCTTCACCGCTAGTATAGTGAAGATTCGCTACTGGAGGGCTTGAAACTATCCTGCCTCTATGGTTGGCTATCGAACAAAAAAGGAACAGTGCGGCATGGTTGAGATGTATTCATTTAGTTTATTAGGTGGCATCTTGCCCATAGAGTCTAAAACAACTGTAATCTTTTTACGTCAACGAGGTTGAAATTTAGTGCCATGATTCAGACAATTGAAAGACCTCAGCGTACTATTTTCGACATGGAGGTTTGTTCCATGAAGAATATATGTTACTAAAACACAGGTTAATGACACGGATTTTAGCTAAATTCTGTTCAATTAAGCCTGTTTGGCTACTGTTGTTTTTCTTTTCGAAAAAGGCTAATGCACCAACATCTAGACACAACGGTATAGACAGGGATGCATATAACTATTCTATTAGTTACATAAGTTATGATTACTATATAACATAACTAATTGCAATCAAAATTAATCTTTTGATTATGGTTACGATTGCGTAATCAATATAATCGCCCGCAGAAAGAACGTGTAGGAATAGAACGTAGTAATACAAAAACGTCCGTGTAGGCTTTCTTAGAAAAAGTTAATATATACGCGCCAATGCGTTACGGCATATCTTATCTAGAATTACTTTTTAATCACCATCTACCTGTATTTACACTTACTTACCTAATTAGGAAATTAGTACATAACTAAAATAATCAATGCAATCAATCAGGCCGGTTTTACAATAATCAAAATCTATGGGCCGATTACGGTTGCACTGACTGTGTGCATCCCTGCGGTATAGACACTAACTACACTAAACCTTATTGAGAAGGAAATATTCCAGATAATCCTTCGTATTTGCCTGAGAGAATGATAAGTATTTGGTACGTTATTTTGATTGACTGTAATGCTATACTTGTTAAACAAGAACGTTGGGAATACATACACGAGACGTGTCGACCAAGATCGGCTTTGCTTACCCTGTTTCAGTTGCCTACCACCCTATGACTCACCACCTGTTTCATCGGTCAATCTACACACGAGTTCGTTCGACAAGACGGCTGACCTATCGATAAGTAGCCTTTACCTCCCACAGTTCGTATCATCCAAGCTATATCATAAACCTTCTCCCACAATCCGGCCAATCAATCCTCGAAAAGGGCATTCTATAAGCACTTGCACTATACGAGTTTTTCAAAAAAGTAGCCACACAAAGTCACCTTTCCATGGAAGTTTCGGGTTCCTTCATATTCAACAACGGCCTAAGCTATAGTGCTACACCCCTTCAGTAAACAGCTCATCACCGGCCTACCCTCCATTACCGTTCGTATAACCATTCTGGCATTAGAAATATTTCTTCCTCACAAGTGGAATCGTGCATAAAATCCTGTTTTGTCAGTCAGCTCACTCTCAACTCCCCTACTTACCATTCTATTGCGCTCCAGGGCCGTCGCTACCTATGACTACATCGTGAGTCCCAATACGCCTCCTAACCTAGCGATTCTCTAGAAAAAGGCCAGGTAAAAATCACAGCTCACTGACATTATCCCAGATGGCCGTTTCGGCAGCTTCGAGTGCCTACCCAAAATGACCTCCACTTCGAGCCTGCGCAACTGCGACGTCTTCCCGCAGAGCTTCGGTTGGTAATTTTCTGCTTCGTGTTTGATGAGAATTTCGGGAGAAATCATCGGATCTGGCTGTGTCGGGATTCTAGCAGCTTGGAGTTTTTAGACAGCGAGGCTCTGCAGAGAACATGTCCATACTTGGATTCAAGACTTGTCGGCCTAGACGTTGCAACAGAGGCCGCAGAGGCATTTTATCGAAGCGGAATTCACCTTTACTCTGGCCTAGGCCAGCTCCTGAATAACTTAGAGCACTGTCCACTCTCGTCAAATGCCACCCCCGGCAGGTTCATCACATGTTTGAGGTTGTCCATTGACGAAGGCGTCGAGTATACCGGTGATAATATCGGCCGTCACTCTTTGCGGAAAGCAGACTGGGTGCTGCTAGATGACCAAGACAATGAACGAATGTTGCAACCAAGAAGATCACAGCTAATGCGACGCTGCTCTAAAGCCGTGTTAAAGATGCCTAAACTAAAGATTTTCCGCCTCCTTATTAAACCAGCCGATGAATGGAAGTCGGGGGACAAGCTTTCACTTTGGGAGATGAGGGATTGTGTCCCTATTATCTTTCGACTGCGGGCACGCGGCATCAATGCCGGTGCCTCCCTGGGAGTCATGCTATCGATAGGAAATCTAAACGGAAGTAAACAGAAGGTAAACGAAACACGATACATAAACTCCACTGTTGACGTTTCGATGTGTTTCCCATTCTACAACCCCATAAACAATGGCCTATCTGACCATGGCGGCATCGTGCATGTCGGTGAAGGAGTTTATAGCAGAAGCAGCCACAGCTGGGAACAGTCTGATATTCGAAGGCGCAACGCAGAGGCACTGAGAGAATTGTTTAGCCGCCTGGCTGCCGACAAACGTAAGCATTCCCCACAAACTTCTATTTTTACTAATAATATTGTTTCAGGTCTTGACTATATTGACGGGGACTTTAGAAGGGTAGTCAAGAAAAATGGGAAGAGAGGACCGGTTGGTTTAGGCCCATCAACAGAGCAGGCGCAAAAGAAGGCCCGAAAGTCATGAACGTTAAATTTCATTGAGACACCATTGCTCAGATCTGATTGTCATGGGCACGTAAATATCTTAATCTGTTGAATAGAATGATGTACTCTGACATATTTGCCTTAGTTTGATAGCCTCTATGATGTACAGCTATAACATATTCAGCTGTAAAAGAGTGCTTCGGGGCATACCTAAACTCTTTCCGAAATATAAATCAGCAACTGAACGACTTGTGGGTGCTTCCACGAACCCTATTAGCAATCTAGGGTATGTCTGTCAATGCTTACATCTTAGCTGTAGGCTTCTGGGAGACTATTAACGTATTCATGGTATTCACGGTATTGGCTTTCTGCATGGATTCCCAATATCACCATTAGCATAGCTGTCTCCTTGTGTGGAGGTCAGAATAATTACTAGTGGCGGAGGGCTACAAGCTGTATTTAGAAACCCCTCAAGCAATTTGACGGCGATATGATCCAACGTTTCATTTTATCATCGTTCACCTGCAAAAACCATGTTTCAAGAAATAAATCATTCAGCTAACGGTCGGGGAAGAAAACAATTGGCAGGACACGTCTGTTTACGGTATTTACTCAAACTAATATTTTAACCATGAAGTCTAATCTCGTATATGTTCCCGAATTTGCCAATCAAACCGCCACGTCTTCCACTCTGACTAGTCCGCACCCTAACCCTGCAGCTGCCCAACCTCCAAACCTCAAATTTGGGTTCCATGCAAGTTGTGTGACTGCTGTACCCTCTTCGTAAATAGTAGCAAAGCGGGTGCCTTCCTGCACATTTGGGCCTTGCGCTCTTTGGAGTTGGGTAGTCTCGGGTTTGTGGCCATCTGTGATGCGACTCAGAGGTTCGCGGAGAGCTGAGAGGGGTGGACGAGCTCTGGAGGTTGTGGCTGTGGATGATGATGGAATTTGAGGGCCAAGAGCGTTGGGTGTGCTTGGTTCCGCGGGTTGTGTCACTGGCGTTGCGGCTGATACCCCATCTTCAGCTCCAGCTGTGCTCGCATCATTTTCCGGGGTCTCCTTCGCATTCATTCCTCTCCTCCATTCATGCCCAAACCAAACCTGTTGCCAAGGCTCCGTCTTCATATCTAGGACCCTCCTAATTGGGTTGCTTGCTAAAATGAACCCATCGGCGGTTCCAATTAGTACACTCGGATGTACTTGACTACTCGCGATCGCCAGAATTTGTGCCTCGGCTCGCATGCTCGCCATGTGCATGTAGAACCTTCGTATTGGCTGATTTCTTAAACAGTAGTTCTCGTCAGATGTGAGAAATGACTGTGTCCATTCATGCCAGGCTATCGCAACACCGAAGACGCGGCTGCGGGCTGAGAGTACGGAGTCGAGATGTGGGGAGCGGATATCAGTAAGGCGGACGAAGCCATCTGCGCTGCCGGTAGCGAGAAAGTGTGGGCGCGAAGGGTAAGCGGAAGTAATGTTAACTATGTAAGAAGCGTTTAGGGTGTGGTATAGCCAAGGGCGGGGGTTTGAGGTTGTGTTGGATAAAAGCTCGGGCGTGAGAGTCCAGATGGCAATACTACCGTTAGCGGTGCCTACAGCGATGGTGGTGCCAGAGAGCCAGGTCAGACAAGTACAAAGTGTGTTTGGGGGTTGGCATTCGAAGGTGGCTTGTTTGATGTTCAGATAAAATGGAGATGATGTTGTAGGTTTTGGATATTGGATATCAAGGACCCTGACTTTCCCATCGCCCCAAATGCCAGCCAGAAGTCCCATATGAATAATGCCATCATCGTTCGCCTTAATCACATCCATCATTCCGACTGGACACCATTTGAAATTCTTAACAGATCCCCAATCTGTGCAGATAACCAGCTCAAGATTGGGAGGCGTTTCTGGGTCTAGTCTATGATTTTCTGAGGATTTGAATCCCCAGATCTGTATCGAAGCAGGAAATGGGCGTTGAGGTGTAAAAGAAGGGGCCTTGGGATTTTGGAAAGGTTTATATGATCGGCCAGTGGTATTCTTTTGTAGAACGGACATAGACAGATATTGCGTAGCTCCTGTTTCATTTGGAAGCCATTCAAGGATTTGAATTTTATTTCCAAGATTCAATATCCAGCCTCGTCTTTGTAGTTTGCCTGAGTACTGAGAATCGTTTCGATTAGAAGGATCTGTCCACGGTTCATTAAGGCTTAGTCTCTCTCCTGTCCTGAGAGTATAGAGCTTTTGATTGCCGTACGGCCCCATGAGAAAATTGTGATGATTCAATGTAGATTTAGGCATATAGGAGACAGCGTCTTCAGCAGTGAGGCTTATTGTTTCTTGTCGGAGCGTGAAAGCATCCTTTGCTCCTTGCTCATGGTACCATTTTCTACTATTACATACTTCGCGTTCTGTGGCTCCTTTAGCGCAGTAGAAGCTGGGAGCCATGCCTCCAACTCCATATGCGTCTGCCTTCAGGGACGGTAGAGTCGGATCTGGTTGCCATTTATCCCTGGTTTTTAGTATCGGGGCTATATCTTCCTTACTGGGTCCGAAAGTGTAGATGAGTCTTGTCTCTTTGGCGCCTTTGATACGAAATTCTGAGATGCCACGAGTATGGACCAGTGGTGGGTCAGGCCGATAATCTCGGGTGTCCTTTTGACGCTTTTTTGCAGTGGTAGGTCTATCTTGCTCTGATTCAGATCCAACTATAAAGGTGTCTTCATTTACAACCTCCGGGCCTGGGTCTGTGATACTACCTTCTCTGGAAGAATTGCCTTCGGAAACAACACTGCCCGGGAGTAAATTCTCATCTTCAGGGGGATCAGGGACGTCATTTGCAGAGAACTCCTCCTCGCTGTCCGATGATACTGAGGTACTATCACTGGACCCCGAATCATCGGATGCGTACAGTACATTTTCCAGGCCAGTAAATGGGTCGACGTTATATTTCTTGTTGACCTGACGAGATCGGCCTGATCTGCGTAATTCAACCATCAGTGTAGATCAAGAATTAGCAGACTACCAAGACAATAACGTGATGTTTAGCATCGCTGCTTGTGTAAGTCGGTCATGTAGGATTCACGCAGTTGGTGGAAGCTTTTTGAGTTGAGGTGCTTGGCACCTGCTAGAGACCGAACCCATCAAAGTTTACCATCATTGCCCTCGCTCTCCTTCATCACACTATGGACCTTACAAACCTACACACATTTACTTAGACCTCACATAAAACCATATACTGTCTAAAGGGTCTTCGCTTTGCCATTTGTTTCCGACATGGCTTCTCTTCCTCCCCGACCAGCCTCCCAGTGGAGGCCCTCTCCCCGCGAGCAGGACCCATCCTCGTCTGACTCCCATCAGGCCCAACTTCCTCGTACCGACAGTGAGGCCTTCTCTACCACATCAGAAGACTCCCAAACTCTTCTCTTAAATCGACGTCGGTCCACCCAGCCTTTCAGTAATACTACTCCACAGAACAGGCAAACTTCGTCTGTCCCCGAAGCAGATGCCGAACCCCGCAAATGCTGGATATGTTTCAATGATGAAACTGAAGACACGCCTGTATCATCAGAATGGCGGAGTCCATGTCCTTGCGTACTTGTCGCACACGAGAAATGCATTTTAGATTGGATAGCAGATATGGAAGCACCGAACTCACGACGCAGAGCCGGCGGCTCAGGAAAAGTGCTCTGCCCGCAGTGCAGGTCTGAAATACACCTCTTGCGGCCACGTAGTGTGGTTGTGGATACGGTTAGGGCTTTGGAGCGATTGACTGGACTCATGCTGGTACCCGGTGTCTTCGTTGTCTTAGGCTCCGCAGCCTACTCCACCGCTACGATGCTCGGAACACACGCTATGTACGAAATATTCGGGATGGAGGATGGCCTACAGATTCTGCAACCGCTCTACAATCCCCCTGATGTCACCGAGGCATCGCCAGTGATCCGCCTTCTCAACCATTTGCGGCAGCATTGGCGCCTCGACATCGGGCTTCCCCTTATCCCTAGCATTCTTATTGCGTCTAGGATAACAATTGCCGACAGTTTCCTCCCAATTATCCCTATGATCTTCTTCGCCAGCTCCTCTAGTCCAGACGAGATGCTCAATGTGGGCCATTGGCCTCCCAGCGCCGCCCTTACTGTCGCGCTGCTCCCGTACATCCGCGCAGGCTACAACGCATATTACGAGCGATTCTGGTTACCGCGTGAGCAGCGATGGCTGAAAGAAATCCAACCACGAGCCGGCGATACTCCCGAGGAAGGCCAAGGAGCTAATGAAGATAATAACCCTAACCACATCCATGAGATATTCGAAGACGAGAACGGCGTCATGGACATCGAAGTTGATTTGGACTTCGAAGTCTTCCGCGACTGGAATAACGGCGGGCCTGCTGACAACCACAATGCTGCCGAGCCCCCTCCAGTCCCAATTGCCAGGGGTCCCGCGCCGCCTCTCAATGCGCCGCCTCTCGACGCGGACGATGCGGCGCCCGCTCCGAACGTCCCGGCCCAGCCTCGAAACAGGAATAATCGCAGGATAGAGCGGGGTCTTAATTTCAACACCACGTCTCTAGCCGACACGGTTCTCGGCGCGCTGCTCTTCCCCTCCATCGCGGCTGCCGTAGGTGAGGCGTTGCGGCTTGCGCTCCCGCGCTCCTGGGTCACGCCTCCGGTATCTGGGAAGCCGACTGGGTTGCTGCAGGCGAGGTGGGGGAGGAGTATTGTCGGTGGATGCTTGTTTGTGGGCGTCAAGGATGCTGTGATGTTATATGTGCGGTGGAAGATGGCGCAGAACCATCAGAAACGAAGGGTGCTGGATTACGACAAGGTGAAGAAGAGGGTCATAAGGCCATGAACATATCTTATGAAGCATCGAAAGAAAGTTTTTGGGTGGATACCCATCTTATTATTTTGGTCGGAGAGATGGGTTGAATTGGGACATCACTGAACTGAGGACTGCACAGCTCGGCGTTGATGGATCGGCTCATGGCTTGTGAATGTATGGAGGATAGATTCCGATCTTAACATGAATTCTCCGCTTTTTATGTCAAAGAGATATAAGGCCATTTTAGGTATCTCCGCCGTTGGTAAGAGTATTGGCAAGATGGAAATGGCATTCATCATATGCGCATACTATTACGCTCTTGGAAATGCAATATGATACCGCCTAACCAAAAACTAATTTTTTGGAGTCTACTATCCGTGAGCCTTTTCCACCAAACGCCCACCATGCATCTATCTTCCATCGTCCCAAGTAAGTTATCAGACGCCCTTGTTAATCTATAATCAGACTGGAACCAACAAGCATGCCAGTTGGTCTGCCAGTACTATAAAATTCTCAACGAATGGTGAGGAGCATGCCAACCCATGTCTTGTGCCAGAAACGGAAAGATAAATTTGCAAGCAGCCTTAGCAGAGATTGGTTTGAGAGACAATAACCTATAAGAAAGAGAAAAGAGAAACAGCTGTAGTTACGTCCTCCCTAGGACTTTTGGAAACCAAACCAAACAGAAATGGAAGGGAAAGGGGAAATCGGGTAAAATACAGAGTCGTTATTTTACCTTCGATAGGAGACGGGAAAAATAAATCCTCGGAGAGAGGCAAGAACCGAGAGCAACACCAAAACATAATAAAACATCCTACGGCCACTAAGACCCTTCCAAAACCCAAAAACCATCAGGAAACAAAGTACAGCCCACAAACTCAATAATTTACTCATCAATACAACCAAAGGGATCCAGCCATAGTCTTTCTAAGACTCGACGCATAACCAAAACAAACCAGCTAAGTATAGCCTGCCAAAACCCAAGAAAGAGAACAAGCAAGTGCTAGTCCATCACACTGGCGCAGCGTTCCCGGGGCCTTGCGCCATCCGACGCTTATAAAAATCATTGAACGAGAGCTGCTGGAATAGCTTCTCGGCAAACTGTTGCACAGTCATAGTAGCTTGGTTAAGAAACGGGAAGCCTGCCAGGCAGCTCGAAATCTGCTCCTGAGTGTGTCCCGCGATGAGCCGCCCGATGACCGTGTCGCTGATATGCAAGATTTCCGGTGGACTGCTCACCCACTCGTGCGACTGGATCATCATGCGGACCCAGGGCGTCACGCGAGCTGCGGCATCGTGCGCGTCATTCTGTCCAGGCTGCGTTTTCTGTGTAAAGGGCGGTGGGCCCATTGGGTGCGGGAGGGTGTCTGGGTACTGGCGGGAATGCACATCGGCCGGGTGGTATGTACCGTATGGTAATGTACCATTTGGGTGTGGTACTGCAACGGGGTGCGGCATTGGAAATGGTTGTGGTATCATTGTTTCTTGGATGCGAATGATGTGGATTTGCTCAAATAGCCAGTTCGTAAAACGGCGGGCGCCGGGGTCATGCGGCATAACGTGTAGGATCTCGTTCAGCTTCAACACAATATCATCCTGCGTTTTCCCATCTGCTAGCATGCCAATCACGCATGAGGCCAATGCGTCATTCATTTCGCTGGCATTACCGGCTTCGACCAGCCTCATGTGGACCAGTCTTTGGAGGTACTGCGCAAAGGGTGTACCACGCACGATTTTGATAGGCAAAGGGGGTTCAGGTTGTAGAGGCTGTGGATGCGTTTGTGGCTCGCATGTAGTATGTATCTGTGGTACCTCAGGTTCAGTCTCTCCATGGCAATCCCCACTAGCAGCACCGTTGATGCTTGAGCCTTTATCAGGGAGAACAACACGGTTGTCGTCTTCATTTTCCAGAGGCTGTTGGGCTCTAATGAGATGTCCGAAACGCTTCTCGAGCTTTGGAACAACGTTCTCGCGGAAGAGCGCTTGACTGGTATTGTGCTTGTGTTTTGGAGTGGTGGACCGTGAAGAGCGTGCCGCGCGGCGCGAATGAAATTGCGAATGAGTCGGAACGTTATATGAGCTATGTGATTGCACGTGAACGGAAATGGCCGCAGGAACCAAGTTAGGCCATGGAACTTGCTTCCCGAATGGGCCGTCGTGGATATACAGCAACCCAGGATCGTTTAAGGCATGATGGGGTGGTCGGGGAGGATGCGGTTGATATGGCTGATACGGCTGGTATGGTTGATAAGGCTGGTATGGCTGATACGGATGATATTGAGGATAAAGAGGATAAGGAAACTGGAGGGGCTGACACTGGACATTCTGATTAACCGAGGGCGAATTTCGGTTATGCTGGGCTTGCTGCTGTGCTCGCTGAGTCTGTATTGCGAATAACTGTTTGCCAGGGGTATCACAGAATGGACCCGGGTAACGCTGGACCACATGAACAGGGTATGGGAAGTTATTTTCGGTAGGTGTTGACACCTGAACTGGGTTATTTGATGCAGAAATCTGCTCTAGCTCGACTTCGGGGACGATAACCTCCTGCATATGTTGAAAATCAAGTTCCCCATAATGTTCCAGTGTCCGGTCTGGAGGACTTATATGGCTGGCCTGTGGTGTAGAGGGTATCGGGCGCACGGGCGAAACGTGTGAGCCCTGAAGGTGATTTGTATGTGTTTCCTCTGTCACATGTGATATATCCGCATTGACATCTTCCTGGAGAAACTTCTTATTTCGAATAATATCAAACACCTCATCAACGAGCATGGCCGTGTCTGTATAACAGTTAGAATCCGTAGGGCCTTAGCTATGAGAGGGATGGAATTTTTACGGTTTCGGAGGAAGGTACTTAGGTTAGAAATACAACTCTTTCTTACATACCCTTCAGGGCCGCCAGACTTGACGAGAGCAAGGACGTAATCAGCGAGCGCATCGGTATCAGGAGATTTGAGCTTTGGACTCCAAGTTCTATAAATATCTATAAGTATCTTGAAGAGGAAGAGTCGAAGGGCCAGCGGAAACTTGGGGCTTACAAGGTACTTAATCTATTAACAATGCATTTCTTCAGCTTTAGCACGTCCACTTCATCGACGTAAATATATCCGGGGATAAGGCCTGGATCGAATCCACTCAAATCGGGGGAGGGCACTGAATGAGCGCCCGAACACGGGCGTTGAAGCGGAGATCCAGTTGAGACATCTGAGAACCGGATTGATTCGCAATCATCCTCGTAACGGGACTTCTTGTCAGTGCGACTGTGTGGGAGCGGCTTGTTGACTGGATGTAGGTCCACTGACGGAACGCATTCTCGGGCCTCAAGCCCAAGCGCAGACAGAGTTATAGATGAGACGCTGTTTGAATCAGAAGCCCCCGATAGGCTAGCATCTGAAGAGGTGCGCCTGCGACTTCCTATGTAGTCTCCGGAAGAATCGCTCGATCCGATCTTGCTCGACCGCGTCCCGCTTGTTTCCGTCTGAGCGTCCAAAGAATCTTGCCGCTTACCTGTGAAAGTGCACGGATTCTTACACAGTGTGCATGGGTAGCCAGGATCCCCAAGATTATCTGTGGTGTAAGTATGTGATGTTGACGTACCGCAGCCCTGGGTTCCTATGGCTTCTTGATGACCACAAGCGTCAAAGGTGTATATTATGTACCGACACATGCCAACAAAGAGGGAGAAGAGCACCAAAAAACCTGCCGCAAGAGAGAAGAGGTAGAACTTGGGCCTGGCACAGAGAGTGAACGAGGCGTGGAGTGCTGAAGGAAGGTGTTGTTTTCAGAGACGATAAAAATCGGCGAAATATTTTGAATGGCAGTGAAAGGTCTTACCACTCAGGTGAATCTCCCAGGAGGCCACAAGATCACAAAGTGATTTTGATGACTCAAAGCTTCAATACTTCGTAGTGTCTCTCGATTGAACGCGTGGATAGCATTCACTTCTGACCCATGAAGTGAGTTTCTGGAAATTCCTATATGTTAAAATCTTTCATCAATTTGTGGAGGTTTGGAGCCTTGCTGAACATGTCTGGATCACGAGTTCTGGCAATGCAGTCCCTCTCTGGTCGAAGGCCAGTCCACCGTAGAACCATCGAAAATACGTATGAGGTTGTGCCAGGCCTGAGTTGAGGAAGTTACGACAGCAATGGCTCTCTAGATGAGAAAGAAACTGTTCCAAAAAGGATTGGGATATAAGAATGGCTTTGGAAAGTCGAATTGAAAATAAAAGCCCTGCGCCAAAACTCCGCCGCCCAGGTCTATACCGAACTTTCTATGTCTTAACCCACCGTCATTGTTACCAGCCCTCAATCTGAAATTGGAAAGTCCTGTCACCCTTGCCTCTCTCGACGGGATCTCCTTTACGGTCATATATCGTTCTCTCGATAAACGTTAGTTTTCCTTTCCGGTCAACTAATATTATTGACTCTTTCTGCGTCCCATAAACCCCGCTTGTGGCATCGGCTATTTCAGCTACCCCGTTGGTATGCGCAGCAGCAACTTCACCCGCAAGCTTTTCCGATAATTCATCTTCTCCACCAACCGCAGGAATAACCGCAGGAACAAAAATACTGTTTCGGAGTTGCCTCAAATAAATATCCCACTCTTCTCCATTGCGCTGCCTTGGCAGGGTGTCAATGCTTAGCACCTGAAACAATCTTTCGAGCAATTCTTCTTTGCTTTCGCCCTTCGCCACACTCTCAGTAACGGCCGCTTTGACAGCCTCTTCACCCTGAACGATCTTCGGCCAGCTTCTAT
>Ga0307515_10003383_pt1 | contig 33616 bp, 52 predicted proteins | sample 17_EM_MG_FD_194513 | JGI IMG/M metagenome (GOLD analysis project Ga0307515, IMG submission 194513) | Populus trichocarpa ectomycorrhiza microbial communities from riparian zone in the Pacific Northwest, United States - 17_EM | ecosystem: Host-associated > Plants > Roots > Unclassified | place...
ACTTGTTGGCCTGAGGCTTGACCTCGACAGCGAGAAGTTTGAGGATATTTGGATGAGATATGTTCATCCAAAGCACAGATTCCTTGCAGAACGTCTGGATTCACCGTGTCACGTCAATCGATCGACACGGGTGGAACGTCCGACTACTTCACGCACCTTGTGAATTTCATCAACGTCGGTATCCCGTGATATGCGGATGGTCTTTACAGCCACAACCCTTGCTCCCAATCTCCCCTGTCGAATGTCTGCAAACCCGCCGCTGGTAAAGATTTCTTTCTTGACCGTATATCTGGTCCATCCACCGATCTTATAACTTTTCGGGACTTGACGCGAGGCTCCGGCAAGCTGTCGCAACAGACTTAAGGCGGACAACTTGGTCTCATCCGGAACTTGACTGTGTTTCAGCACCTTCAAGGTAGAGGGGAAGACGGGCGCTGTGCGTGAGTCGCGGCAGTGGGCGCGGTGAGCCTGGTTGGTTGGACTTACTTTGTCAATGGTATTGATGACAACCGTGGCATCCGTCTCCCTAAATTGTTTGGCAGCATTTCTGTTCTCCTTGTTAAGAAGAAGTTGTGCTAGTTGCTGATCGATGGATCTGGAATTCTTTAATCGATAATCGAGATCATCCCAGTGCGAGAGGATGGTTTCTGAGCCTGCGGGGACGTATTACTGGTAGTGAATGGTTGAGGAGGGGGAGGGAGATTACGTGTACGGGGACCATAGGTTTGTTTCTTGGGTTGAGAGAAAATGTTGAACATTAGATGCGGAGCCAAGAGGGTCGTGAGATCGTGAAGCGAAAGGGCAAGTGCCCTTATTAGCTATGTGAGAGTGATAATATAATTCCGTACTTCCGGAGTATGGGGGGGAGGGGACGGTGTCGCATGTATGGCGAAGGGACAGGAGGAAGGTGTATATAACAGCGATGCCTCGAGGAGAAGAGCAGGTCGTCATCAGATTATTGGTGGGATTCAGAAGGTCATTGAAAATGCCCAGGGTGTCAGGAGTCCTGCGTACCAGCTACACGTCCTGGCTGGAATGCCGAGCATCAGCTGAGGTAACAGATCAGCGTCGATGGTAGCGCCAACGCCGTAACTCAATGGATTGTGGTCGATACTGCGAATCCCCCAAGTTGTTTGCGTAAAGACCGGAACCGGGCGATGCGGAGAGGAAGTAGGTCCATGAAAGTCACGGTGGGTAAGCATACGGCTCTTACACTTCCGATCAAAGCCAGTTAAGCACACGGTGTACGAGGGACCATGATGAAGTCTGAGGTGTCGGACCCAATTGAGGAGAGAGCGATGGCCGGTATACCTTGAGCAATAAGTAAGTTAGGGCGGTGTACCTCACCCTAAGCCCGGAGCAATGGCCTACAATGGAACCTACCACCGGTCCCGTAGCAAGGAGCATCCGCCAAGCACAAACGAGCGCGTGCCCACCAATCCTGCCAGGCGCGTTCGTGGTTCTTCAATCGAGGTGGTTTGTGTTTACGTGCTGGGGAACACTGCACACTGGCCAGGACGTGACGCGTGAAGCTTGAAGCTTGAAGTGGGGGTTGGCGGGGTGTGGACTGTTGACATTGTTGTAACTTGTGGCACTGGACTCGGGCCGGGCCGTAAGTTCAACCTCCGCCAGATGAGATTCCGGCAAGGCGGATCACCTTGCGATCACTGCCACATTGGGAGTGAAAATCAGAAGCTTCTTGAAACACTCAATGCAGTTCAATGACCTGTGGGCGTTCCGGGGACACCGGCTTGAGTATGTCACTCCATGGGGCATTGATCAAGTCGTAATTTCCAAGAGCACATGGGATGCTACACGGGTTCGCAAAGCGTCTTGTGCTATACAGATATCAATACATATACAAGCTAACACACGTCAATATCGTCGGGCCTGACGAGTCGGGGTGGAAGAATCGATAACACGCTTCGGCGTGAACTTGTTGATAATTCCATGCAACCCCAAGTGGTCGGGTTTTGGCCTCTTTGCGAAAAATATGGGCATAGGGATAGTGGAGTTCATCGCCTTGGGTCCAACGAAAAGTTTTGTGGTTAACATCGAGCGTTGAAAGGGTAACCTCATGGTTGGAAATTTGACTACGGATTCTCAGAGGTTAGCTACGAGGCACGATGGACAAAACCCGAAAAATTATTACCCTTGAGGCGAGAGCCTTTGCGGTTGTTCCCACTTGGAACCGGTGTTATGCTGCTCGGGACTGTAGACGCCAGGGTGCTGACCGTACTGATTGTGCTAACTGGGCTCACCGCGCCGTCTGGGGTGACTGTCCCGTTTTGAGAAGTCGAGGACGTGAACAGCCGTATTTTACCTTGTGTATCGAGGTGAGAGTCGTGGCGGGCCGGTGGGATCGAGAGCTTACTAGAAAGACCAGACTCCAGAGAGTCACCCGTACTCTCGTGGGGTTTCTCGGGAGTTGGGTCAACAACCGTCGAGGACGCAGCAACGCGTGTCAGGTGGGAAAGTACCAGGTCAATCGTTGGCCTCCCCGCCGCCTCTTCCGTCCAACACTCTTCCACCAATTCCCATGTCCCGCCTCCAAACCCAATCTGCTCCGCGTTACTGGGTTTGGCCGGTCGTTCCCCACTTACCACATGGTACGTGAGCTCTGAAACCACCCACTTTTGCTCATAAAATGGTTGAGATCCGGTAAGCACTTCGTATATCACCATCCCCAAAGCGTAGATATCCGCAGGCTGTGTCGGCCGGGCACTCGATTGACCGAACCTCGAGGGAACCAAGATTTCTGGGGCCATGTGGGTGGGTGTTCCGCCAGTGGTCGTTGTGGCTGTCCCCCCTTGTGTGCTAGGAGCGAGGGTTGAAAGTCCGAAGTCGGCCAGACAAGCTCGAGGAGGTGTCTCGTTGGTAATCAAAATGTTGTGCTGCAGATCCGTGAGGGCACAGAATCGTGTTGGTGGTGATAAACGCACCCCTTTTAAATCCCCGTGGACAATCCCACGTTTATGGAGGTAACGTAAACCTGTAGTGGCTCCCTCGAGCTGAACAGGGAGCAGAGTAAGTATCGGTCACGCGACTCGAAGAGTCTATCGTACCAGATGGTGCCTATTTGCTGAATTCTTGCGGATGTATTCCCTAATATTCCCGTTCGTCATCATTTCCGAAATCATCGAGCACTGGCCGGTGTGGGGGTTGATATCGACGGCAATGAGCTCTAGGAGGTTCGGATGCAAAACGTTCATCCAGATAATACACTCCTTGCAGAAGAGCTAGATGGGATGGACCGCTCGTTAGTACCTGCCGAAAAATCAACTTGGTACGACACAAACCTTCTGGGCCTCATCGCGATCGGTCTGTCGGTCAATTCTGAGGGTTCTGACTGCTACCATCTTGTCACCTAACCTCCCCTTCCGGACGTCCGCAAAAGCGCCGTTGGCAATTACCGCATGCGTTTCCATACTGAGGGATTTCCGATCGACTTGGTAACGGGGAGGAACCTGCCCCGAGTTATATGCAAGCGTCCGTATTGTGCAGAGGGTATCACGCTCATATTGTCCCGGGATTTTTCCATCCCTCAAAACCTGAGCAGAGGGTGTAACATAAGTCGTGGCCTTCCCCGCAAACGCCGAACTTACCTCGTCTATCATATTAAGTGTAACCCTGGCGTTATCACCGCGGAGCCCTGTCGTCGAGGATCGATTGCCGTCAGCAGTAAGAGACGAAAGCAAGGGAGGGAAATCAGGAGATTGTCGATCCATTGAAGCGAGCCGTTGCCACCGGGAGACGATCAGACTCGTATCAGATATAACTTCTGGAGGATCATTGGGAACGGCGGGAAGCATCACTTCTGAATTACGAAGAAACGTGGGATCCGACTGAGGTTGATGAATGATCAGCCGACGAGAGCTGTTGCGTTTTCCTAGAGTGCCTGGCTTTGGGACGTTAGGGGGGGTTGGTTATCCTGGAAGGAAGTGGGGCCTATATGTCGCCAGGACAGGTAGATATGTGAATGTACCCGTGGGATCAGCGTGTCGCGTGAGAATCTCCCAGCATCAATCACGTTAGCTGTCCAATTTCCTGTGGAATTGTCACAAGAATTAGAATGTGGCAGCCAGCACGCTTATGAGGGTTGCACGTTGACAGCGATGAATTGCTACGAGGCAAAAGCAAGGTCAGCTCATGACTCAAGTGGTTGGATAAGGTTGCGGGATTGTCGTAACAGTTTCGGGATCTCTAAAGCCTTGTGCGGATGGTTATGTGATAGACGGAAACTTTCAATTCGAACCGACTCGTATCGGTCATTCCCAACCGGCTCTCACCAGATATATGGGATAATCTTATACGGGACCCTGAGTTGGTATGGCTTGTATTCATTACCGAGGTCCGGGTCCTCCAGAATCGTTCTTTCCTGGAGCGTTTATCTATGAGCTCACGACTTCGGCGTGGACGTCGGCGAAGATTACGTACCTCAATCTCCATCTTTAATAGGTGCCCACCGATCGTAATGGGGAGTATGTAAAGCGGGACGTACGACCACAATGCTAAAGCGAAGGCGGCTCCGACAATAAAGCTCCCGCTGTGTATGGGAATCATAAGGGGCGCGGTTCGGCAAACGGTAGATAGGAAACTTGCGTGTAAATCGGGTGGCGGACGTATGCAAAAGGTCCGTTGTCAACGAGCCTCGGTTTCTCCCTTATCTGTAGTCCGGAGAGAATGTACACCGCCAGTCGGTATCCAGTAGTGTCGGAGAAAATAGGACACTCACTCCGATTCCGTGGTACTGGTCTCCCAAAAATTTCAGCGCGGTGCGTGACAAGGCCGTTCCGGCAAGATCAGCAAGAAATCCGACCGCCCTTCCAACTACTACGCCGTCAACTCCAAGGACATCAGGAGGTGACGGGAGAGCGTATTCCGTCATCCACCCCGGCTGGCAAAACCTGTTGCATGCAGTAGCCGTCCAATAAATGACCATAGGGAGACTCATTCCACTAGCTTGGCCCAACATTGCGAGGCTGGCCCAGATACGTGGACCCGAGGAACCGGGTTTGATGTCCCCAGCCTTTGACCTTGCCTTCTTGAACTGGCTGCGAGCTAGGAAGGCGGGTGGGACAGCGATTCCCAAGGTCGAACTCCAGACGATTAGTTCCATCTTTGGAGCGTCGGAGAAGTGGTCCATTATCCCTGCGACGAACATCTTGGTGGAGGGATTGTGCAGTACGGTTGATGTGTCTGCTGCTGACCCATCGAGCGCCGGTTTTTATATCCCGCTAGGGGAGGCAGTACACCCCAGCTGTTTGCACTCACCCCCTTCCGTTTTTACTCAGGAACCACCATTACAGACCCTTGCATATATCGGTGAAGACGACGAGAAAATGGAGTAGTTCGCAGGTGTCTATACGAGTTCCTCTCAGCCACTTGATGAGGCGTACCAGTGGATCCGGAATGGTGGAAATGGCAGGGTTGTCCGAAAGGAAAGAAATGGAAGGAAAAGTGCGGTGCAAGTACAGGTTCCTGCTATTAGGGTTGGGTTGGCGCTCTCAAAACTGTGCAGGAAAGTTTTCGGGATCTTTTCGTAAAAGTCGGATTATTTGGGGCTTGTCGGAGAACTCAGTAGACGACCGTTTCGACCCCTGTACGAAAATTGGTAAGGTATTCGGGGTTTGGGACGAACTTTTCCAACTACTGGATAAGTTCTTGCAACCGTTAGGGAACAAAACTTTCTAACAACTCCCAAGTTCTTACCGACTTTACCTTCACAGTGCAAGGACATTACGACAAACCCGAAGATCTGTCTGGCCCGGAGCCAGTGTCCGACCTTGCTCAAACCTCGTACCGCTTCACCGGCACCAACACGACTCTAAGAGCACTCGCTACTGCTTCTGCGTGAAAAAAGTTAACAGACGCTGGACGATTCTCACACAACATGCTGAATCCACGAGCACCCTTCATATATCTGTAAACACCAGCGGCCCCTTGATGGTACCGTCCCTCTGACCTCCCTATCTAAACTTCCCTGTTACCGAGTCAAGTGCCCCGGAAACAACACGACCGCACGCTTAGTTTTACGGATTCCCGATTACCATGGCTCAATCAGGCCCCACGTCCCCCGCTGGCGATGCAGAAACGACCTCTTCTCCTACCCCCAATGATCCTTCAGAATTCCAACCGAATATCGATCCGATCGCTTCCCAGTGGAAGCAACTTGCCGCAAAGAATAGAGAATCTCCTGATTTTCTTCCCCTACTTTCCTCTCTTACCACAGGGGCTAATCGATCCTCGACAACGAATCTTCGAGGCGACAACGCCAAACTGACACTTGGCGCCTTAGACGAGGTAGGTTACCCATTTGCTGTGGCGATGGAACGGCCAGTAGTAACCTATGTTGTACTATCCGCCAGGTTTATAGGAACGGTGAAATCCCAAACGAATATAAACGTGACATCCTCATCGCGATGCGGGCGCTTGCGCAAGACTCGGGCCACGTTCCCCCCCGTTATCAAGTCGAGCCTAATGCCCTGTATGTGGAGGACGGTGTGATTGCCCGTGGTGCTTCCTCGGAAATTCGAAAGGGAAGGTTGGGTGGCAAGACGGTGGCCGTCAAGACCCTGAAAATCGACCGGCAGATTGACCCTCACAATGTCCAGGTGTGTCCCATCCAACGATTTCTTTTGGATGTACCGACAAATACTGCACCTAAAATAGCGCTTCTGCAAAGAGTCCATCATCTGGATGAACGTTTCTCATTCCCACCTCTTGCAGCTCATCGCTGTAGACATCGATCCTCTCACCGGCCGGTGCTCAATGATCTCGGAAATGATGCTGAACGGGAATATCAAGAATTACGTTACCAGGAACCCAGCAGTTTTGAATAGGCTTTGTTTGGTGCGAGTGCCTCTGAATTGCACGACCGATGTCTAATCTGCTCCTCGCTTAGCTACACGAAGCTGCTACGGGTTTACAATACCTCCATGAATGTGAAATCGTCCACGGGGATCTCAAAGGGGTACATTTATCACCATCAATATCATTCCGCACCCTCAAAGAATTTACAGCACAACATCTTAATTACTAATGAAACACCCGCCCGAGCTTGCCTTGCTGACTTTGGACTTTCGACCCTCACCCCCAGTGCTTCAGGAGAGATGACCACGATCACCTCTGGCGGCACACCCCTCTACATGGCACCAGAGTTATTTTATCCCGAAAAGTTTGGGAAAGCGAAAAGCCGACCGACACAGCCTGCGGATATCTACGCTTTGGGCATGGTTATATATGAAGTGCTTACCGGACTTGACCCGTTTTATGACCAAACGTTCGGGCCATATGAAATTGTGCATCATGTGCTATCTGGAAAACGACCAACAAAACCAGATGCCGCGGAGAATATTGGGTTTGGAAACGGGACTTGGGAGTTGGTGAAGGAGTGTTGGGGGAAAATTCCGACGAGAAGACCAACAATCGGGCGGGTGCTTGCGCATTTGGCTCGCGTTTGCGCGTTCTCGAGGGTTCCTGGCCCAATTCCTAAGATACCGCACAATAGTGGTGACAACTCTGTCGGTACCCAGAGTATGCTCCCCTTCACACGTTCCGACCCACAAAAAACCTCACCCTGATGCGAAAGGTTTACTACGACTGTTTCGGCCCATTGTGGCAACCACCCGCACCCATGGTTTCCACATTCCTTATCCAGGTAACCCCCCCCCCCCCCTCTCCCTTCCTCAATCATTCTTAATTAGTAATACGCCCCTGCAGGCTCAGAAGCCATCCTCTCGCACTGGAATGATCTCGATTCTCGACTCAAAGATTCCAAATCCATCGATCACCAACTAGCACTCCTCCTTGACAACGCGGAGAATAGAAATATCGTCAAACAATTCAGGGGAAAGGACGCCGCAGTTGTCATCAATACCATTGACAAAGTAAGCCCAACCGACCAGGCTCAACACGCCCACCGCCATGACTCACGCACAGGCATCTGCCTCCCTTTCTAGGTGTTGAAGCACAACCAGGTTCCAGATGGGGCCAGGTCGCGCGCCCTCGAATTGATACGACAGCTTGCTGGAGCCTCATACCAAGTCCCGAGAGGTTATCTGATCAGTAGATGGACCAGATACACGGTCAAGAATGAAATCATTGCGAGCGGGGGATTTGCAGATGTCCGGGAGGGGAGATTGGGAGGAAGAGTTGTGGCTGTCAAGACCATCCGCACGTCACGGGAGACCAATAATGAAGAAATTCACAGGGTACGCGAAACAACTGGTAATTCCGCCCTTGTCGATCGATTAACATGACACGGTAAATCCAGATCTTCTGCAAGGAATCTGTGCTTTGGATGAACATATCTCACCCCAATATCCTACAACTCCTCGCTATCGAAGTTAAACCTCAGACAAACAGGTTTTCGATGATTGCAGAGTTGATGACGAACGGAAACATCACGAATTACATCCGCGTCAACAAGGCAAACCGGCTTCGCCTGGTGCGCCCTTTGGTTCTTACCGCTGGCAGAGATCACTGATCGGAGTCGCAGCTGAAGGATGTCGCGAATGGTCTTCAACACCTCCATAATAGTGGAATTATTCACGGAGATCTGAAAGGCGTAAGTCTTTTCGTCTCAGTAACACCCCCTCACCAGCACGGTAGTCAATATCACCTCTGCTAACCTGCTACGGTCCTGCCGTAGGCCAACATCCTCATCAGTAACGGAACATCTCCGCGAGCTTGCCTAGCAGATTTCGGACATAGCTCTATTGCATCAATCATGGGGTTTGACCCGACCACGCGCGGAGGGGCCGGAGGCACCTTTGGATACGTGGCCCCCGAGCTATACCAGCGCGGTGCCAAGCCATCCAAAGCAGCGGATATCTATGCATTCGGGATGGTTGTTTACGAGGTGATCACCGGGGCCAGTCCGTTCGAACAACATATATTGTTGGAGTTTCCACAAATCACCCAGGGCTGGAGGCCACCCAGACCGGAAGGCCCAGTGGCCATGTTCGACCAGGGGACGTGGGAATTTGTCGAAAAATGCTGGGATGAAAACGGTGGACAACGGCCCACGGCCGGAGAGGTATTGGAACACTTCGAGTGCGTTGCAGCGACTTCAACGTTTGTCGACCCGGTCGTCGAAACGTCCTCCAGACTGGACAGGGGTTCTAGAAGTTTCCGTGAGTATCGCCGATGTTTTGAATCTGGTATTATATCTATCCCCTCTGACAACCTTCCCAGCCGGACACCCGGCTCGCAGTGAAGTTCCATCCGGGCTGAACGGGCCAGATAGCATTTTTAAATATTTTTGTGAGTGTCGCGGACCTAGCAACATATCTCCTCTCTGAAAGTACGTCAAGCCAGACTGTATACTCGCCCGTCCACGAGTAGTCCAACTAGGATCCAACAGACAGCCTTTACCTCGCATGTATTGGCTGGTGATTAGAGTGCCCCCGCTCCCTCCCTCCTGGCCGATGGGGAACATAACCTGCTAGCGTTGTGGCGTCGACTCACTCCAACCTGCACTTCTATACATCAGATATACCATAGCATGATGTTTGGCACCGCCCGAAATCTACAGCAAACGCTTTACTTCAGTACAACCATCCTATTGCTCTCTGCATCAACAAACGTCCTCAGGAGCTGGGTGTAATCATTGTATTTCGGGTTTAGCAAGCCTGGACGTTACCACTGTGAAAGGATGATCTGCCGATCTGGAGGATCGAGTTGTATTGTTAGGTGAGGGGAGGGGACGGAGATCGGGATTCCTGTGCAGAACGGAGGAGGGAAAAACAAATGCGAACCGTAAACTTGGGGTCGTATATAATATTGTGAATAACGGATGAAAGGGTCGACAGCGTAATATTATCTTGTCAGAGTACAGGAAGAAACCTCGGTCATGCAAGTACGTAAATAAAGGAAACAATGCCTTGAGGAGAGAGCGTGTGATGGCGTTCGCTAATGTGGGCAGTAATTAGTGACTAGTGACTCCCGCACGCAGCCACGAATACAATCTCATGTGGCGAAAACCTGGGCTGAGGGTATCTGGGGTCCCTGTAGATTTTTGAAACCAAGTGATGTTGTTCCATCAGCGTTAATCAGCACGACGGACGTGACTTTGAGCCTCGGAATCGCCGCCCCGTTGAACCACATCCGACAAGGCGGATTTGACGGCTTAAGGTGGCCATTTCATCGCGATACTGCCGGCCAAGGGCGTATCGCCGGGGTCGAGGGAACGGGCGAAGCAAACGAACATCGCGGTGGTAGTGAAATGCGCAACTGCCGGTGGAATCCGGAGTTGGCTTTTTTCGGAGGGTCCGGGCCCAGAGCCACCTCAGAGGGGACGACGGCGCGCGACTCGTGGCTCAGGCCCAGGGGTCGACATCTGTTGGCGGTAGGATATCTGTACAGGGGAAAACCCGATGGGAATGCTACAGTAGGATAGAAACTCAATTTCCGCATTAAAATGAAGGGTGTTTTGAGGGCTTCAGCGCACAACAGGGTATATCTAATACATAGGCAAAAAGGCTCAAACCTCATCTGGTGGGTTTCAAGGCAGGAGGAGTTCGGGCTTGAGGGACCTAATGCCACGGCGCATGCGACCTAACAGGTCAGGTTTGTCGCGAATGGGGGGGATGGGGACGGGAGGCAGGGCCCTCCCATGATCAACGAGCACGCGTGCAGCGAAAGATGCCTGTTGAAACCTGTTCGAACCATCGGTGCGGTGGTGAGGGAATATTTCACCTGGGGGGAGGGGGAGTTATCAGAGAGGATACAATCTCAAATCCACAACATCGACGATACTCACTGAAATTTCTAGAATCAGATTCGAGAACCGGGACATGAGCCAATGGTACCGGGCCTGGGTCGACAACCGTGGAAGTCGCTGCGATGCGCTCGAAGTGTTCCAATACCTCTCTGGCCGTGGGACGTCGTTCACTGTTTTCGTCCCAGCACTGTTCGACGAATTCCCACGTCCCTTGGCCAAATATATCCACTGGGCTTTCTGGTCTGGTCGGTCTCCAGCCCTGGGTGATAAGTAGCGGAAGCTCCAACAACATATATTGTCCGAACGGACTGGCCCCGGTGATCACCTCGTAAACAACCATCCCGAATGCATAGATATCGGCTGCTTTGGATGGCTTGGCACCCCGCTGGTATAGCTCGGGGGCCATGTATCCAAAGGTGCCTCCGGCCCCTCCGCGCGTGGTCGGGTCAAAACCCATGATTGATACAATAGAGCTTTGTCCGAAATCTGCTAGGCAAGCCCGCGGAGATGTTTCGTTATTGATAAGGATGTTGGCCTATGTTAGGAACGTGGTAGGTTAGGAGAAGTGATATTGATTACCGCGCTGGCAAAGGGAGAGATCACCGAGACGATAGACTTACGCCTTTTATATCCCCGTGAATAATTCCAGTACCATGGAGGTGTTGAAGGCCGTTCACGGCATCCTTCAGCTGCAACTCCGATCAGTGATCTCTGCTCAACGGTAAGAACCAAAGGGCGCACCAGGCGAAGCCGGTTTGCCTTGTTGACGCGGATGTAACTCGTGATGTTTCCGTTCGACATCATCTCTGCAATCATCGAAAACGTGTTGAACTGAGGCTTGACTTCGATAGCGAGAAGTTGCAGGATATTGGGGTGAGATATGTTCATCCAAAGCACAGATTCCTTGCAGAAGGCCTAAATTCACCATGTCACGTTAATCAATCGACAAGGGCGGAATTACCAGCTGTTTCGCGCACCTTGTGAATTTCTTCATTATTGGTCTCCCGTGACGTTCGGATGGTCTTGACAGCCACAACTCTTCTTCCCAATCTCCCCTCCCGGATATCTGCGAACCCCCCGCTCGCAAAGACTTGATTCTTGACCGTGTATCTGGTCCACATACTGATCAGATAACTTTTCGGGACCTGGCGTGAGGCTCCAGCAAGCTGTCGCAACAATTCGAGGGCGCGCGACCTGGTCCCATCCGGAACCTGGTTGTGCTTTAGCACCTAGAAAGGGGGGACGGATGCGTCATGGCGGTGGGCGTGGTGAACCTGGTCGGTTGGGCTTACTTTGTCAATGGTATTGATGACAATTGCGGCGTCCTTTCCCCTGAATCGTCTGACGATATTTCTATTCTCCGCGTTGTCAAGGAGGAGTGCTATTTGGTGATCGATGGATTTGGAATCTTTGAGTCGAGAATTGAGATCCTTCCAGTGCAAAAGGATGGCTTCTAAGCCTGCGGGGACGTATTACTGGTAGCAGATAATTGAGGAGGGAGGGAGGTTACTTGGATCGAGAGGACTACGGGTTTCTTTCCCGCGCTGAGTGGTGTTGGGCATTTAGATACGAAGCAGAGAGGGTCGTGAGATTGTGAAGCAAAAGGACCAATGCCCTTATTAGCTATGTGAGAGTGATAATGTAATTTTGATTTTGTACTTCCAGAGTATGGGAGGGAGGAGAGGACGTCGCGCACATAACAAGGGACAGACAGGAGGAATGTGTTTATAACAGCGATGCCTTGAGGAGAATTGCAGGTTGCCATCAGACTGTCGGAGTTCTGCAAGGACGGGTTGAAAGCACCCAGGGTATCAGGAGTCCCGTATACTGACTGGCCGTCATCACCCCAGCTGAAACTGAATTGGCCGATGCTTTTAGTCGCTGGTGCGGGTCACCCAGCCACCACTACATAGGTAAGTATACGGCTCTCCAAACTGAGGGGAGAACGATGGCTGCTATACTCCTTGAACAATACAGCGGTTTGCACACGAAAATGGACACCCTGTTTTCGCGTCCCTTCTTTGCCTTACTCGATACGGTACTTAAATCCGGAAGTAATCATTGACACGAGGCGTCACATCACGCACCCGCCTGAACGCGCGACCCAATATCATAATATTAATATGTAAGCGGGGTTGAAAGGACAGGATATCTGGATGCACGTGCCAGGGTATTCCCCCGAAGAATCAAGCGCTCACATGAGAGGGATTACTCGAATACAGAGGAGGTCAGGATATCGATTAACTAAACGGAAATTGATGTCGTTATCCCGGTGGATGCTATGCTATGCCGGGAGTAGACCACCCGCCAAATGCGAACCAAGCTCTTCAACCCGTCATTTCTCCGCGAGTGTAAGTTTCGAGAGTCCTGGCAAAAACCTCTGGCAGATCGACGAAAAGTAGAACTCGTGTTCCGAGTTGTGAGGTTGAACCAGGTTGTGGGCGATCTCATGTGCCAGGGTGAAGTACCTAATTAGCCCTGGTGAGTGAACAGATCGGAAACTCCCAAGAAGGGGAAGATCGGTTACCATGAGGTATAAGCTGTGACGAGTTCCCCGTCCCTTACCAAGTCATCGTCTGTGTAAATCCTAATGAGCGTAGGTAACACGGACACAGGAAATGGTGCATACGCCACGCTTCGTAGTATCTTAAGTTCAGGAATATGCTTGCGTTACGGTTGAATGCAATGGTGCTTCCAGCGAGATCGCAGAAGATGTGTACGCTGGTAAGCGGTAACTGAAATAGGTCCCGAATGGGCATGACCACATGAACGAAGCGGGCGATCGCATCCTTTTTCTCCTTCAAGAGTTCGGCAGGGTTAGGGACGTCTACATCAGTTCGGTTAGACTGCGACCTTCCCAACGTGTTTGAGCGACCGTACCCTTGGAGAAATACAATCTGAGGTTCCCCATCTCGCCTTGGACACAATTATTTGCGGTCGAAGTGGCTGATACAGTGTACAACTCACCTAGCAGCGTGAGATCACCGGTGTTGCCCGATATATCGCAGTAGCCGTCATTGAGGGACTCTTTGACCATTTGCATCTGCCTCCGACTCTGAATCAGATCACTTCTCTCCTCCCTACACGCTCTGATCGCAGTGTCGATGTTTGAGGCTGGTGAAAATCCCCGTCAGCTGGCCAGTTCTAGGGGTAGAAGGAGTGACCCACCGATGTTGGTCAATGGCGTCACCAAGTCAGTGATAGGCTTCTCGGGTGTTTGGGAGCCCTTGTCCGGGAGCATAGGGAGCTGTGGCTTGGGGTACATCTTATGCCTGAAATTGTCCATCAAACTCGGCTTCGGTCGCCCCTTGGAATCACCGTCGGTGAGCGAATCGGTTTTCGAGGTAACACTCAACCGATCGGCGTCGGTGTCTCCAGCGTGCTCAGGGCCGGGAGTGGGTCGAGTCGGGGTGGGTACCGGCGCTGGTGTAGGTGCTGGTGCTAGTGCTGGAAGCGGAGCAGGCGTTGGAATGAATACAGGCTTTGATGGTACTGGTGGAGGTGAAACCAAAGCGGTTTTGTCCGCCTTCTCCTTAGCGAGAGCTTCTACGGCGGCTTCCCTCTCTGCTTTCTGCTGTCTCAGGATGCGATCAACTACGGAGAAATCCAGTTATTAGGGACAGGGAAAAGGGAAAACACTTCGTAATCACCATTATACCCTCGTCTCCGTAAGGCACGGAGGTCAGTTGAGAGTATCGTCATGAACAGTAGAGCATCGTTGACCTTATACGTGTTGAAGAGCAAGCGGCACAACGACGTCGCGACCTCGTACATATCCACTTGTGAGTTGCCAGCCAGCCACAGTTGTATTGCACCTCTCCCCTCCCGCATTGCGATAGCCGAGGTCTCGATGGACTTGAACGATTTAACACCAGCAAAGTTAAGGCCCCGCATGACCGTGACTTTCCCGAACGTTTTAACAACGAAGTTCCTCTCATTGTTCAACCACGTAAAGGAGACTCGAGTGGTCGCGTGAGTGTGTTCGTGGAGGAAAAGCGGTAATCTTTCGAGGATCAGAGATCGGACCTCTTGTGCTGTCTTGTGCCCATAAATCTCCTGTGTTGTTCGATATTCCTCCCGAACGAGGTCGCTAAGCCGTTTGCAGCCAAGGGACTCGTAGAAACCTGCGATTTTGAAAGCTGATGTAGAATACTAGGAGCACCCGCTGCCGTACTCACCTTCGAGAATGTCTTCTTGTGGAGCGCAGAAGATGACCTCGCCAAACTGCTGGAGTGCGATCGTATCGTCCGCAATCGCAACTTGGCCCGGGGTCAATAGATCGTACTCCAGGTCCCAGTCTTCTTCATCACCATCAACTAAATCTGTGGCCTTATCAGATTTCTGTTTTCGGACACGCCGAGAGCCGACGAGGATTGGCGCCTTCTTGAGTCTGGCCGAGGTAGTGTAGTTCAGCAAGCGGGAATTTATAGCAATGTTACGCAGCTCCACGAGATAGCTGTGAACGGCACCGTTAGAATCACGCGAGAAATTGCGTTTAAAGGTCGCACTTGTCCCGCCCCTCTGCGAGCTGGAAGAACTGTCGTGGGTCTTTCAACAGGATCAGAGCAATCTCCTCCACCGACGGTTCTCCCTTCGTCCCGCATGCCTTCAAAAAGCTGTTTGCTGAGGTACCAAAGTCGACGAAGACAAACAGTTTAGAATGGAACTGGCCGCCGGATCCGCCGTTGAAGTAGCATTGGTTTGGCGGTAAAAGTCGAGGGCCGGTGGATTTCGGAGAATTGTCTGGGGTAGGAACGATGCGCATCGCAGATAATTTACCCAACTCGGAAGCATTGAAGTCTGGCGGAAATCAGCACACATTTGTCAGACTGAGAATTGCACAAACCTAATATGCGACGAGAAAGAACTCCAAACCATTCGCGGGCCTGGGATTCGGTGGCCGGGGGAGACGCTTCTAAAAGGCGGACTAATTGATCGGTAGGCGGGTGCTCCTTTATCCTCAGTTTATTAACCGCGTCTTGCCTTAGGGCGGGGTCCAAGACAGGGAAACCGAGTAATTGCCAATCGGAATTCGAGAAGACTTCAAGCGGTTTCGCTAGCTTCTTTTTGCCTTTGTGGGTAGCAGGAACGAAAGCGATGTTTGCGTGGGCATCAGGAGTGTAGTCCGAGTACTTCTGCACGTAGCTGTCAAGGAAGTAGTTGAGAGCGATTATCCCCCGCGGCTCATCCTTGGCGGCGATGCCCAGAATAATCTCGATTGGTGGGAACCGTCTCAAACCCAGGTCAAACAGAAACTTGGCTAGGGAGGGTAGCGTTAGTACGCAGGAAGGCTAAACCGTGTCAGGCGTACCTTCTTCGCTATTGGACCTCCATTTGTGCTTGCTGTCTTTCCCTCGCCAGTCGATTATTGGTAGACCAAGGCTCCTGAACACGTCCAATGGCTCGTACAAGTCAGAGGCCTTGAACTTCGGGGCCTTCACCAGAGTGCCACCCTCATTCATATTTTGCCCAGCGGTGGCCTCCTCGGGGAACGCAGGTGTAAGTCGAAGCCTGTCAATCTCGATTTGTTGTAGTGTGGACTTGACTGAAACGAGGTATTTAATTAGGTCTGGAATAGTCCAGTCGCCGGTCTTGATCATCCTACAATGACTGAGTAAGGAGGGTAGGTTGTGAGAGCGTGAAGAGCCTACCTATTAAAGATAACCTGGAGGTCAACGTGCTTCCGTACTCCCAGGTCGGCTAACACTCTTTCCAAATTGCCTCTGATTGGAACCCCGGACGGGAGAGTGACAATGGGCAGATCGTGGAAGATATCTACGTTCGAGAAATACGCCTCGCTTGGCTTCTTCATACCAGCGGATGTTGGGATACAGGAAAGTTTGTCGAGTAGCCCGATGACGCTGGTCTGGTTGACTTTCGATAGGGTCTGCCAACATCTACCGATGACTTGAAGTACGCGATCTGCCCAGACCGGTGATTCGATAATGTTGAACTCGTTCTTCTGGGTGCATACCGCAGGGTCCACGATATGTTGTACCCACTCCAAAACCGTTAATTCTCTCCACTGAAGTGACTCCTGGAGTTGAGTCACGCCAAACTTCCGACTGACGCTTACTGGCAGTAGGTGGCTGGGGAGTGGACCATCCGTAGGAACGACAACGTTTCGTGGATTCAGGAACGTTTTTATTCCTCTCAGCGGTACGATTCGTTCGTCGCCATTGTCCGATGGGCCGATGGTCAGAACTGCGGCGTCTAGTAACCTTCGTCGAATGTCGTTGACCCCTGTTGGATTCTGCTGAGACGTGTTGATCCACCACTGGAGGCAAGCAACCATCTCCTCTTCTGGTAATGGTCGCTCCTGGAGTTCCTTTAACACATCCGCGAACGTGATGTCCTTCAACATCCCTTTCTCCCGTAGAGCCGCGACCATCAACTTGGAGTCGTGCAACAACTCCTCCGGAAATACGGGAAGTTCTTTCAAGAATGTGGAGAACGTGGGATCCGGCATTCGCACGTCAAGAGCTGATTTGATCCCTGCACTCGAGATGATAGGAAAGGACTGTCCCAAGCCGACACAGTTAAAGAATGCGGATCGCATCTCACTGGACACGAGGGCAGACGGAGTCGACGGATGGAAAGTGAAAAACTGCAGATTATGCCTGGCTCTGTCGTAGAACCATTTTCGTAGTTCTGGATCGAGGGGTTCGCCGGGCTTTTTTGAGGTAACGGAGGCATCCCAGTGAGATCTAATACCTTGCGTCTCCAATTCGTAGGCAGCACGTGCGAGGAATCCGCCAACGAATAGAAGTTCCTTATTCCAAACTGGAACATTGTGTGAACGTTTTCTTCGTGGACCAGGTACATGGACTCACCAGCGACGTTCCTGTCGCTGCGATGGCCAGTAAGATACCAGCTACAGTAGGAGACGATTTTACTCACACAAGATCGATGGACTCCCGTTCCACAGTGGGGATGAAACGAGCGGCCATATTTCCTCCAAGACCAGTTGTTTGCGCGGTGGCATGTCCCTAATCCAAGTGAGCGATAGTCCCATTGTGTTTATCACACGACTGACAATGAACACACGGGCGGAACCGGAGCTGGGTTGAGGTCAGCAGAAGAATGCACGCCTTAAAGTCATACTCACCCATCCAAGTCTGCGCGCAGCCCTTGGAAAATGCTACCCGTTGACTTGGGCTGAGCGTCGTCCGCTTTCTTGCTTGCATCGTACTCGTCCTTTCCCGTCTGAAAAGCGTATCAACACATCTGATGACCTGCACAGGGGGAGGGGTGACGAACGTATATAAGCTCGTACTTGAGTGCACGAGGTGGGTTCTTCTTCGTCGATCGGTGGAGTTCCGCCGATATCTTCTGGCTTAGTTTGACATCTACCTCGGCCGTGAAAATCGTCAAAACGACACTAGATTGGCCGATCTTCAAGTACTCGGCTTCACTGATGACTGGCTGAGGAGGCAGTGGGGAAGGCGTCCGTTGGGGGGTGTTACCCCCGCCTAGTCCAAAGAGAGAGGAGAAAAATCCGGTCTTAGGCTTGATTTGTTCAATAACGGGGACTTGTTTGGGTTTCTCTGTCCCAGTACTATAAACCCAGTTCATGACTTCCGCGGTAATGTGAAGGGCTGTAAAGGGCGACGATGGTCAACACGGACTTGATGGTGAATAAACCACTTACTGGTTGACTTCAAGCCTTTGATGTTCATGAATCCAATCGTACTGATGGGTCTCAGACCCCGAGGTATAGTGAGTTGCTTAGCAATGCCGGCGTCTTTGGTCAAGTGGACTAATCGCTTGTCGTCGAAGTACACACTAACTTCACGGAGGTGTGCCATGAACGTGATGGAGGATACCAGAAACCTGGTGAAGTCAAACGCAGCAGGAATCGGAGCAGGTTCCCGCAGATCCATCTCGAATGTAGTCCATTGGTCGGTGGTTGTGTTGGGGAGATTACCGCGACGAGCGAACAACTTGTGGGATGTGAGCATCTTTGCGCCAAGACACAAAGGGGGAGCCGTGCACACCTGATCTTTCTTGTCCTTCCAATAAAACCCCATCCATCGCCCCCCAGACGTGACGAACGGCTCCTCAGTGACGGAAAACAAGCTGTAGAATCCGACACCGAACGCCCCGATCTTCTCCTCATCCGGATTGCCTTCGGCTTAATTCAAGGTGTCAGCTGTGCAGCAACCCGCGCTGGGACCTTGCGTACCGATCTTCTTCAATCGATTCCAGTCCTCATCCCGAAATAGGGCGCCGTTGTTCTTGAACGTCCATCTATGCACCTGGGCAGGATCGATCAGGTCAACGGAGCAGAATGAAATGCGGAAGCCACGAACTAGAGCGGTCTTGAGATCAGGAAGGCGTTCGTGCGGCAAGGGCGGGGCCTCCTCGCTCGAGTTGTTTCTATCAATATATCTCTTGGTTTCGAATCGAATCTCAACCGCCTTGGAGGATGCGTCATCGGAGTTCTGTAGTAATTCACGAAACACTATACACTGATGTTCAGACTATTTGCTTCTGTAGAGAATGCGCGAGACACACCAGTGAATTCCCCGGAGTACCTCGCCAAGACCTTGTCAATAAGTGCCCGCTGGTTTACTTCAACAGATTCATCATGTCCGGAATTCCACTGCACGTAGATTTTTCAGAGCGAGACAGGTTAGAGGACGACATACACATACCAGTGCATCCTTCGTCGTTGTCGCCATTGAAGAAAGGCGGTAGGGCGTGGGCGGTCATGATCGTCTCTCCGATATGTGCTCTTATTTGTAATAGTTGCAGCGTGTCGCTGCGGATCAACGGACGCGTAAGCTCAGGTGCCCGTCGCCAAACACTTGAAACATTTCTCTCCATCCTTCCAGAGCCTTCTAAAGCCGTCCCACCGCTGGTAATCTCTCCAAGCCTAGCGTGTTGCAATAAAAGGATATGTATTAACATTTCAGATAGATGTCGGAAGGCCCAATGGTCTAGTGGTAGGATACTTGCTTTGGGTGCAAGGGATCCCCGGTTCGAACCCGGGTTGGGCCCCTCCTTTTTGTCATTTTCCAGATCACGGAGGCCGACCTGAGACCTGCGTTAGGCGGCTGCGATCGCGAAGCCGACGCCAGTGCGCTGGCTATGGCGCTGTTCACCTCTCCCTCCTCGATCCATGGAGAAGTTTGAGACTCTCCAGCCAACCAGACTCTACGCACCGGATGTCAAGACAGGCAACCTAAGAAAGGCGACGACTGCACCCGCTCAGTTTGTTGGCCGACTTCCAATCGACCTCCACATATTGGTTCTCATTCATCTGCCAATTCCCGATTTCCCCACATATGCTCGATGCTCTCGCTCACTATTAAACCTCTCACGCCATGAAAAAGTCTGGGAGGCCAAGTGGGGACCCTTGCGGTTCACGAAATATACCCACTTCCAAGCTCTACTCGATCAGCTGGAGGACGCGAAGAAAATCAAGGATGGTGGGTTGATGAAGAACATGCCGCCTACGCTGGCTGTCGGAGATGTGGATGACGACTTCGGTGATTTCGCGCAAGCTCAAGTCCCTACCACGGCTGGATTTATGGCCATTGAAGTAGACAAGAGTCAAGTGTATGCGTCTGTCACCTCAATGAGACCCCCTACCCATTTGGAGCTCTACCGACGAGCTCACTGCCTCCTGAAACCCTACACCACTTCCCTGTCGTTTCCGCCCCACGCTATCCTGGCGTCTCTTTTTCCCTCGGTGCCCGGCGTCCCGCCTATACCATTATTACAGCAATCCCGCATCTTGCACCTGCTTCTACTATGGCTTTCACCACAGATCCAACCACTTCGTAGATGGAAGGATTTCAATGCTTCGCTGGGATCAGCCGTCGATAGATACGAGGCAAACCTGCTTGCTGCCTTCGACATTGCTGAGAGCCGGCAAGATGAGAAGGGGATGACCGAGGCTGCAGAAGCGAGCTGGGAGGTATTTGGTGGAACTGGAGAATGGGAACTGGGTAGGGTCTGGGCGGAGAAGCGAGAGATTTTCTACGAATCAGCAAAGTGGAATCCAATGGACAATTTAACGTAAGTCCATCGGCCCGTTCAATCGGCATGCGCTCCTAATCACGCCCCATGAAGTCAACAATCCCAACTCGCGTTCGACGCTATGGACGAGTTCATGAAATACGTCTTGAATGCGTTCACGGAAAGCGGCTCTATCGCCGTTCGAGTATTCCCTAGCGAGTCTCTTACTCTACTCTCTTTCGCGAGTAAACTGGCGACGGATGTCATTGCGGAATACATCACTCCACTTCTCAGCCGTGCCCGCGAGATCTCGAACGACAGCTTCCTGCGGGCAACCGCTGCTTGTTTCAAGGAATCCTGGAAACTGGTTGACACTATCATTCAGGTGTCCTCCGGTCCTTCCAAAATTACCATATCTCGAACACAAGCGGAGGATGTTATGTGCGTACTTCGTTGGTGCCTCTTTCTCCACGACCTGACGAAAAAGAAAGCTATCGTATGTTCGAGGAGAACATGGATGAGTATCTAGACGAGGAGATCGAGAGTCTGCGGAACGCTCTGGAACTGGTATGCAGGGGTTGGGATAGGAAAGTGAGTGGGTTTGTGTCTACTCCTCCAGATAGTCTCAGATCCAAACTTCCACAGATTTCCGAGCAAGCAAGTAGCAGCGCGGACCACGCCCGTTTCCTTTCCTCGCACAATCCGGCTCAAGTGAAGCGGAACGTCCTCGCTTCCTTCACGGATGTACTACTCCTGCCAGTGACCATTGTTCCAAAAACTGTTGGAAAGACCGTCGGCGCTGTGGGTGCGGCCGCAGGAGCTGCAGGATCCGCTGCCGTCCAAGGCTTACAGATGCTTAACCCACAACGGTGGGCCGGAAGTAACACGACTGCGACTGCAAACGGTTACTCCCAAAGGTTCGACGCTGGAGACATGCTTTTCGAAATTGGGGGCGACGAAGATGAAGACGAGGAACCCGCACCTGTCCCCGTCCGACAATCGTTACGTGAAGCACAGGAACCACCACCGGAACAGCGTACGCATAGTACCATGTCTCTGTTGTAGTCATCTCTGAAATGCCTCTCGTTGTAGCCTCAAACACTACATCACAACCTCCTACTACCGCAGCGGCGCCTTCCCGGGAAACGCTTGATCTGTTCTTATCCCTTGATGTGGCCCTAGAGTTGATCCACGCAGACAGAGTGTCTCTCAAACGCGTAGATGCCTTTGCCGCTTACCCAGGACACTACGGGCACAAGGTACAAGACACGATTGAAGAAGTGTTCATTTTGATGCTCCAGGCGCTGGCTGAGCGACACTTAAAACTCGGATTCGAGAGGTACGGATGGGGTGTCCTCGGCGTCGGTTAATATGTCTGACGTGTTACCAGAGCTGTCGGAAAACTCCACACGTTCAAACCTGACGAGCATCAGGAATCTGGAGAACGCGTTGCCCCTTTGGTACAATTCTTCGAGCTGGTACATATTGGAGATACGATCCAGTCAATGGTTCAAGTCTATTTTGACAAAGAGCTGGTATGATCGCTTCATTTGCTGAGGCTATTTTTACATCTGAACGGTGTATAGGCACCCCACATCGATAAAACCGACTTCCTTAACGGAGTCGTACGAGAGAAGAAGCGGTTTGAAAACGTCTTGGATGAATCTGTGGCTGCTGGATTAAACGCCGGAACGGATGTGTTGATGAACCAAGTGGGTGGATCTTGTGACTTCTCTGACCCACTTTCCTGACGCGATCTAAGGTCGAGCATATCATCATCACGAAGACGCAGCCTCGTGAATATTACCCTGCTGAGGACCAAGTGCTGGATCTGGGTATCACGGTCGGGTGTGGTGAGGCAATTAAGTGCCTGGAACTTCACTGCAAACTGGTCAAGGGCAGCACGAGTAGGGAGGTCCTGGAAGTATTTTACCAGGAAGTTGGCATTAGGCTCATCGCGTAAGCTCCTTGTGTTCACCGGAACGTTCCAAAGCTCCTTACACAAAGTATTCAGTATCCTCCAAAAACACATCAAACGACAGATTATCTCCCTGAATGGCGGATTCAAACTAATCGCGGACCTCAACGCCTACCACGCATTTATCGCTGGGTTGAAGGTACGTCCCGAGTGATCTTCTACATTAGAGAACTCGCAACCTCATAGCGATAACCAGGTTCAGAGCATCGCGACGGATTTCTCCCATCTCAAGATGCTCGGTCACGTCTTCGTTGTGGATGACGCTAAGGACCTTGCGCAGATCGTACGAGACGCTACGCGATACGGTGGATCCTACCGACCTGAGGTGATTCGTACGATAGAATTGAAATTTCCCAGTGCTGATGGAGACTTCTAGGACGTGTACGAGTTCATTCAGCGACGATCTGACTGGAAGAAGATTGAGAAGACGGTTGACAAGACCATGTACAACCTTAGCTTCAAGGAAGATTGCGTTATTTGCTAGCACGCTATACAGGCGTGCACCGCGCGACAAGCCACCACCACTCAACGAGCCACTGGAAGTTCAGAGCGCGGATCTTAATCTAGACCTCCCACATTTTATACACAACTGTTATTTTGTGTCGACCCTGTCGAAACCACGTTGAACTTTCGCGAACACGCGTACCAATTAAGACCACGTAACCTTGGTTAGTTCCGAGTCATTGGGCCTAGATCCACATCACGTAGCGGTCAACCGGGCTATCATAGTAGCTCCCGCTCGCCTGGTTTTCACTGGGAACATGCATGACCCCCCTCGTGTCTTCCGCCATCATACCATCACTTACGAATATAAGGGTGAGGTGGACCAAGGGTCTCCGCGGTTCCTTCCCACCTTTCGTGTGACCCTACGAGATAAAGGGGTCCAATTTTGTCGGTCAATCCTAGATCCCATCCAACCGAGTACGTCTCCCCTGCTACCATTACTTCCTCTGGGTACCATACGTCATAACTAAGCCAAGATCTCTCAAGTCCGGTCCAGTAGATCGTGTGATTACATTTGCAGCGTATTTGCTGCTACTCTTCGCCAATGGATAACAGATCGAGTAAACGGCACTCGGGACCCATTACAATTTCGTAAGCACCCCAACGGACTGGTGATTCAAGTCTCTTCCTCATCGGCCCCGCAAAGGATGCTTGAGCAACGCAATAAGGAGTTGGAGTCGGAGGCGAGGCGCTTAGAAGAAAAAGCAAAGATGGAGAGACAGCAAGCTGAGGAGGAGCATCGACGTCAAGTGGCTCGCCTCACGGAAGAAGCAGCCAGAGCTGAGCCAGAACGTCTGGCAATGCAACAACAGATCATCCAAATGCAACAACAGATCTTTCAAATGCAGCAACAGATCTTTCAGCTACAGAATCAAATGTCGGAAAGAATGTAACACGTAGGTCCAGGCACCCACCTCCCAATAAACTACCGGAGATTTTGACCACGGATCGTAAGTAGCCCAGGCCCCCCCACATTTAATACGCGACTGTTATTGCATTCTCGAGCGACACGCGGATTCTTTGCTGTGACCGTGTTTCGCAAGATATCAGGAAACCCTTGTGCTTGTGATGGGTGAAAGGTCGAGTTTTATAGTAGCGAGCAGTCGGTTACCAACAAGTGTGAACAAGTGCGCCGCGGGAAAAATTATGGATAGTTCTTCGAGCGCCGGTGGTGGATGCATGTACGCGTCCATTTACCACACCTGGTTGGAACTTTTGTCGTTCACGTTGATCCCCAGCTGGACAAACCTTGTTGATAATGAACAGCAGAAGGATAAAAAGAGGGGCCCAACCCGGGTTCGAACCGGGGATCCCTTGCACCCAAAGCAAGTATCCTACCACTAGACCATTGGGCCTTCCCAGCTTCTCGGGTTTGTGGATTGGCGTTCCGCAAACGTCCCTGTTTGATTCCACGGTCAGGTGAGCGGAATACGGCATACATGTGCCTTCCGGTTGAACTAAAGGTCGCGACCAGCGAAAACCGCCATCACTCGTTTCTTCTCCTACCATGCCTCCCAAAAACCCCAAAACGCCGACGCGACATCGGTCTAGATCTGAGACCAAGACTCCACTGACCCCTTCTCTCGTTGTCGGCTTGAATTCTATCGCCTACAACTCACCCACGAAGAGTCGATTCCCGAAGCAACCAGGGACCGCCATAGGAGATGTCTCGAATCCGTTCATCGCGACGACGTCGAAGTCAACTTCGCGGCCCCCCTCTCCGGTTAAGCGGCTCACGGGAGGCATCCAGGTGACAGATAGTCTGGCAAAGCAAGCAAGCGGCGGAATTATCAGGAAGGGGAGTGCTGAGAGTCGAATCGACGTCATCACCAGGGACTATGTACCACCTCCGAAAACTGACATGAGGAGGTCAAGGTCTACACCTGCTAATAGATCGGTGGGCCCGCCACTTTCTTAGCATCCGTTATCGGGCACTGAGATCTAATCAGAGAGAACATGGCGATCGCTACATCCCTGCACGAGATATTCTCAACGATGAAGGCGTTACAAAGAAACTCGACGCGATGACACTCGAGGCCGTTTCCGCCGACCCATCTCATACAGCCCGCCTCGCTGACGCAGTGGGCATTCAGCTTGACAAGCGCGTGCTCGGATTCCACGAACCCCCTCCCCCATCTGCTTCCTCCAAGCTCATGGCGGAGCACCGCGAATACGCTCGCTCCCTCTATACCCGACCCGGGGAACTGGCTTCCAATACTGGTGCCGTCACAAACAAGTCGCGCAAGGTTCCCACCGTACCCGAGAGGGTTCTTGATGCTCCTGGAATGGCAGACGACTTCTATCTGAATCTATTGTCCTGGAGCGCCCTCAACATCGTGGCAGTCGCTTTGACAGAAAACACCTACGTTTGGAAAGCCGATACCGGAGACGTTGTCCACGTTGGTGAAGCTCCAGAAGGGTCTTACGTTTCATCAGTGGATTTCTCCGCCGATGGCACGTTCTTAGGTGTTGGAATGGGGACGGGGGACGTCGAGCTTTGGGATATCGAGAGCAGCTCAAAACTTCGGACAATGTCAGGCCACCTTGGACAAGTCGCTGCGTTGAGTTGGAACGGTCACATTCTCAGCTCTGCCTGTGGAGACGGCACCATCTGGCATCACGACGTTCGTATCGCTCGACACAAGGTGGCCGAGTTGGTCGGACACACGGGCGAGGTTTGCGGATTGAAGTGGAGGCCCGATGGTGAGTTATTGGCCAGCGGAGGGAATGACAACGTCGTCAATATTTGGGACGCTCGCATGAGCACGGGAAGCGTCACCGGCGAAAGTACCGAAGCTTCTCGTGGAGGCGCGAAGTGGACAAAAAGGAATCATACTGCTGCCGTAAAGGTACTACCGATGCTTCGAATATAATCTCAAGATCGGACTAGACTAACTGCGCTTTCTGTAGGCATTGGCCTGGTGCCCGTGGCAGCCGTCCCTGCTGGCTTCCGGTGGTGGTACTAGCGATGCGACTATTAACGTCTGGAATAGCACAACTGGGGCACGCTTGCACACGTTGAAAACGCCGTCACAAGTCACCACGATGCATTGGTCGCCTCACAGAAAGGAGATTCTGTCCACTCACGGCTATCCGACCAACTCTGTCATGATCCACTCCTATCCTTCCCTTGAACGTGTTGCTGAGATTCGAGACGCTCACGAATCTCGTGTGCTATTCAGCGCTCTCGGTCCAGCCGGTGACGTTGTCGTGACTGGTGCCGGCGATGAAAATCTCAAGTTCTGGAGGGTCTGGGGCCAAGACATCACCTCTGGGACAAAGAAGAAGAAGGGCGTGAAGGAAAATGACGGGATGTACTCTGGCACTGGTGATTTCCTCTGGGGTGAAGGAGTTCCAAAGGCGAATCGGACCACGAAGTCCGGTGTCCTCACGATCCGTTGATGTTACTTATCTAATAAGTCGATTACGATCTTTTTTGTTTTGTAGGGCAGTACCCTGTTTCCGTAGAACTCGCATGGCTGATCGCATCTCAAATATTACTAGTTTGTATGTTTGTCCCCGTGGGGTTCCATAGACTGGCGCCCTTCCAATCTGTCCAGCTTGACGCCACAATCCCATATGGCAGGTCGCCACGCCGGAACCACGCGTTCGATTGCCGTCGTATCTTCTGCTTGCCACTGTGAATCGGTGCTAACTCCAAAAGCGAAAGGTTGCACTCGCACTTGTCCAGTTAGTTGGATCCAGATTTGTCAACTTGGTTTCAAGCGGAAGTAGGCGTGGAATCGCTTCGAACGCTACTCGGTCTTTGCTGAAAAACTACCAATGCGCAACGACGGGTACACGGCTCAAAACTGATGATGGCGCTCGGATGGGATTTCCAGTGGATCCTTAGGTATACTTAGATCTGTACTGGAGCTCCACGGGCTGACCTTTTGTTGTCGCAGGCGCCGTAAGGGACCATTCGGCATCCCGCTCAGTCCTATCGCGGCGGGGGTCAATGAACTTCCGCAGAGATATCGCTTCACCGAAGGCACAGGGGATGTGAGACATCTGTACACGTAATGTGTACATGCATTTTGGCTCAAAGCAAGATGATGACCGCCTCCACTCAGTGTTCCCCAGAAATCGCATATATAGATACGCCACCTCCAAAGTGCACCGCACGGGCGTGGCCGAGGCCTGCTGCTGCCTAATAGCCGCTCTATTTAATGGAGTGAATGTTGTGCTTGCCCCCCTTCCCGAATCCCCTCCCACCGCTTTTGCCTTCCGATGAATCAATCCTTGAGCCACATCCGGAACTGGGAAGTGGTCCTGAAAGTGGCCACGACTAGCGGTTACTCGCTCTTGAAGGTTCTAAAATGGCTCTTGGTCCTCGTTTCCCTCACCGGCGCCGCCGTGCTGCGCAGATTACTCGTTATCTGGTTCAAGGCGTGGAGATCCCCACTCAGAGCCCTCCCTGGACCCAAATCCAAAAGTTGGTTCCTAGGAAACTTCGATCTCAGGTTCGACCCAGAAAACGCATTGCCTCACGAACGGTGGGTTTCCGAATTCGGTACAACCTTCAGTTATGCTGGGCTGCTCAACGTGAGTTTTCAAGTTGGCACCGGGGATGTTGACCTCATTTTCGGTTAGAAACCTCGTCTCACGACAGTCGACGTCCGTGCCTTAAGCCATATCCTCAAGCATGGGGAGGACTACCAAAAACCCGAACCTCTCAGATATCATCTATCTAAGATCATAGGAGAAGGTGGGCTACTGTTTTGTTTCGTCTCCTTCGTATCTCACCCAACCCTCCGATTAGGTCTTCTCTTGGTTGAAGGTGGCGTCATCTCCGGAACTCACGTAATTCAATGCTCATTCATCCCTAGGCGAGAAACATAAACAGCAGGTCGGTTCATGATATTTTATTCACCCTGATAACCGCTAATTTCTATGATGTCCAGCGGCGTGTCATGGTACGTGTTGGCCTTATCCGATGGCCCAACGAACCTGAACGATCCATTCACCACAATTCTAGAACCCGGCATTCACTCCCGCTCAGATCCGTTCGCTCACTCCAATATTCCTACGCAAATCGATTGAGGTGATTCTGCTCCGAGTCGGATCGCTTATTTTCCTTGATTCTTCACGCATCGTGGCTGATACTCATCATCCAATCATCGCCCCCCTTTAATATAGCTGCGCGACGTTTGGTTGGGGCTGTGCCTTCCGACAGAATCGGTCCGTGTTGACGCACTTGATTCGGTCAGCTGCGCCACGTTGGACATCATGGGGCTTGCGGGTGAGTGTTTGGTGGAGTTGGTCGTAAAATGATCTAAAAAATACCCGCCTCTTTCCAGGATTCGGTTACAATTTTAACTCTATGACGTCTTCCTCGGACGAACTCAACCTCGCATTCCAAACTATTTTCAGAGGAGCTCTCAAACCGACAATTATGTCAATGTTACAGAGTTTCGTACCTCCTCTCCGAGTAATCGTGAGTTGCCGTACGCCCACCTTACCACACTAACGACTGAACACTGAAAAACACGTTCCTTATCAACCATGATCCTGTGATTCAGAAAATGCAACGAGATCAGAAGTTCGCGGACGCGAGGACAGTCATGAAGCGGATAGGCGCGCGGTTAGTTCGAGAGCGTAAGATCGCGCTTTCGGAAGGCGGTTTAGAAGACGACGTCGAGAAGAGCAGAGAATATGGCAAGGACCTACTCAGCCTATTGGTGAAGGCAAACGTGACCGATCCGGAAGCGTCGTCCATGTCTGATGAAGACGTACAAGATCGTGAGCCCACACATCTCATCTGGACCTTGTTCTCGTTCCTCATTCACGTCTACGCGTTCTTCACCCCAATACAGAAATCGCCACTTTCATCGTCGCCGGTCACGAGACGAGCAGCGCGGGTATCGCTTGGTGTCTTCACTGTCTATCAACCAACATCAAGGCGCAGGAGCGTCTACGTGACGAGATTTGGGGGCTCGGCACCGATTCGCCAGATGTGGAGCAGATAAAATCTCTCAAGTATCTGGACTACGTCGTGAGAGAGGGGTTGAGGCTGTACCCTCCCATTCCATCCACCTCGAGGGTTGCTATGAAGGATGATATTATTCCGCTCTCCAATGGCACGGGGATCCGGTACGCCCACAACCGCTGGGCCTGGCCCAATTTATTCATCACTGACCGTACTCTATCAGGATCGCCGAGGGGGACGGAGTGTTCATTCCCATTTTCACCCTGAATACTGATAAACGTGTCTGGGGAAGGGACGCTCAAGAGTTCAAGTACGCGACCTTTCACCTTGCCACTTCACATTTTCTTTGGTCACACCCCGAACTGATGTCTGTCTGATATTATTATTACCCAGACCAGAACGCTGGGAAAAAGTTCCACCTGGCGCGCAAGCCCTACCAGGAGTATGGGGTAACATCATGAGCTTCCTCGGTGGCTCAAGGGCGTGCATCGGATACCACTTTGCCACGCTCGAGTGAGATTTTTTACCTCGACTTCCACTTGGTGATGCTTACGCGACCAATTCCACAGGATGAAATACATCCTTTTCACTCTCATTCGCAACTTCGAGATCAACCCAGCCCTTCCTGCACACATGATCCAACGCAAATCTGGCATCGTCCTTCGCCCCTGCGTCAAGGGAGAGGACGATGACAGACCACAAATGCCGCTACTAATTCAACCGGTCGTTCGGCAAGGCGTGTGATTAGACCCCGCAAATTTCATGGTGTTCCACGTCGTCCGGATACTCTACCTAACTTGTACGTGCGGATGAATATGTAATACCTGTACTTCACTCCGTGACCCCTCACCTGTAACCACCTTTCACAATCGCAATACACCCATATGTTATACCGTACCAGTACGTGGATTACAGAAAGCAAACCGTTAACATGTAGTACTGAATGCTGCGTCTTCAATCATCACCATCATCCCCTCCATGTGAACTAGCGACATCGCTACCTTCATCATCACCATCGTCCCTAGCCCTCCCCTTGGCTTTCCCCTTCCCCTTCGTCGCGTTCGTGTCCTCACCCTTTTCCTTTTCCTTATCGCCCTCCTCATCAGCCTTACCACCCGCGCCTCCGCTGAGGGTAGGCAATGCCTTCTTGCCCTTCGCCTTCCAAGCATGAGCCATTTGCAAGAACTTGAAGCTCGTTGGGTTCGATTCCCTCTCGTCGTCCTTGAACACCATAACCCAATCCTCGACGTGCGTGTCCGTCTCGGGGTCGTACACACGTTTGAGGGAGACGATGGGGAACATTTCTTGTACCTTGGCGACGTCTGCCGGTGTTCCGTGCTTTTCTTCGAAGGATCTCCAGACCTCGAGCACTGCGACACGCTAGGGAAAGTATGAATGTGGGTTCGAGTGGGAGCGCGAACGGCGGTAAATACCTCGCTCTTGAGACCCTTGTTCCTCAGATCCTCGTATCCTCTCTTGAACACTTGCCTGGCCAGCTCCGGATCACCCTCTACCATCTTAACTTCCGCCTCCTCATCGTCATCCTCCTCCTCCCTCTCAGCCCTCGGGACAGGAATAGCCTCACCCTCGAAAAGGGCATAAGAAATCCACACCTTGACATGGCCACTGAGGCCGACGAGCCTCTCATACAAGCTCCTCGCCTTTTCCCTTTCACCCTCCTCCGTCTCAAAATCGATGTAAGCCTTCCACAAAAGCTCAGGCATGGACAGCGACGGTTGGGAAATACCAAGTTCGAAGATACCCCTTGTCCGCGGGAAGTCCTCTAGTTGGGATTCCAGTTCAGCGAACTTGATCCAAGCGGAGGAGCTTGTAGGATCCCATTCGATGTATTTTTCGTATATTGTCCGAACGCGGTCGAATTCTCGAAGCTGATTGCAAAAAGAAGTCATTAGCGTCCCGAATGAACTCATGGTATTGTTAATCCATACATCAAGTTCCAACTGGATGTAGCCCTTGAACAGCGCCTCCTTGGGACACATTCCAATACCTGCACCAAGTATTTTCCTGGCAGCTGGCAAGTCCAGCCTCCGGATCTCGAAATTGGCGAATAGAAGCCACAGTTTTGCGAAGGTAAAAATCTTGTGGGGAACAAGTTTGATAGCCGTCTGGTATATCTGCCGAGCTCGCTCGTAGTCCTGCGAAATTTCAGTATTCGAATCAAGGGTGACGGTGGGTTGAAATACCTTGGTTTCGATTTCCTCGAATAACGCATAGTCCAGCCATAAGAAAATATACCTCCTCCAGAACCGCTTCTCGTTCCCCGGAGGAACCTGAGCAACCGCCCTCTCGTACACCTCTCTCACCCTGTTCATAGCTTGTTCCTCCTCTTCACTAGTCGCACCTTCCTCTCTCAGATCTGCCAGGGCACCCTCCTCAAGTCGAGCGTAGTCAAACCAGACGTCGTAATTCCGCCCATCATGCGAAATCTCTTCCTCGTATTGGATACGTCGCTTTCCGAGAACGGTGGATTCCAGTGTTGACCGGGTTCCGTGCTGTTTCTCGAATTTGGTGTAGGCCGCATACAGACCAGAAGATTTCGAGCGGGGTAACCTTGATAATGCGAACTAAATGAGGGTTAGTGAGTTATCGCAAGACACAACGCCATTCTGCTCACCTTGTAAATCACTCTCGCCCTCTCGTACTCCTTCAGCCTCGTCTCCATCTTGGCGAATGAGCTGAACACCGCCTGGGCTTTCTCGATCTGCTCTTCTTCATCCCCAAAGAACTCCAACGCCTGTTGAAATACCTCTCTCGCCTTGGCGAGACTCCCTCTCTCCTCCTCAAACTTTCCCCACTTCACCCACACCCTCGGCTCCGGACGTACAGCAACCCACCTCTCGTAAACAGCGCTCGCCCTGTCATACTCCTGGTACCTCACCTCCATCTTGATGTAGGCTTGCCAAGCCTTGTCATCAGGTTCCCACTGCATCCACCGCTCGAACACCTGTCGGGCCCCCGGCACATTCTGGAGAAGTTCCTCGAGGTAGACATATTTGTACCACAGTTGATCGACGCGAGGAAGGAGAGTCACGGCACGATCGAAGAGGTTCCTGGCGTGTTGAACATTTCGGGATTTCAGCTCCATTTCGCTGTAGGAAAGCCATAGTTTGACGGATCGACCGTCGACATCCAGTGCGCGTTCGAAGACGGAACGGGAACGGGGAAACTCGCTTTGGCTGGCCTATGGGAAGACTTTGATTTTGGTAACTTGAAATTGAAAGAATTTCTCAAACGCTGGCGTACCTCCCAATTAGCGTATTGCAGCCATTCTTTTCTACGAACCAAATTAGCACAAATGCTCGATATTGGGTGATTCGGATGCGTACATGTTTCCCCTGGTCTGCCTGATCCGTTTTTCGAACTCTTCTCGTTTCCGACCTCGATACTCGTGGAGCTCCTCGAAGTCTTCTACGCGCTGCCTCGGAGCACGGAATTGAGACTCTTGCCTCTCTTGAGCCTATCCCATGACCATCAAAAAACAAACATCGAGAATTCCGAGCCATAAGACGCACATCCCGCAGAAGCTGTTCAGCAGTGATCTAAATGGAAACAAAAATGCGTTAGACAATAACCGATGTTTGAACACATGGTTTGGTACGGCACCTGGAAGGCCGCTGGAGCGCGGTTTTTGATTCTGGCAAGCAGAAAGACAATAAGCACAGAAATTCCAGGAAAATATAGAGGAAAACAGTATACCGAGGAGCGCGTCCGTCCATTGTCGGTGGCGGTCGGTGACAGAGAGGTCACGATCACGGGTCGTTACATAGAACAGTCAGCCTCTCTCAGCAACCACCACTTCCTCTTCAGCCCAGGGATACCAACCGTTCACGATGGTCTGCGCAATCTAACTTTTTGGCTAAACTGTTACACTGACATACGATTCCGACAGTCCACGAACTGCAGGCGACGTCTGATTCGCGATTTCAAAAGGCTCTCCACAGATCCACCCTCTGGAATCTCAGGCAGCCCATGCCCAGACAACATCATGCTCTGGAACGCCGTGATCTTCGGCCCAGGTACACCTTTGTAACCGCCTCCTTGCTTGATCGTGCGTCTGACACATCTCCCGTCATCAATCAGCTGAAACACCCTTTGAAGATGGCACCTTCCGTCTTGTTCTCACTTTCGACGAATCGTACCCGAACAAGCCCCCCACGGTCAAGTTCCTCTCCAGGATGTTTCACCCTAATGTCTATGCAAACGGAGAGCTCTGCTTGGACATTCTACAGAACAGGTGGTCACCTACTTATGACGTCGCTGCCATCTTGACCTCCATCCAATCGCTGCTACACGATCCCAATCCCAACAGCCCAGCGAACGCAGAAGCAGCGCAGCTGTATAGGGAAAACATGAAGGAGTATGTCAGGAGAGTGCGGGCGACTGTTGAGGAGAGTTGGCTGGACCCTGAGGAGAAGGAGAAGATGAACGAGGACGAACCAGCCACATCCTGATCCCCACCCATCCCTTTTTTTCAGTCCGCGACTGATGCTGC
>Ga0307515_10003384_pt1 | contig 33609 bp, 51 predicted proteins | sample 17_EM_MG_FD_194513 | JGI IMG/M metagenome (GOLD analysis project Ga0307515, IMG submission 194513) | Populus trichocarpa ectomycorrhiza microbial communities from riparian zone in the Pacific Northwest, United States - 17_EM | ecosystem: Host-associated > Plants > Roots > Unclassified | place...
CCCGTGCCTAGGGGGGGGGGGGTCTAAACTACTGTTAAACGCACCCCCACGGATTTTACTCACAATGAATTTGTTGAAGTCTCCCCACGCGTTGAAAGGTCGGAACCTTCCGAAGCGCAGGAGTGGATAGATATCCGCTCTGAATCCACGCATTTAACTTCTAAGAGCGGACTGAGATGAACTTGAATAATGTTCTCACAGAGTATTCGTAACGGGTGTTCCGGAAAGCATCCATCGATACCTAGATCTGAGTCTTGTCGCGACTAGACTCGTGCGGGTCGTCCTGCACGCGGAGTCAGACGAGGCCAGGGTTCGTAACGGCCCACACACCTCGTCCTGATAAACTGTGCTTCATCGAGTATGACACGGTACCACTCCATTTGGGCAAGTAGACCACTTGAGGGAGAGGTGGGTGAGTATATGCGCTGGTAATCTGAAGGAGACATTACCCATGCTTCGTCAACCAATTATCCTCGTCCTCTTCCTCGACTTCCCTGCCGATCTGGTATTCTGAACAAACAGTCCCGTAGCTCGTGATGATAACCTACTCGAGCATGAGAAATCCAATCTCCGAGCTAATAGGAAGGGCTCACGTCTTTATCCTTCATGGTGGAGAGCTTCTTCAGCTTGTCCTTTCCGTGATGAACGTGGACCTTGAACACGTCGTTGGTCTTCTCCTCGACCTCTTCTTTCCATTGAGCCCTACTCAAAGGTGAAATGCCGCCCAACCTCGGCGAAGGTCGAACTCACAAAAGAGCCGCCGGTACTATGATGAGGGTAGTACGGTTTCTGGCATCCGGTTCCGGTTGGTTGACCGTCATGAGGGCGATCATCTGCACGGTCTTTCCACTATAACGGAGTCAGGCCCATCGGGGCTTCGAAAGAGAGGATACCCACAGGCCCATTTCATCGGCCAAAATACCACCCTTGAGCCCAGATTCACGTTCCTGGCGCACCATCCAACTCACGCCGATGATCTGGTGAGGCAGCAGTCGTACTTCCATGCCGGGAAGAAAGTGATGTTTACTGTAGGATCTCGTTAAAAACCATCACAAAACATGAAATTGTCAAAGAAGTTACGTCTTGAGACCCAAGTGCTCCATAGCATCTTTCACAGTTAGCTTCTCTCCGACGCTTTCAATGGCTTGCGACACGAACGCGGCCAGCCTACGTGCATCAAACAATTTAGTGAGAGTTACCGTACAGCGACAAAGCAGAGCCGCACTGTTGTTGTTGGTCCGGTGCAGCAAGGTCGAGGCGAGATACTGGTGCTTCTTCATTGTAGTTTATACCGAACTCTTGACGATGATCTTTCGGTAAACCCGCCGTTGATGGCGGTGGCTGCAATACTGCGGAGACTGAATATGAAAAGTAAGATAAGATCCACTGTCAAATTAATGACGCCAGGACACCCACGAAGAACATTTTCTAACCCCGGTATACTCGAGTGGATTCCAGCCGCGACTCTTTTTGGTTGACGATGATCCGGGGAACCAGGGGTCTGTTTCCGTTTGGTCTGAGTCAACGGAGGATAGTAGTTTTCGAGATCGCCGAGGTCGGGCTTGACGTTGAGTGCGGCGAGTACGTTTGATTTGAACTTCTTGGGAGTGACGGACTCCATGGTCGTGAAAGTGGAAAACACACAACGAAGGTGGTAGAGTCAGGAAGGTCAATCGCCGCGGTGGCGTGGGAAACACGGGAGGCGGCAAAGTAAATCATCCCGTCCGGCTTGTGATCACTCATCGAGTCTTTCAAATGGGTTCTGGAAGAAATCCGCACATCAAATCCGAGGGTGAGGTTGCGCACATACAACCTCTGGATATATAGGTCGGAGAAATATCGCTTCGGCTGCTTTGTCGCGCACCTTGTTCAGATATTCGGGGATCCGACACGAAGCATTGAGATGAGTCTTGGGTGAGATCTTTAGTCGCACACCGACGTCACCCGACTGGCGGCGAGTGGACCACCTGGGGACCACCGCAACAACCGACGGAGCCACCTCCCTTCCTCCTGTCCTTGGGATCCACGGGCCCTAGCACCTAGTGCTTCCCTCACTTGCCAATTCGAGGCCACTCCCACTTCAGTCACAAAAGTGATAGCCGAGAGACTTTTTGATGTGGTGTACACAATCCGTGCTTCTCGAGTTTCCAAGCTTGTTTATTGCAAAGGTATTCACGCGTTCCGAACTGAAGAATCATGGTGTTGCTGGGAAGCAACAGCCAGCTGACCCCATGCAATCAGGACTGGGATGAGTTTCACACTAGCATTTATAACCACGTCCGATGCCATTGCCATTGCCCAAGACTCCCTTCCCTCCCCGACAATGTTTCTGGCGTCTTCCTTCTCGGCGCTGTGCTCCTTGTTGACCCTCCTGGGGAGTGTGGGAGCCCAGAGCTTGAGCTCGCCCCCACCCACCATCGAGCCCTCTGCGAGCAGCGTCGTGTCATCCTCTTTGTCCCCCCCGCTATCCCAGTTCTCCTCCTCCCTGTCGACGGAGCCCTCATCGACATACCCGGGGTCCCCCTTGACCTCATTATCTGCATCGTCGACTTCACTGGGGCCACCTGTCGCGACCAACGGGTTTTCAAGAATTGGGAATGTTCTCAAGCCTACAATTACGTCATATACGTTTGATCCCTTCCCCACTCCTTCGGAAAGTTCAATCCCCAAGGTTTTCCCCGAGTCCTACCCAGACAATCCTCCGCCCCCCGGTGACTCGGCCATTCCCAACTTTGGCCCAGCATGGACAGCCGCGTACACCAAAGCGAGGATGAGGGTTAGTCCATTCTTTATGCCACCGCTTATGCTTCCGTTCAAACTCACGTGTGTGGGTGATTGTCATAGGTTCAAGGATTGACGCTCGAAGAAAAAGTCAATATCACCACTGGTATTGGCTGGATGAACGGTCCATGCGTTGGAAATATTCCGCCAGTTGGAGATTTCCCTGGTCTCTGCTTGGATGTACGTTCGCCTCCTTGTATTTGGGGTGGTTTCCGCAGATTTTGAAGGCGCTCGTAGGACTCTCCACTCGGAGTGAGATTCACCGATTATGTCACTGCATTCCCCGCTGGGATAAACACTGCTGCGACGTGAGCTTCCGCCCTTGATCCTCGCTCCGTGTCTTGTCTTACAATGAACGCAGGTGGAACCGAAGACTGATGCGTGAGCGCGGCAAGGCCATGGGGTCCGAGTTTGTCGGCAAAGGAATTAACATTGCCCTCGGTCCGGCCATGAACATGGGACGAGTTGCCCAAGGTGTGACAATCGGGGGTGGGAAACCACACAAGACGCTGACTCCTGTTTCATTGACAGGTGGTAGGAACTGGGAAAGCTTCGGCGGTGATCCCTTCTTGGCCGGTGAAACCGCCTACGAGACCATTCTCGGATTACAACAATCTGGAGTTCAAGCCTGTGCCAAACACTGGATCAACAACGAGCAGGAATATGTCCGGGCGCAGTCCACATCCCAAGTCGATGATAGGACTCAGCATGAGATCTACGCTCACCCATTCTTGCGATCTGTAATGGCCGGAGTTGCCAGCGTGATGTGCAGTTACAGTGAGTGGTTCATGAGAATCCGTGTGAGGTGAAACGTCCTGACCCCTCTCCAAGATTTAATTAACTACACCTACTCTTGCGAGAACGACAAGCTTATGAACGATGTGCTGAAACGGGAATTCGGATACCAAGGACGTGGGTGATACCTTGAAATAATGGATCCGTGGAATCTCACGAACGGCCTACGTAGAAATCATGTCTGACTGGCAAGCAACCGAGAGTACCATCTCCGCCATTACCGGTCTCGACATGACCATGCCTGGCGATGTCAGATTCGACACCGGCGACTCGTTCTTCGGAGCAAACCTTACGGCTTATGTCAACAACGGCACCATTCCCGAGACCCGTGTCGACGACATGGCTGTACGGTACGCACTTTGACTGTCATGGTGATGATTTCCGTTTCTCACCTACACATGTGCAGAATTCTTGCCGGATGGTACTTCCTTGGTCAAGACTCCGGATACCCAGAGACCAACTTCGATGCTTGGTACCCTTTGGACGACACAAGGAACATGCACGTTGACGTCCGAGACGATCACTGGAAAGTCGTTCGTGAGATCGCTACTGCCAGTATCGTTCTCTTGAAGAACACTGAAGATGCGCTTCCGCTCAAGAATCCCAGGCGCATCGCCGTCATCGGTTCTGATGCTGCCCCTCCCAGGCGCGGCCCTAACGGTTTCACTGACCGTGGTGGGTCTGACGGTATCTTGGCTATGGGCTGGGGGTCAGGAACCACCAACTTTACATACTTGATCTCTCCAATCGAAGCTATTCAGGCGCGTGCGAAAAGAGATGGCACCGCGATCGATTGGCACTTTGACGACTTCAACCTCGGCGACGCGCAGAACGTCGCCCGCGGAACTGATGCGGCTCTCGTGTTCATCAAGTCGAACTCTGGAGAGGAGTACATTACGGTCGACGGTAACGTACGTTTCAGAAATCTCCCCCGTCGTTCCGAATCGACGACTGAAGAGGACACCATCATTTCCATCTTAGGTTGGAGACCGCAAGAACTTGACTGCTTGGGCAAATGGCGACAACCTGGTCAATGCAGTGGCTAGTGTTCATAAGAATACTATCGTTGTCGTCAATTCAGTTGGCCCGCTCAATGTCGAACCCTGGATTGATCATCCAAATGTGACAGCTGTGAGTGGTCCGATGCTTCTTATTTTTTTTCTTGCCGTGGGAATCTATCGCGCTGACCAGGTATCTCTTGGCTCTTTAGGTCCTCTGGGCAGGTTTGGGAGGGTCCGAAGCCGGAAACGGTATCAATGATGTGCTTTACGGAGACTACAACCCAAGCGGCAGGCTCCCATATACCATCGCGAGGGACAATGCGGATTACCCAGCTCACCTTGTTCTCGATTCCTGGACGCCCAACTACCCCATTGTCATCTCATATACGGAAGGGTGCGTTCTCCCAGCCATTCAGATAGCGTGCTCTGGGTTTTGCTCACGAGGTACTACATTCAGGCTCCTCATCGACTATCGCTGGTTCGATGCCGTACGTCGGAGGTTTTATCGCGCTCAAGTGATGGCTGTGTTACTAATTTCACTGACCAGAATCAAATCACCCCACGATTCGAGTTTGGCTTCGGATTGAGTTATACCACCTTCAAGTACTCGAACCTTGGGATCAAAAAACTTAGGTACTCGCAAGAATTCCCGGAAGAAGCTTTCTGGGAATCTGGAAAGACACCCTCCACCAATGCCACCGGTGCCTCGAGGGCGGTCTGGCTCCATCGCCCCGCGTACCGCGTCACCTTCGATGTTCAAAACGACGGGGAGGTAGCCGGGACTGAGGTAGGTTAACCATACCCGAGAATTCCCCGAACGGGTCTCCTGACCTTTTCATATCAGACGCCGCAGCTGTACTTGGAATTCCCAGCCTCTTCCGGAGAGCCTCCACAAACCCTCAAGGGCTTCACCAACGTGGCGTTAAAACCGGGCGAGAGCCAACGAGCCGAGATCACCATCTCCAAATACGATCTTTCCTACTGGGATGTCATTGGTCAGGGTTGGAAAAAACCCGACGGTGAGATTGGCGTACGTATCTCGCAGAGCAGTAGGAAAGTCAGGTTGCAAGGGAGCATTTAAACGTCCCAAAGAGTCATCCCCAGGGGTAGATTTCGTCTGTTCGTTTACTTATCTGTCCCACACTCTGGGGAAAACTTTGCCCCGGACCTTGGGGGATTGTTGTGACCCATTATATATACCACGTGCCCCATTCGCGACCGTCGGACAGAGGAAGCCCATTGATTTGAAGGCCGGAAGCTCGAGAAATTTTATAATCACTGGCGGGTACGTACTACCAAACGCACGTGCAAACGTCTCGTCGCAGGTTAATCGCACACCAGCTCGTTCACCGGTCGACACACTGTTCCCCAAAACCGAAGACCAATGCAGCGGCCAGGTTTAATGCGTAGTTATGTGCTGTGGAATTCGGGCACCCAAAATCGACCGTGGCAAGAAGATGCTCTCCTCTTCTTCATTGTCACCTCGAGAACACAGGCCATTTCCCCGGATCGTGTCAAAATCAAGCGTGAGCAGAATTTTCTACGCGACATAGGCGAACGAAAGGGCAAACAATTAACACGTTCCAGTTTTTGGTGGCATCGCATACGATCCCACGGGGCATTGATCAGAAGCTGCCAGAGGGGAGAAAAGTATTTCAGGCTTTTCCACCTCGCACTATTCGCGCAACACGGAGGGTGGATTCGAAAAGGGGTCACCACATCAGAGATCTTATCGGATGGACTTATCTGACTTCGCAACGACCGACAAGATGGGACGGAACAAATACAAGCGATTGAAACACGGAAATGAACAGATATTCATTGTTCGAGGTCGAGCGAGCGAGTTGCAATCAAGAGGATCTCGATAAAGATCACGATGGGTTAGGCTTTCGATGAGCATGCGAGGTTAAGTTGCGAGATGGTCAAATTCGTCGCCCAGGACACTACACGAGGGCCAGCGTTGGATACGAGGCCCACCAGCAAGAGAATATCGGTAACCATCGCTGGTCGGTTCCGCCCCACAAGGATACTTACGTTACCATCCACAAATGCCTCGGCAAAATCTAGGAGCCGTATCCACTCCATGCCGCACCGTGCGTCGCGTGGCTGGGTTTCCCGCCCAAGTCGAAGCCAGCAGCCCAACCCCGAGTCGCAAAGCCAAATTAAACCGGGCCGAGCTACCGATGCGTGGGCTGTAGGTTCCATACCGAGTTGGTGGGGTTCCAGACGGAAGAGCGGGACTGTGAGATTGTGATTATCGGTGTTTGGTTCTTGGAGAGCAGCTCGAGCAGGAGGTGTTTGGACGAAGGAGCCATGGTTATCGGGATCGATGGGCTGGGCGATGGAACGGTTGAGAAAGACGACAGATGGATGCTGTATCGCAAGTCCAATCCAGCCGATCCGCTTTATGATTCTCAATACTTCTCTCAGACTCTCCAACGATGGAATAAAACATTATAACAGGCCGGACCTTGCATATCTGGGAGACGATCACTCACCTCCTCAATCATCTCTCTCTCGTTCTCCCACTCCTCCCCAGATTGATGGCAGCAGGTCAAAGAGGATGGGAATTAGCGGATATACAATCGAAAAGGAAAAATGATTTGGAACGGGCGAGGTTGCTGATCCGGTATTTCCGTTATATCTCAATGTGACGCTGTACGGGGAAACCTCACACGAATCTTACGGCTCGGGGGCAGCACAGGGTTCTTAGCGTGCACACGCTTTCTGTCCTCTGGGTATAAATACCAGTCCCGTTTTGCCGTCGTTTGATCGACCAGACCCGAGGTTTGTCTTGTGGAGCCGTCAGCCAACACCCCCGCACACCTGCTGACCCTTCCCAGACCAGGTTATCTCTCTCCCCATATCTACCCCCAGACCGGATCCAAACCGACCACCAAGCAAGATGTGTGAACACGAAATGTAAGCCCGTCTATCTCCAGAACCTACTCTCGGATCCTGACTACAGTTGTTCCAGAGTGGGAGACTTCTACAGGGGATGCGGCGTGCGTTCCCATGGGGCGCTCCATGACGCCCACGAATCTGATAGATCTACTGTTTCAGCACTTTCACGGTCGGTATTATACTGGAGAGGTGAAAGATTGCAACTCTACACATTGCAAGTCGAGTAAGGCTCACAAGCACACTGCCCGGAATTGCGGCTGCATTAACGTGTGTCTTTATTCAGACCAAACTCACCCTGGACTCACAGACTTTCGTTTGTAGGTTGTGACCGACGTGAATCGTGTACAGAATATGTTCCAAGCGAAACATCCAGATTGTCAATAGCTCTAGAACTGGACCGACGGCAAACTGCACATACACAAGACGATAAAGAGCCATACCAGAAGCTAGGCGGAGGGAGGGCCTGTGTTGCCGCATGACAAGTGATGCTGTCTGTGGACAGTGAGCAAGGGAGAGCGATCCTTCTCGTGGGGCGAATAGTTATTGTACCTGTGTAATCCGTAAGATAACATTACTCATTCCGCCACCAAAACAGTTGCGTGGGACGGCGTATTGGTCCACGTCCACCCACACTTGGTCCTCCACCTGGTCTTGGACCCAGACATGCACCTTCAGAGCCCACTTTTGACTGATCGTGGGCTTTGAAGGGTGGTCCAGGGACCACGAATACGTACCTTCCCCATTTGTTGACAAAGTGAATGGGCCACGAGCCAGTCAGCAGTTTAATACCTTTCACCTCTTCACATCGATGCCCCCCAGCGGCAGATTGGAGCGGGGAAGATCAACGGAACTGAATTGGCGATGAATGGGAGAATCGGTATTCACTATCTTGAGCAGCTGACCAGTGCCTTCAGCGTTTGACGACCTTCACGTTCACGATGCGTCCCGTTAGGCATGCGTGAGGTCGTATGACATATCAACCTCCCTCTCGATTCCCAGATATTCACCAAAGTCGCATTCCTGACGGGGTGCATTCAGTTGTGGTATCGCATTGAAGATCAACAAACGGAGATCGATAGACCGGAGGCGTAAACGAAAGGAGCACGTATCAGAACGACTGACGGTCGTTTCTAGAATACGATCTGAGTTCACAAGGTTCGACGCACCCTCCACAACGGCGCCTTCTCGGTCACCGAAGCCGATAACGGCATGCCCTCCCTCAATTTGGTCACACCACCGAGAGTCGCGATGCAGTTGACTGTGGATAACCAAGCACAGGGCCGTTGGCCAACCGCCCAAGCGGCCGGAGAAAAGCTCCTATGTAAAACTGTTAATGAATAGAAAGGCACACACAGGTGATGATCCTCAATGGAAGCGCGGACAAACCATGAGTATAAATGAACGATTCGGAAGTTGCTGTGTCATATACACTGGATGCATCCTATACATCGATGCGCGAAGGGCTAAAGCGAATCACAGCCACTATCATGGAATCGCCGAGTCCGCGAATGCGCTGGCAGGTGGCATCTAGAGGGGTTTTATCGTTCAATGGCCCTCGTTTTGGGGCTGCAATCACTCACCTGCGATGATTTGGAGTTCTCCAAATGACATAAGAAACACGATCTACGGGACTCATGACCTCGCAGAGTGAATTTGAACAGAGAAGCCAGTGCGGGGGAACAGCCCGAGGGTGTGGAATACCCACTGCAGAAAACGATCAACGGTTCTATCACAGCCAGTTAGCTCCACCAGAAAACTTCCCCCTAAGAAGATTCGACTGACTTGGATCAGTGTCTGGTCCATTCGTGTCTCCGCCCCATTGGCGGGACGGAAGCCGATCGGCGGTCCGCCAGGTCCCGATGAGCGACCAACCGACCTCCGTGGCCGCGGCCTTGCCAATGCTTGACATCCTCCCTCTCGTACTCCAATATCTCTCCAAAGACCTCGCCTCCCTACGCGCTTGTGCATCGGTGGATCGTAATTCCAACAGAGTTGCCTCTGTGGTTCTCTACCGCCATGTCGTCTTCGCACTACCCTGGACAACGGCACTAGATCTGAAAGAGGCTCAGAAGTATTCGGTGAGCTCCCAGCACACGACTGTGGCCCGCAAGATGGACACTCACCATCGCCAAACCACGATCCGTATTTCAGCGACCAGGAAGAGTGCTGCACTCCGCCGCACTCCCGCATTATGCCACTTATGTAAAGACTGTCGAAATCGGGGGTACGGTCGTTTCAAGATAGGGAAGCGACAATTCAAACCAAACTGAGTGGTATTCCAAGGTTGCATATCGATGCGAAGAGCCCCCATAAACCCCCTCGTAAACTGCCTGATAGCTGCGATCCCGGTATGGAGGAACCTTGTAGCAATGACCATAGATCCTATGCAAGCGCCAGAGGACTTGTTCGTGGAACCGTTGCGTTTGCTCCAGGACTCACCAGACCTTCAAATTCTAAAGGTCAACACGGCGTGTACCGACCGGCTCTCGACGCCTGTTCTTTCGAAGATCGTTGGACTGCGGTCTTTGACTGTGATTGACCCGAACCGGGCGATACTGGATTCATTACCTGATTGGCTTTCTCAACTATCTGGCACGCTGCGCGAGCTGCATCTGCTGGTAAGTCTGTTCCTTTATCGACGCATATACCTTAGGTAACCCTCCCACCCGAAGGATAACTGCGGCTCCGTCACCCCAGGGGTCCTACAAACGATCCAGCCGCTGGCAGTGCGGCTGCAATCATTCTCACTGGGCCTCTCGTACTCGCTCGAAGACGGCCATGTTCTTGACTTCCTTTCCCACCTCCCTCAGCTCCGAGATCTCCAACTCCGATATTACTGGGTAAGCTTTCGACCGGGTTCCATTAACATATGTCACGATCCGCTAATTTACCTTGCTTCTTGGCGACGTTCAGCAAATGAAACAACCGATTGCGGTCCCTCGGATTGAAACTCTCCGGAGGTTTGTCGTGAACCACAGGCACATCTACTTCCGCGATCACGTGAACCATCTATCGAAATGGGTCCGGAGGATCACGTCACAGTCGCATTTGGAGCACTTGGAACTTGCTATGGACGATTTGGAATATTTCAGGGGGCCGTATTCGAACTATGGGGGCCTCGTGGAACATATCAGCTATAGGCACGGACGAACGATTCGCGTTTTGCGGTTGACGCACGGATACGTCGATTCGGCCACCGTTGCCCTGCTATGTCAAAAGTGCCCGCACTTGGAAGACGTCTCACTGGGAGTGAACGTAGACACCCTGGTACGTGACACATTGACCCCGCTTTTCTCGTTTGCCAGACTTGACAAGGATCTTTCCCACAGCGCGAATTCCCTCAAAAGGCCGCCTCTTTGTCAAAGTTACGACAGGTCGTCTTCCGAGTATGCAACATCAAGGCGTACAAAGTCGCAAGGCTTTTCACCGATGAACTCGCGACAGATTTCTTCGAGACATTGAAGCGCGCCAACCTACGACATTTGACTGTAAACTCCATCGACTGGGAAGTAAGTGTTAATTCCTGATTTCTCTGAAATTGACTGCCCAAGCCACACAAGACTGACTCCGTTTTCTTTGCAGGGTAGGTGGGCCACGGATGAATTTGGTCAGGTCAAATTCGTGGTGCAGCGCCAACGGTCCGGTCGGCGGCTGGTTTCGTGATATTGTTATTGGGGGATCTGAGATCCAGCCCGCCTCAAATAACCTTCTTACACATTCCCGTCGAGTCATGGATTGATTCAGAGCGTGTACAGTGCCGGACACCACTTCTCTACAACCGGTGCGGAGAAAAATCTGTCTCCGAAATAATTTTTTCAATATTTTTTGAGGAGAGAAACCGACCAAAAGAATGCGTTTGCCGCAATAAAAAGTTTTTTTTTCCCACGGTTCCCGTGTTTCGCCCCTAAATTTTCCAAACATACCTCAAAGTCCGCACACAAGTAATTAGCGGATTCAAGTCAAATTTTGGGCGCCAGAGTTTAGAAATCATGCACGAAAGTTGCATCATACCTGCCGCGCTCATGGAACGAGATGCGTGGTGTGCAGATTTTGACTCTAGGACCGTGGATTTGTGGAGGAAATCAGCGCACCGATCGAATAGTTCGCCCGGGGCCTTTCGCGAACGGTTGGGACCTCAGGCCTCAGGCCTCAGTCTTGGATATTTGTTCCTATACTGTCACGACCCTACGGAGGGTCACTTGGCGCGAGGGGTAGTTGGATTCAGGCGACTAACCGTTTGAAATCCGAAAACTGGGGGCACCCGGGTGCTTATATTACCTAGCTCACTTCCATGGGGTACACCGGAGCACAATGACAATTTATTGTGCTTTTGTAAGGCATGTCGTGGTGTGTAATCGTGGCATTCCATCCCATCGGGGGAGTGGTTTGGGTGATGTGGGCGCCAATATTACCTAATAATATTACCATATAAGGAAGGTTCACGTGGCTGCCACGTGATGTTTCATTTTTGACCCCAAAAAATGAAAATACTGAGTTTACTGGATCAAGCCACCAGGATTCGGAAACTAGACAACCGTAGCAGTCGATTCGTGATGTTCTCATCCCTTCAATGTGTGTTACCGGAGCGGAGATATATTTTATTTCGAAGTGCCTTGGCGCCCGTGATCTGGTGTCGAGATCTGGTGTCCGGCACTGTAGCGGTTGTAATAGGAATGATAACAATGATAACGGTCGATGATGGTGTATCTATGTATCCATAATAGTATCCGCACGAGAGGCGAAGAGTATACATGTGCACTATCCTGGAAAGGGAAAAACCGCGAAAATCTTCCGTGATACGTAGTGCTACACTCCGATACAACGTACACCGAAGAACGCGTGGGCAGAGGGCGAAGTGGTGCGCCGCTTAGTTATGGAGGAGGTTCGCTTGCTCGACGATAGATCTCGCCTTTGCGGAACGATACTGCAATTTGTACTTGAACGGTACGACGTGCCTAAAAGGTTTGATGAATGCCAGCCCCCGACGGTGAGGTCATGCACCTTCAACCTACCTAATGAAACCCTTGGTATACTCAACGGGAGGAGTGATTGGAACCCCAACTTCGTCCACCGCCTTTGTAAGATTCATAGTGGCGATAATATTCGACATGATCAAAAAGATGTTCGACTCGGCGAACGCCTTGCCGGGGCACGCCCTACGACCGAACCCAAACACAGCGTCAACTTGGCGAGCGGCTTCCGAGTCCATCTTTCCCCAGAACCTCTCGGGAATGAACTTCTCGGGTTCAGGGTACAATTCTTCATTCCTCGTGATAGCCCTGTAATTGCGTACGCACACAAAAGTGTGAGTGGAATGCTGGAGGAAGCAAGGGGGAATAAATAACGAACCATACATTGAACATAACCGTCGCGTCTTTTGGCATGAAGTACCCCTGATAGGTATCATCCTCCGTCAGCTGATGAGGCACACCTGTTCGCGAATCAGGATTGACAACACGTCGATAGTCAGTGTGGGGGTTTGGAATTCTAAGACCGGTCCGCATCGGTGATAATTGATGTTAGGGTACTAACCAAGTGGAATGGAGCATCCCCATCTGGTATTCCAAGGTTCGGTGCCAGGAAATGAGAGTGCCGGTTGTGAGTGCCCGAAGCACACGACGAACGGCTGGCTATTGATACTTACCGAAGAACTTCCTTCAAAACGCACCCGAAGTAGGGAAGTGAGTCCCGGTCGTCAAAGTCGACTAATCGGTCCCCTCCAGTCTTTTGGTCGATCTCCTCCTGCGCCTTTGCGAACACCTCTGGGTGGAGGAGGAGAGCGAGAGCAAATGCTCCCAGAACGGCGCAAGTCTATAAAAATGTCAATGGACGCCAACGTGGCACCACGAACTCCATCCTCACAGTATCCGATGCAGCTACATCACGGGTCAGTCAACGGACGGTACGGACGAAGATCAGTCAACTCACCAGCATATATAACACCACTGATGTGAAGGATATCAGTCGCATCTATCGTCTCGGAGGTATGGCAAGGCTCTGATTGAATTCTCATCGTTTCCAACAAGTCAACGGTGATGCATTGCGTTGCTGTGCCCTCCGCCTGTGCGACAGGTTAACGTCCGTCCCCCCGGCTGCAACACAGTGACGTGCCATTCGAGACTTCACCCATTGATGTGGTTCGTCGAAGAACCTTTCTACGAGAGACCTGGTGTATACTGCATGCCTCTTGAATCCGGCAAAAGGAGCCCACGTCGGCCAATGTTTCACTGTAGGGCGAAGTTACGACAGAGTTCCACAGCAACGCCGGGCGACGTACGTGCTGGAACCAGATCACAGAGCAGTGAACCCGGACCGCCGGCAGCCACAGAAGCTGATGTACACTCATCCGCGAGAGTAACAAGAGGATCGTCGCAATCCTTGACAGTGTACCCATACGTAATGTTCAGTATCGTTCCCGCGGCTGTCAAACTACTGTCAGGGAGGGTTCGACGAGAACGAGAATATGACACACTATATCTGTAAAGCACGCAATCAGTCAGGCACGTCAACCGTAGGAAGAAACGGGGCTCGACCGTTTCAAGTGTTTCAAGAGGTCATCAGGTGTATTCCCGAGATTGACAAGGGTTGCATATACCTCCTTTCGCTGAACGTGCATGTACTGTGATATCTGCTTGGTGCTGAACTGGTCTTGAATGATGCGCCGGTGTTTTTTGAATCTAGGACCAACCCTCTGGTGCGATAGAACATCTCCCCAACCCATCCTGGGATTCGTTCGGGAAAAGAGCGTTAGAGTCGCGGAGGTCCGTCTGTATGATTCTGGGAAATAGGGATAGACGTACAGCTCACCCAGCATGACCATTCGCGGTCTGCTCGAGTATATACTGCTGCGTTTCTCGAGGAGGTCCCTTGCAACTTGGTACGAATTGAGTACGATGATGGGTTTTCCCACCACAGTCACATAATTAACGACACCTTGTATTGATAAAATTCAGCAAACGCACGCAAAAGCGTCAAGGGGAGCGACTTACCGTATTTCTTTCCCCACGCCGCAAAGACACGTTCGAGTTCGTCTGAAGCCATAGCCCTCGCATTCCCGATAATCGGGTCGGGTGGGGGACCAGGAGGGTACGGAAGCGACTGGGAGCTTCTCCACTTGGAAAACACCACGAGACCAGCAACGGCGACGAGAAGAGAGATCCCGGCGGTGGTTGGGTCGGGGAGAGGGGATGGAGTGGACATAGTGATGGAGGGGCGACAGGGGTTAGTAAAGTGAGAGTAAATCCACGATCTTACATATATAGATGTGGTGTGTGGGTGTGGGGAATTCCAAGAAACGTGCTGATTATATAGAAAATTGTCGGGTCCACAGAAGCAGGGGGGGAGCGAGTCGTTGGATAATTTGGGTGTTTGACCCAGGGACTCGAAGCCACTTCCTCCTCCAACCAGCAAGAAAATTTACGAGAAAATGAGAAACAACGAAGGCTGTGAAGAATCCCTGACACCTGACGTCCCCATCCCGACCGAGGGCAGCCCACTTCATTCCGGTGCCTAAGCCATAGAATGTTCAGGTCAGGGTCTCACCACAGATCTTTACCGTAAAAGGCAATAACATCATTCACCAGCCCGCCCGTATTTGTTCCTGTTTGGCCGCCTTCCTTGATCCGCAGATCGGTCCCGTCTCAGATCTTGACCCCCGACCGAGATCATGCCGTGCAAACAATGACTCGGACTGGCTGGTTGGCACGCTTTGACCGGACAAAAAGTAGCATTCTGTTTGTTCATACAACACACATCTTCCGCTGCTCCACGGCTCGAATTTATGTAGTGACCGAACTTTGAATCTTCACTGGTGTGGAAATTTCGGCATCTCGTCGGGTGTTCCGACCCTTCTGGCGCAAATGAAATTTGGTGGCTATCGGTTATCGGTCGGAAGCAAACTCGAATTTCGGAGGAACGGGAACAAAGGGTGAGGGATTCAAAGGCGAAAGAAAATCGCAATTTAAAACGCAATAGTTCGGTAAACACAGGCTGGAACAGAAGAGGAAAACCGGGAAGCTATAAAGGAGAACGACCACGCAACCATAAATCCAATGAGAGTGATAGGCAACAAATGAGATCCTCGACGTTCAGCGTTCAACTGTGGAGCAATTTGGTCTGTTCCACAGTAGTACGAGCCTTCTCAGACCGGTAAGTCATCTTGCATTTGAACGACTTGACATGTCTGCAGAATGGTAACGCGTCAGAGAAAAAAAGACCGAGATCCCCGAAGCAAGATGAGGAAGCGGATACCTAACGAACGACCCAATGTACTCAGGATTTGGTGTTATTGGTTTCCCCATCTCGTCTACGGATTTCTCGATGTTCATCGTAGCGACGACGTTGACCATCAACAACCACACGTTCGCCTCAGCGAATGCTTTCCCTGGACAGACCCGTCTACCGAACCCAAAGATGGCGTCAACCTGGTGAGCAGCCTCCGAATCCATCTTTCCTATGAACCGTTCAGGGTTGAACTTCTCTGGCTCTGGATAGAGCTCCTCATTCCGAGTGATTGCCCTGGGAGTCAATCAACCGCGGGTCGCCCCGCAAATGAAAAACCACAAACCACGCATTGAAAAGTACCGTTGAACCCCTTGGTAAGAAATACCCCCGATAGTTATCGTCTGCCGTCAGCTGATGCGGAACCCCTGACGCCATCTTCAGTAGGTTCAATGAGGCTCAGGAAGATTCATTTACCCAAGGGCACAGGGCAGCCCCATCTCCACCGAATTTCAGCGGCAGTCGTAACCAGAATCCGGAAGGGTGACTCACCTAAGCACCTCCTTTAAAACGTAATCAAAATAGGGGAGCGAGTCTCGGTCGTCAAAGTCCACCAACCTATCGTTGCCGATAACTTGATCAATCTCCTTTTGGGCCTTCCTGAACACCTCTGGGTGGAGCACCATGCACAGCACGAAACTCATCAGGAAGGACCCAGTCTATAACTCTGCGTCAACATCTCTAGAACCGGGAGTGCCAAGGTCGGAAATACCGTGTCTGTAGCGGCTGATCACTCGTGTCAGCCTCGTGGTTGTCATAAGAGCTATCGCAGGACCCTACCAGCGTACAACACACCAGTGATATGAAGGATGTCCTGTTCGTCCACAGTCTTGGAAGTATCATATGGCCCAGACTGGGTTCTGAGAGTCTCTAAAAGATCGGCAGCAATACAAGGCGTCGCGGTACCATTGGCCTATATCAATGTCAAGTATATCAGGTGGTTAATCACAGGAACGAGCTTTGTGTAAAAAGAAAAAATCTCACGATCTGGTTCTTGGCCCACTGATATGGGGCATCAAACATATCGAACACAAGTCCCCTTGTGAACAGGGCGTGCCTTTTGAATTCTGCAAATGGAAACCACGCCGGCAGGTACTTTACTAACACAGTCGAAGACGTCAGGAAAATGCATGTCCCAAAAACCTCAAAGATTCTGGGCCAACTTGAATGGACAACTCACAAATCGGAAACATGTCGCACAGCATCGCGCCAGGGCCTCCAGCTTTCACTGTGTTACGGGTGGCCGCGTCGGCGATTGCAATCAGAGGGTCCTCGCAATCGCGCACATTGTATCCGTACGCGATATTGAGAATCAGACCAGCAGCTGGTAGGTTGTCGTCGTAAACCCATACACCTTAGCCCGATCGAGTAGCCCGAGGAATCAGCCAAGCCACTTACTAAACCTGCGGAAGGGATAGGCGTCAAATCGTTGAACCGTATTGGTCGCGCCCCAGCGAGCCGTATTGAAAGTCGTACCGTTTCAAATGCCTTTCAAAGTCATCGGGGCTGTTGCCAATGTCCACGAGGGTGGTATAGACCTCCTTGCGTTGCAGGCTGGCGTACTTGGCGAGGGACTTGGCGCTAAAGTAGTCTTGCACGATCCGACGGTGTTTACGGAATCGGGGACCACCGCGTTGGTGCACCAAAACGTCACCATACCCCATTCTGTTGGGGAGTAACATTACAAAATGGTGGCGTGGCACCATAAGCGGTCAATTCCATCGGGCGAATAAATCGCTGAAGCTCACAGCTCGGAAAGAAGTACCAGGCGGGGACGACTGGAGTAGATGCCGCTCCTCTTCTCCAACAGGTCTTTACAAGCTGTGTACGAGTTCAAGACCACCAACGGTTGTCCGAGGACTTCGAGGTAGTTTACGTCGCCTATCACCGTGTCAACGTCAGACCGTTGATCATCCGTCAGGTTAAAGTTCTAGCACCGAGGGAGAATGAATAGGGCATACCATAACGTTTTCCCCACTCTGTGAACCTCAGTTCGATGTAGTCCCCAGTCATCTGGCGAGCGTTGCCGATAATGGGGTCCCTTGGGGGGCCCGGAGGATAGTTTAGGGGCTTCGTCTTCACCTTGGATAGGATGATCACCAGGAACACGACCACGACAGCTCCCCAACCGATCCGGGACGGCTCAAGGGTCCCTAGGGAGGGAACCATCTGGAGTAAATATTCAGACATAGTGAGAAGGGGTGGGGGGGCGCAAGGTACCTGGTACGGGTCCTTTTATGTTTCTCCGTCCCATTTTCCGCCACCGACCTTGCAATGGAAACAGTAAGCTCACACGGTCTAGTCAGCCCGGGATGCGGGAGAAGATCGTGAGTCGTTGATAGGTCACAACAATGCGGCATTGCGTTCCGATTTCAGGTACCTGCGGCCGACATGAAACCTTGGAAGCTATTGGGGCGCCCTCACTCCATCACGCGAAATTAATCCTACGATTTGGTCGGTCACCTGGAACAAACCACAGGACAACGTAAGCGAGAGAGTGGGTCGTGGTCACAGACCGTTCAGGGCGAAGTCTCCGAACAGCCAGGCTGACTGGAGTTGCAGGCCGTCCGTGAGTTAGGGGCGTCGGACCCGAATAGAAACTGATGGACGCATTGACAAATCCTCGTTTGGGAACATGAGATTGGTATTTCAATGAATCGTATGAAACTTTACTCTGCCAGGGGTGGATTATGTACAATCTGATACCAGGCCGAAACAAGAAAGTCGGGGTCCTCGTCCAACATCGGGTGATGTACAATGACAATTGGGAAGAACCGCCGTGTACGTACGAACAGGTATGAAAGCCTCGTTGTGATCATCCGCTTTGTAGAGCTGAGGCGATGTTCCGGGGCTTTTTCCGGCTAATGTCCCGATTCGCCCGATTGGCGAGCTTGCTCCCGGCTGATCCCATGGTCCTCCTCCAATTTCCGGTGCCTTGGCTTTCGGAGTCTTGCGAGGGGCGCTTCTGAGACTTCGCGGCCCGCTTGGGTTTGGTAGTACCGCGAGAGCCAGCGTCGTCGAAGAAGGGAGTAGCGCTGTCGTGAGAGTGGGATGATAAAGGGGACGGGTTTGCACAATTAGGATTGTTGGTGCCGATAAGAATGGAAGTGATCTTGCTCTTCCAGCCGGGCGAACGTTTCGGTTTTGGGGCGGGTTGAACGGGTGTTTGAGGGAGAGGCGGGACTACGATGACCTGATCATCGGCATCGGGCAACGAGGGCGGAGGGGAAACCAAGGGTGTCTCAAGGGGAACCTTCAGAGTCGCATTTGGATTGTAGACCAGGTCGAATTCGAGAACAGATGAATCCCCAGAGGAAGATGACCTCGACGGATCGTATACCAGTTCTGAGGCAGGGCGACCAGTTTCGTCCGGCATACCGAGGGCGTCTCTCGTGTCCCGAAGCATCGCCTCCATCTTCAGCGTAGCCTCTCGTTCGTATCCGACAAGGGTTTGTAAGACTCGGAGAATCTGTTCGAGTTCTTCCTTGTCCTTTCGGGCAGCTTCTAGTCGTTTGAGCTCGTCGCTCCGCTTGTCCTCGATCTCCTTGATCTGCTCTCGAAGCGATTCCACAGACTCATGGACGACTTCGTGTTGGGAAGGGTGAGCAGAGAGGTCAGAGGCCATGATAAAAGAAGGGTGGGTAGCTGGTGGTCGAGGGTGACCGGTACTAGTGGTGGAAGAGAGCGAGGTTGGAATCCAGCGCCTGAATTCCAACCCTCCACACTCTCTTTCATCAACTTTCGATATCGCAACCTATCCATTCCTTTGTATACCCAGCTTTCTTTCATCGTATGGAATCGTCATCCGCTGTGCCGACCGTCCACCAGCTTTCAGAACGCGTCTCGCAATTGCTCCAGCGTAGCTCTCAAATCGAGGCAGAAACCAGATCCACGGCCCTCCAATGTCTCGAACTGAAGGGCAAGATAGAGCAAATCAAGGCGAACGTCGTCGAAGAGCGGATGAAGCAGCAGGTCTGCGCGGACGAGATCGCACGCTTGAAGGAAATGGCGGCTCCCAGACATTCAGCCAGTAAGGAAACACATTCGCAACAACGTTCATTCGAGTCTGGGATTGAAATCTAGGCGACAGCGTACAGCATGATTGCGACTCCAGGTACCCTCGTATCCCGACCTCGCTCGAAATGCGTCAGTGCTGCCCAGCTCTCGTTAAAGGTGCGATATTTGACCCCATACACGTAGATGTCTGCTATGGCGACAACCGGTGGCGGCCAAGGGGATCTGTTTTCCTCGATTTCTTTGCGCAACAAGAGAAACGGCATGTTTTTTGACGAGGAGGTTTCGAGTGGTGTCGCAAAGAGGGCGAACACTGGTTTGGGATCGAGCCGTAGACAGCGTGTAACCTCTTCTCCGTAGTGCCGTCGTGGTCGGTCACGTAGCGTGCGAGTCCGCCATGGCCGAGTTTGATCCAAAGTCACTTCCGCTTCCTCTGATCAACCTCGACCGCCGCCGGCCGCGACGGTAACGAAACTCTTCATCTTGACTCCTGAGCTGGATCATGAGCGGATTCACTGGGCGACAGGCTCCACGTAAAGGAGAAAACTACGAGCTCAGCGTCGATCTCAACAGCGAATACCGCGATAAACGCAAGGATGCTATCAAACGTGTAATCGCCTCCATGACGGTGGGGAAGGGTACGTTTCACCCAAATTCCCGCTTCCTGAACAAAGCCGAACTGACGTATGGTAGATGTTAGTGGTCTGTTCCCGGACGTGCTCAAGAACATGCAGACAGAAGATCTCGAGCAGAAAAAGCTCGTCTACCTGTACCTAATGAACTACGCCAAGACCCAGCCTGAACTCGTCATCCTCGCTGTAAATACTTTTGTAAAGGATGCCGAAGATTCAAATCCTCTCGTGAGAGCGCTGGCGATCCGGACCATGGGATGTCTGCGCGCCGAAAAGATCATCGATTATCTTTGCGACCCACTCCAGAAGTGTCTAAGGGATGACGATCCATACGTTCGGAAAACCGCAGCATTATGCGTGGCCAAGCTGTATGATCTAAAACCCGAGCTGGTGATGGACAATGGGTTTTTGGACCAACTGAGGGATATGGTGGCTGATCCAAATCCAATGGTGAGTAGATACATGATCGTCGCCCCGTGCTGGTTACTCAATTCCTTCGTCTAAGGTCGTCGCAAACACGATTGCTGCCCTTTCAGACATCCACTTTGCATCTGTTGCGGCCGGATCAGAAGAGGGTCTCTTTACCATCGACTCCTCGATCCTTCAAAAACTCCTCATTGCCCTGAACGAGTGTTCTGAGTGGGGAAGGGTTGCCCTTTTAAACGCGTTGGCTCGATATGATGCGATTGATGAACGAGAAAGCGAGCATATATGCGAGCGTGTTGTTCCTCAGTTCCAGCATGCGAATGGCAGCGTGGTTCTGGCTGCCATCAAGGCAAGCCCCTGCCACATCTGCGGAATCGCTTTGACTTACGAGATATCTTAGGCTATCATGATCCACATGCGTGGAGTTTCGGGTGACCAGCTCCGGAAAACGTTGGTTCGGAAGATGGCTCCTCCACTTGTTACCCTGCTGTCCTCCCCGCCTGAAGTCCAATGGGTCGCGCTGAGGAATATCAACTTGCTACTGCAAAAGGAGCCCGGTGTACTTTCGAGCGAAATGAGGGTGTTCTTCTGCAAGTATAACGATCCCTTGTACGTGAAGGTGGAGAAGCTCGATATTATGGTGCGACTTGCAAACGAACACAGCATCGACCCTTTACTCAGCGAACTGAAAGAGTAAGTGGATCTCTGGCCCGGTGCACACCACGTCTGATTTTTTTGGTCCAGGTACGCATCAGAGGTCGATGTCGACTTCGTGAGGAAGAGTGTAAAAGCCATCGGTCAAGCTGCAATCAAAATTGAGGAGGGGGCTGAGCGATGCGTAAACGTCTTGTTGGATCTCATTGCTACGAGGGTTAGCTATGTCGTCCAAGAGGCCGTGGTTGTGATGAAGGTATTCGGTGGCTGGAAAGTTGGCCAAAGACTTTCTGATCCCAGTTTCAGGATATCTTCAGGAAATACCCATCACAGTACGAGGGCATAATTCCAACGCTGTGCGCCAACCTCGATGAACTCGATGAACCCGATGCCAAAGCCTCCCTGATCTGGATTATCGGAGAGTACGCGAACAAGATCGATAACGCTGATGAGTTGCTGGGAATATTTGTAGACACTTTCATGGAGGAGTCTTACCCCGTACGTGCTCATCAACCCCCTGTCGTTCTCAGGGTTATTACTCACTATCCCATCCAGGTGCAACTACAGACGCTCACCTCTGTGGTCAAGTTGTTCCTGCGAAAACCAGAAACATCGCAAGGCTTGGTACAGAAGGTGTTAAACACGGCAACCAAGGACTGCGATTCCCCAGATGTCCGAGATCGAGCCTATATTTACTGGAGGCTATTATCGACGGACCCGGGTGCAGCGAAGGTACGGGCTCCTGGTGTAACGCGTTTTCTTGTTCTCATGGACCCTTAGGCTGTAATCTTGGCTCACAGACCGCCAATATCTATCCCAAGAACGAACATTTCTCCGGCACTTTTGGATGAACTCATTAGTGAGATGTCAACCTTGGCCAGCGTATACCACAAACCTGCTGGTACTTTCATTGGACTAGGGCGCATCGGCGCCGATTCTGTGCAGAAGAAGGAAGAGTGCGTGTTCATAGACCCAAATCTCTCCACTCGTGCAGGACCTTACGCTCGCTCTTTAGTGTGCTCGACGATCAATTCTCCACGCAAAAGGCGTTCCAAACTGTCGCGGCAGGTCAACAGGCTGAGAACCTTCTCGACTTCGACGACGTTCCTTCAGATCAACCGTCTGGACTGGCTGCTACGCAAATTTCCACCACCATACCTGCGGCTGCGAGCCTTATTGCGGGCACTTCGTCAAACCCACTCGACGACCTCGTCTCCATCTTCGGAAACATGGGTACCACACAACCGACACAAACCCCGATGGCTCCAGGGAACCTGTTTGGTACACAATCTCCACCACAACCCCAGCAGCAGCAGAATTCGTTCGGTGGGTTGGGATTGGGGGGCGCGGCTTCCCCTCCTCAGGTCACTTCCCCGCCACCACAACAGGCACAAAAGCCGGAGGATGATTTGCTAGGCCTCTTCTAGAGCTGTTCGTTTTCTGTTCAGTATTTATAATTTTTTGTTTGCATCGTGGCTTATTCCATCATCCAAATGTTTTCGGAATGGGATATGAAGGGGGACTTTGTGCGCTGGGCGAGGACTGGTGTTTTGTCATGTGTGCATATTCCAAGGGAGTTCCGTTCTTCTCTTGCTCCACACGCACTAGTGTCGTACATCGACAGGGACCACACTAAAAACCTCGACCCCATGTGCTCCCGATGCTTAACCCGCGTTGCCAAACCCCTCCGCGTGAAACACCGGCAGCTTGTCCGAAATAATCACTGTCAAACTCTCGTCGAAATCTCCAGATAGATTAGTATTACTCTTTAGCCTTTACGTCTTTTCGTGATACATGCTTAGCGTGCGGCGTGTTACACACGATCTCTACGCTGCCCAACCGTTCTGGGTAAAGATCCGCTTATCATAGTGTATGCGCGACGGACCCGATCCGATCATTCAGTCACGCCAATTTTGGAGAAAAAACAAGACCGTAATGCCACAAGGGCAAACACCTATCAAGGACGCTTCACCGGATACACTCTATCGTGGGTATGGTTGGAGAGTGCGGGGCTGAGGTAAGATTTCTGGGGCGTTCGTTATCCGCCTGCGATCTGTTTTTTTGGATCTAATTTGAGGTCCCGAACCGTATTAGGGTGATTGTAGCGGCCTTGGTGGCAAGCTGTGATATCGGAGGCAATAAATGTCACAATGAGAGTGCCCTTGTCGTGTTATCGTAACGATTGATCCCCCAGTTGTAGCCAAACGGCTGTGAGTAGCTTAGGACCATCAGTGACCCGCACAGTACCGACCCCATGAGTTTTATGTCACGGCCTACTATGGGGTTCTGGAACAGCCTCATCAAGAACAAGCTCAGTTCTTGGAGAACGAAGGCGCTCACGTGAGTTCCGCATTGCGCCTTAGCGCTACACCCGCACCTTTGGGTGTATATATGACCCTTAGGACTATGGAGCTATTTTGATAGTCACAGGGTCCCCGGAACCAAGTCCGCGCTTCCATAATGGATCCACGGCCATGGCCCTGATTCGTGGGATTGAACCGAAAAGGACACAGTGCTTGCCGTGCGCAAGGTTCCTTTCCGAGGTTACTACCGTCCTGTAGCTGCTCGCGGTCAATAATTTTGGGGCTGGAATGTAGAGTTCTTTACACGCATGGAAAGTGGGTTTTAGCTCGTGCCTGTTAACGCGCAGCTTTGCCTCCTTCGCCCTAGTTGCATCAGAACTACTACAGCTCTCGCCTCCAGTAATCCAGTCTCTCTCGAAAGTTCAAAGGAGCTCCGCGACCAGGGTGACGAAGCCTGACCCACGGCTCAGCCAACCGCGTCCGGTCTCCACAACGGGACCTCTAGATCCAGAAGACCACATTTACTTAGTCCCGACTAAGTGCAGTGACGATTAGGTGGTTGAGGTCTCCGACAGATTACGGAAGTAGGGCCGCGGGTGCCGGAGTGGATACCAGGGGACGAGTCAATGATGAGGTGGAACTTGTCCATGTTACCAACAAGGAATCCCGAGCGTAACCACCACAAATAGGTGACGCTGGAGAACGAGAGTTTGGACAGAAGCAATCACAACGTTCGCCCCCGACTGTCAGCGTCGAGATCAGGGCCAAGTTGCAATTCGCGGAGCACAGCCACCGTCGACCGCGCTTCCTATCCGCCACCATGTTCAAGAAACCTTTGGCGGAATTCAAGACATCTGGTATGATTCAAAGTGACCACTCTTTACCCCAGTTTTTGAAACAATCCAGCACCCTTACGAACGTCTGATCGTAAGAAGCTCCGACAGCGAGTGATCCAGGAGTTCTCCCTTTCCCCAGAGATCGGAGAACTCCTCGTACCGGATGGACTGCTTTCCGTCAAATACACGAGCTATTCGAGGGTTCCTGGCGTACGCGATCCCCAATTGATCTCTTTCGACCCTAACAATCATTTTTAATTCGATCGCGTCCAGGTGGTTTGCCTCTCGTCGGATGGTGTTCCGCTGTGGTTCACGACGGGGAAAGGGTCCAATCGCTTAATACCAACGCGTAATTGAAAGGATCTCTTGTATCTACGCTTCGCTCACTTATCCGCTGCAGTGTACACGTTGTGGAAGCATGCCGATCTGCTTCCGTTTCTCTCAACCCCCGAGGCCGTCATACCAGCCTTAATCAACGGTGCAGACCTAATGGCACCGGGAGGTTTGTCCTCCTCATCACCGCAAACGTTTCTTGTCATTAAGGTTTCCTAAGGGTAGTGATTCAGCATTCGCCGTCCCTATCCGTCGGCCAGCTCGTTTGCGTAACTCAATACTACCCCCCGGTGAACGGCGCCCCGCAAATTGGACCCGCGCTTGCTGTGGGCCATATGATTCTCGCGAGTGAACAGATCAGAGGAGTTGGGAAAGGGAAAGCTGTGAATATCGTTCACACGTGGAAGGACCACTTATGGGAGATGGGCGGAAAGGAGGATCCGCCTGTCCCACAAGTCATCGATCTCAACCAGGGGACGGAGTCTGAGGTTGGTGATGAAGGTTCCCCCGGTGGCGATCCTGATACTCCCGCCGAAACCACATCAGAAGGTCCTGGGGAGGGACCCTCACAACCTCAAGATGAGCCTCCAGCTATATCGAAAGAAGAAATAAATCCATTATCCCATAAAGGTACTTTTCCTCTGGATCTCGGGAAGCCATTTCCTGACCGGGAAATATAGAGGTTTCTGATATACTACGGTCTGCCTTGCTCCAATCAATCACTTCCACACTGTCGAAACTACCCCCATCATCCTTCCCAATATCTCCTTCTGTCTTCTACGAGACATACATTCTACCATATCGGCCCTTCGAGGAAGTTTCGGCCACTAGCACTCCGGTGGACGTCAGACATTCTGAGTACAAATCTCTGACCCCCTTCCTCAAGGCGAGTGCCAAAGAGGGATTGATTAAGGTCAAGGAAACCAAGGGGGAAGTCGTGGTTACCTGTGGGTACTGTTTTGACAACGCCCGGGTTTGTTCTCACTCAGACCCCTACGCAGGTGTCAACCAATCGCATTCAAGCATTGATGAACACCCCGACCACTTAACAGTGAAGGACGTTGAGGAAAAGAAGGAGAGGAACGAGGAACGAGAACGTCGAGAAGAGCAAAAGGCCAAGGAAAAAGAACGTGAACTCCGGATAACTCTCCTTTGGAAACCGCATATGGCGAACGTCGCCCTTTTCAGGGCGGCTGGTAGAGAGTGAGTGCGAGCGCATCTCTGCCCATGAAACACGATTGAACGTAGCACGAAACTCCTCAGGTCAGGAGACTTCTTCACTCAGGTGGAGATCAAGTCCATCATTAATGAATACGTGACGGCGAAGCAAATACTGAACCCTCAAAATCAAGCCTACGTCAACGTGACGGAGGACCCCGTATTTTTTGACGCGCTTTCGGACTTGAGGGCTAGCGAACGGAAGCAGCTCCAAGAGGTCGGGTTCCTACGTCGCAACGAGGTCGCTGATAAGATCATCAATAATATGCAACCCTGGTACGAGACCGCCGGAGAAGGGAAGGATCCAGTCGTCAAGTAAGTCCCAGTTGACGTCCTCATCCTCCTGCTGTATTCACTTAAGCTCGCCTCAGGAAGGGCAAACTGAAACAGATTTCCATCATCGTCAGGACCCGCAAAGGGCGCGCGATCACCTGCGTCACCGAGTTCGAGAACTTCCAAGTCGAAGCAGATGATCTCGCCGAAGAACTCCGGAAAGCCTGCGCATCCTCGACGTCCGTAAGCCCCCTCCCAGGAAAAGCAGCCGGACAGGAAGTTATGGTCCAAGGAAAGAAACTCAAGGCGGTCACTGATCTGTTGATCGCGAAGGGCGTTCCCAAACAGTGGATCGAAGCCAATGACATAACAACAGGGAAGAAATGAAATGACGTCGATACGATATTGGTGGCATTGTATACAACTCGTTCTGGTTGACACCACCTTGGTGAATAAACATTGTAAAGAACTACTTGGCACACTCGCCCTCCAAGTCTGTCGGCGTGAACTCCTTGACGGTCTCGGCGAATGCCTTGAGAGTACAGAACTCAGGGTGACCTTCGAGGTGGTTTCCTGGGACAGCGCAGGCGGGAAGGACCATCGTGTCGTTCTGGTACCTCATTCGGACATCTGCAGAAAAAGCAATGTTATACCAACATAAAGGATAGGTGTGCTTCGTACGTACAGTACGTCTTGGGGATTTTCGGGCCTATGAAAGAGGAAGTGAACTTGTTCAAGAACGATTCGCCCTGCGGGGGCGAAGTATCCGACTTGTCCTTATAGAGTTCGAAAGTCATATGAGCCGTGAATGCCGGCCATCTAATGGGGGTCCTGTGAGCCAAACATCCAGAGAACGGTAGCTGTCAAGACCCACTTCTGATCGTAAACACCAAAGGTCTGTAAAACGCCCGCGATGGTGGTATCGTGGGTACAGTTAACGAGGATCTTGAGCTGATCCCCGTTCTTTTTGTGCGCTCTCCTTTGCATCTTTTGTGAAACGTCGTCCATGACACTACCGACGCCCAATCGTCTGAGTTCTGGTGACACGGCGTCTGGATTGCAGTTAGTGGGATCAGATCCGAGAAAAAAAATCGCATCTGCGTACATCCTCCAAACCATTCGACGACTACAGCCTTTTCCTGAATACATATCCACGTGTTAGGGGTGATACTCACAAAGGGGGGATGGGACATCTCACAATGGGGTCCATGACAGCAGGATCCAAGAACTCTTTCGGAACTTTGACACCATTGGCAGTCGCAGCGCGAATCTACAACCAAAAGCGCGATAAAGCAAATACCACAGCCACAGCACAGAAGAGCTTACTGTCTCGAGAATACCACTCGCCTTGGGAGACCCATCAATTCGGATAGGTTTGCCACCAATATACTTCGAAATCTTCTTATCCAAAGGCTCCAACGTAGGATTCATCGAAACCGCAGCGGCTAGCAATGCCAGGCGTCAGAAACAGAGCTTTCAACGATGACGTTGTACCTTTCGCAAACTCCTCCATAAGTGTATTGAGTCGTTTACAGGCGGAAGTGTTGGGGTACAAGTTCTCGTCCCGTTTGTTCCTGATTGCGGGAGTCAGCCAACGGACTGATAGGGGAGGATAATCAAGGCTAACCTGACACAGATATGGGGAACGAAAAATTGACCCTGTTTATCCAGAGGGAACAATCCGTGGATCACTTGTTGAAGAGATTCGATGGTCCTCGTCCTGTTGCTTGACCTCAAGTACACCTCCTCGGTGTTTTCCGCGACATCAGGTAGGAAATGCAATCTAAATCCGCGTAAACCACGTAAGGCATGAAAGCGGCAAGTCCCTACCTGTCGACATAGAGCCTCCTCAAAGCGTTCCCGAAGTTATAGGTGGACTGCCCAACACATGTTCAATCCTCCAATATGGCGTAATCTCACATATATCCCATACCTTGCGACCAAAGTCCGTGAGCTCGGCATTTGTACTGTTTTCAGGCACGGTCAAGAAAAGCGAGGAGTGCAGAGACAGTTGAAGGAAGCCCCGTACCATTCACCATAGTCGAATGTTCCGTCCTTCCTTTCAACGACTCGCTTGACCTCCAGGGTCTCCCTAACACTGAGACCAGCGACAGCAGCCCTGAACTGCCTCGCGACGTGGCATATCTGCCACTGTGGCGAGATGTACTCCGTCATCCTAGCCTTGACGGGCGTGCGTTCACCTATGGCGGTGCGCTCGTCAGAATCCAATGGTGAAAGAGGGGCTTGCTATATATCCCAATACACACCATGTCGCACGTAGACATGCACCTGTTCCAAAGCGAGGTCGTCCGGTGCCACGGGGTACTTCTCGACATCTAGGGGTACATGTCCGGGCGTTTTGATGTTGCAGCCCGAGGCGTTGACGATAGATGAGAGCTTGGATGTGCCGAACATGGGAAGTGTATCTGGTGACGGGGGTTCACGGACAAGAATCGTACATTCAAAACAGAAAGCGCTTGGCGAGTGAAGTGTCGAGGATTACAGTTCATGCTCCCCTGGCTTACTTGACGGACCACAACGATCGCCGACGGTCACCGAGAAATTTCCCACGCTTGCAACGCACGCCGAGTTTTGCAGACGCCGTCAACCCGCCGCTGGGAAATAGAGTGAATAAATGTACGTGGTGTACCATCTAAAAGTTTGAGTGCTTCAATCCAGTGCCTTGAATTGTGTATCTGCTTTTCCTCCCCGCGTGTGGACCGCCGATGTACCGCAACACAACCCCAATGTTCACCATTCAATATTCAATGGCCGAAGGGCGACCCGACGAGCCAATCGGATTCTTCGGGTCGAGAGAATCGTGACCGTCGGTGTATACACGGGTAGGTCGGTCTCGTGATGACCCTGGGCAGCAGCATCGCAGGATTCGTCCTCCACCTCGACCTCCAGTCCTGCTGGCTCAAACTTTGTTTTCGCCGAATCCAATTCCTCGGGGAGGTTGGATGACGGCCGCGAGTCGGGAAAAAAACCCGGGGCGACACATTGTTCAAGTGATTGTCTGTGGATCCGTTGGTACAACATGCATTGCGAGTACAAAAAACCCAGACGGGCCATACAGAACATAATACGAGTACAGGTTACCACAAGTCTCAGTTGTGTAGCAAGTTGGCCTGCTCTACAAGTGCTCTCGCTTTCTCAGACCGATACCCAACCTTGCACTTGAACGGCCTCAGGTGTCTATTCATTGCTTAGCACGCCCCGATACGACATTCAGGTCAACAACTCACCTAACAAACGACCCAAAATACTCTCCCCTAACATCAATCTCCCTCCCCTTCTCATCTACAGCCTTGCCGACCTCCATAGTCGCAATCAAGTTCGTCATGAGCATCCAAATATTCGCTTCCGCGAAAAAGCGTCCTGGGCAGATCCTCCTTCCGAATCCAAACACGGCTTCAACCTGTTGACAAGCTTCACTTTCCATCTTCCCCGGGCCAAAGAACCTCTCTGGGTCGAACGCGTTCGGTGAGGGGTACATGGCTTCGTTGCGTGTCATCGCCCTGGAATACCAAATTCGACGCGCTCAGATTCTGCGATCCCCGGTGCGGAGAAGTAAGACAAGCGTACCAAGCATTTGCGAGAATCGTTGTTCCCCCAGGCACAACGTAGCCTCGGTAGCTATCCTCTTCGACTAACCGATGTGGAACACCTGGAGAAGGCCATGTTAGATTACTCATATCGCAGGTCCACTTCCGCAAATCCACACCTAGAGGCACAGGGCAACCCCACCTAGGAACCGCAAGCTGGGTCAGTTGAACCGGACTTCCTGGCTCCTATCACCACGAGAAAAATCGGACCCACCTCAGAACTTCCCTCAACACAGCGGCGAAATACGGGAGCGAGTCCTTATCGTCGTAGTCAACCAACCTGTCGTTTCCGATTACCCGGTCAATCTCTTCCTGGGCCTTCTTGAACACTTCTGGGTTCTTGACCATGCATAACAAGAACGTTGTCAACGTCGAACCGGTCTGAACAACAGGCGACTCAGTGCTTCGTTAGACATGCAGGCGACATAATACCGACGGTGTCAGTTGCAGCTATCGCGAGCCCGTTCAGCATTACCTAAGAAATATATGACAGAATAGAGAGCTTTACCTCCATATAACACTCCTGTTATCCTCTTGACATCATCTTCGTCGATCGTCTCCGCCTCTCTGTAAGGTCCAGTTTGGTTGTTCATGGTCTCGAGGAGGTCAACCGCGATACATTGTCTTGCTGTCCCAGCAGCCTGAAGGCGGGCCAATACCTGGGGTTAACGGGAACGCAACCATTGCCAATTGATTCATCGGACGAACCATCCTGCCCTTGACCCAATTGTAAGGGGTATTCATGAGATCATCGACTAACGCACGTGTATACACGGCGTGCTTCTTGAAATCCGAAAACGGCATCCAAGTTGGCCAGTGTTTCACTACGGCCGAAAAAAGCGGTCAGCTGAAGTTGCGTAATATCGCTGAACCAAGAAAACATACGAATCGGAATGAGGTCGACTAGTAGAGAACCCGGTCCTCCAATGTTAACAGTGTTGCTCGTCGCTTTGTCGCCGTTTACCACAAGCGGATCTGTGATGCTGTCTACCTTATGCCCATATGTAATGTTCAGCACAACGCCGCACACTGGACGACGTCAGCACGAGTCAGCCTTTTTGGATCCCCAAGAAGACGCGCTCCGTACCAAATCTGCGTAAACGTCAACTTGAGTCCAAGGGAATCCCCGTGGAGCGAAATTACCTCTTTAAATGCATAAGGATATCGTCCGGAGAATTTCCGATGTCCAAGAGTGCCTTGTAAGCCTCTTGCTGTTGCAACACTGCGTACTTCTCCAGCGCTCGTGGGCTGAACCGATCTTGAATGATCTTGCGGTGTTTACGGAACTTGGGTCCGCCCTGGAGATGAACCAGGATATCTCCCCACCCCATCCTATTCCGCACCATGAGATCAAGATCGTACAAGCAAGCGGAGACTCACATCTCACAAAGCATGACCAAAGTCGGACGACTGGAATAAATCGCACCCCTCTTCTCCAAGAGATCCCTGGCAGCAGAAAAAGAGTTGAGGATCAAGATCGATTTGTTGAAGACGCTGAGGTAGTTGATGTCGCCTGTGGCCGGGATTGCACGTCAGTAGATGGTGTGGCATGATGGCTGCCGATAACTAACCGTATGCTCGTTCCCAGTTAGCGAATGCCCGTTCCTGGTTGTCGACTCCGACTAACTGCCTGGCATTACCCAATATAGGGTCTGGCGGGGGGCCCGGAGGGTACGAAGCTATCCTCCTCTTCCAGCGAAGATAACACCCTACGCATATCAGCCCCAAGATGAGGGACGCGATGATGATGGTTTCGGAATACGATATCGAGAGGCTCGCGTGGAAGAACTCCGACAAGGGCGGGGCCATGGCGAGAGAAAGCGGGGCAAAAGCCTACAACACACCTCATCCGCACCTGAGCGAATTCCTATAAGTATTTGGGCGGGCGAGACGGGGCCGGTCCGATCCTAGACAAAAACGGCATGTAGTGCCCAAGAGGTGTGGAGGTGATATGTGGATAGCCAGAAAGTTTTCGGTTTGTTTGGGTCTATTTGCAAAATAGGGCGTTACCTGACAAGGAAAAAACAGTTGAAACAGTAAAGCACAATGGGAGCATGTTTATGCACGTTATCTTGACGTTTGTCATGGATGACGAGGCCTCGATAACAGATGTGGTGAAAGATGGAATGGACCTTCGGGTATGTCACGCTGGAATAATCACCCAGTGAATAGGTTTTGTCATCGTGAGCCAGACAAAACGCCGTAATGGGGAGTTCCGTAAGAAGGGCAGCAGCGAGAGTGCGGGTTTCGTCTTAGCGCATGAAGATAGATGGCAAATACCGAGGAGAACGAGGGTGGAGCAGCATCGAGGCATGAAGGTATTGAAATGACAAGCCCCCCGAAGCAAATAGCGCACCCCTCACCACATGGGGCTGGTGCAGGGCCATCGTGGACTCCGAGTGGTTGGCAATCGGACGCCAGACTGTCACGCTGCGTGGACTGCAACGTTCAAATGGTCCAGATCCTAAAATGATCCGCAACGAGACCCCGCCAAAACTGAAGTACTGAACGGCCAATCTGCGCCCGAAACGTACAAAAGTCCGCCTCGAGGTTTTCATTTCCCAATACATGGAGGTAATCGAAAACCAAACAATTCGAGAAAAAAGAGACCTTACCACATCCAGCAGGTGCTCATCGGCACACAGACAACGGGGGAGTGGTTTGTTCTTAGAGTCTAGTGGCGTGACTGCTCGGAGGTTCAAGAAGTAAAACGTGATCAGATCAGGATGCGGTCGGCACCTCCCGTCGTGTGAAGGGACGGAGGCCCAAAGACAGAAGACAAAAGCTCAGCCGCAGGATTCGAGCCTAGATGCGGTCTTGGCATAAATACACAAATCATGAATACACATTATACCTGGGCGGATGACGCAGGTCGCATTACGGTTGAAGTGGTTTCCCATGACCTTCGGTTCCGTCGGTCCGCCGTCGAGGTTCGTGAAGCCAACAGTCAAGCATCGCTTTTTTGAATGTCAATCGATTTCATCGAGCTAATCCCTGAAGCTTTGAAGGATACACCTGTCGTTTGCAAACTCTATCAGGGAATAAGAACGCACTAAGTGGATATCCACTACACATACCGCTGAGTGTTCACTCGTGCTCATTTGCCTGCCCTTGGTAACGAGGATTTCGACACCCCGTCGGTCTGAGAGGTGTTTGTTACCCCGGGAGTTGAACACCTCTGCGTCGACCTCCATGAACTTTCTGCAATCCAGGGTAGCAACGGAGGAGCCATCTCCACCGAGCGAAGTTAATCTCTCCATTATCTTGAGTGTAATGGTCGTGACCTCTGGGGGCACCAATACTCCGATCGGGACCCCATTGTCTGGACGGCGAACGATTGAGCAAAACGCGAATCGAGTTAAAACGGATGAACTCTCTCGATACTCACGCCCCAAGGCCAGAATAAGTCCGCTACCGCGACGACAACCGGGGAGAGCCAGGGTAGACACGTAAAAATCATCTCAAGTTTCCGATTTGACCATCGCAGATCGAGCTGGCGTTAAATCGTTAATCTCCTGCATCCACTTTGAGCTGGTTGTGTTCAATGAACA
>Ga0307515_10003385_pt1 | contig 33609 bp, 31 predicted proteins | sample 17_EM_MG_FD_194513 | JGI IMG/M metagenome (GOLD analysis project Ga0307515, IMG submission 194513) | Populus trichocarpa ectomycorrhiza microbial communities from riparian zone in the Pacific Northwest, United States - 17_EM | ecosystem: Host-associated > Plants > Roots > Unclassified | place...
CCCGTGAAGTCGTAGCTGCCGCTAGCTCCTCCTATTGTGAGCTTATCTTCATTGTCATCGTGAGTTCCTCACTCTCCACCCACATCTCATGCATAATGAATGTTTCGGCGAGGGCCCTGCCAGTCCGCATTGCTTCCTTCTCATCGTAGGGATTCCTTCCAAGACCATGAAGTCTGCATGACAGCTTGCTCCAGAGTGTCTGGCTCACGCCATATGAAGAGCCATATACATACGACCACTCCCCAGCGTAGTTGATTCGACAATGGGTTTGCAAATCCCACTCGAAACAACTTTCGTGCTCAGTGAACAATCCAGCCTAAGAACCATTAGTCAAACCTTGCCATGGCTTGTTTATTAGGAGTTCAACTAACCATGACTTTGTTGCGCTTCCGTGATATGATCATGCTCATAGCAGAGCTACCCTTGGGATAGGAGCGCATGAGCTCGAATGAGGTTATCTTCGGGTCCAAGAATGCATCAAGGGCTTCCTTCTTCCAGTTGTACAGCACAGTAGCAATTCCATCCGCAAGACGGAGTGACTTTAAGATCGTTTCTTCGTTAATGTCCGAACATTCGATAATATGCATGTGGTCTGCCGGGGCAGTGGAAGGCAGGAGGTCACATTCGTCGCTGTAGACCAGAGGGACGCAGCCATCAGAAATGCTCTCGCCGTCGCCGTCGTCGTTGTCGTCGTCGTCGTCGTCACCCATATCTCCCATGCCGACGTGATGATATTGTGTGGACTCTTGGGCACTAGGACTTCCGGACGGGATCTCGAGCTTAACATTTAGGCTTGGTTGCTCAATCGAAGAGAGTTTTAGATGTGGATCCATCTTTATAGTCTAAATTCGTAAAACTATAATGGAGGATGTTGTCGAGAGTTGGAGGAAGCGAGTGCTAGATGGAAGAGATCACAAAGGTGAAGTTGACTGGAGGGGAGAATTAGATTCCACTTCACTTCCCTTCCCTTCCCTTCCCTTCACTATGGATTATCGGATATCTATGACGTAGGAGGTCGACTACTAAAATGTGGTATATTCTTTTCACTTCATCAAATATTGCTACCGGGATAACCACATTTGAGCTCCGTATGTCTCTTTCATGGGGTTTGCTCTCCTAAGTTGCATCATGCTCAGTGTTTTTATCAATATTCCGAGAAATCATAAAATCAAGACAAAACCTTTCAATGCGCAATCCTCCAGACATGATCTATGAGCAATAAGACAGAAAAATCGCCTCAAATATTTCAGACCTTCTTAACGACGTGGAATTTCTTTGGCGGAAATAGGAGTGCTTCAATAACCAGCGCACACTCCAAAAGGTTGAAAAGAGGATTGAGGAAAAAGGTTATGATAACATGTCCGACCATTTGCCAAATCGAAATACCACCAGCGTCAACATCTTGAGCTATAGTAGATGTTATTGCAGCCCAAAGCCCTTCCGTACAGCAAATGACTCCCCAGACGAACACCCACCGAGGAATGACGATAGGATTTTCGCGGATAAATAGGATGTAAATTGAACTTTGAGAGACTTAGAGACAATATCAACTAAGGGCTGTGACCACTTACTGAAAAATACCAACAAAGTAGAATGGGCACCCCACATAAGACCAACGCGCGACCGGCTCATTGCACGACCATATGCCGGCAAACCATCTTTTTCGCTGGGCGCAGACGTCTTTCATGGACCGGGGGGGTTGCTCACGCGCAATAGCGTCGAGCCAGCCGAATTTGTAACCTTTATTGGCTGCCTAGAGGTATATCAGAACTCTACTCATTGTCATGAGCGAGAGCATATGTAGCTTACGCGTAGACCAAACCAAAAGTCTTCCGCAAGGCAATCAGTGTCCCAACCGATGTCGTTCTCCACTTGGCCATTTATGAGAATAAATGAGCCATGGACCCAGCCTGAAGCGGGCCGCGCGTGGAGCTTGAAGGGCAAGCGGAAGTGGCCAAAGTCCGCTGTGATTCTGCCAATTTCTCCAACAGTGAGGAACGGATTTCTCCAGTGACCTTTGCTATTATAGAAAATGGTTCCCTTACAAGTATTAAACTCGTCCCAATGTCCTTAAAAGAAAGAGGAAAGTGCACTCACCATTCCAAAATGGCGGTCTCCGCGCTCAATGAAATTCAAGCATGCCTTAACAGCATATGCATCTACCGTTGTCTCCTCATCAAGGTGAAGAATCCAGTCTTCAGGTCCGAGACTCTGACCTAACCGGGCATATTCGAGAGCTCGTGCCTTATACAGGGCTTTGGGTGGTTTAAAGCTGGGCAGCACGAAGAGTATCTCAACAAAATCCGGGATATGACCTACTAAAGCATGCGGAAGACTGTTATCGAGAATTATGTGGAAGCGGATCCGCGAGTCTATGTGCCGCAACTCATCCCAATTGGCAATGGTATTCAAAACGGTCTGCGTTAGCGAGCTGTTAGTGGGTTGGAAATCTTACTCTAGAGGATAGCCTTGAGCGTACCTGAGCGTTATCGCCTCTTGTGACTAAAAACAACCGTAAAGACTTGAAGGTCCTTGTCTGTGGTTTCTCCCTGTATTCAAAAGGATTTATTGGCCAACAAACGCCTAGCATATAACCAAAGGGGAATACTTGAGAAAGATGCGCGGGCGCGCCAATAAGCACGCATACAAGCGTATCGGACGTCCACCATGAGGAATAATCAATCACAGTTCGTATTAGAAGATAACGTGAGATTAGAAAATATGACACTATCAAGATAATGCTGTCAGCTCTCCTAGCGCATTTTGAATGACTGTTTAAAGAAGCTTCGATTCTAGAGAGATTCTAGCTTACGAAAGAAGCATATTGTTAGGCCGATGGGGCAAATGATCCAGTTATACTCAAGCACCCTAAAGAGTGATTCGGATCTCTGATCTTCAAATTTCCGTCGTTTATGGGAATCGCTGCCGGCAAGCAAGATGTGTTTCCCTAGAGGAGAGATATTGTGCGTGAGAGTTGTCCCATTAGATGTTGTAATGGCAGCCATTCTGGTTGGCCGTCAAGGTTGATTGACACAAATCTGTCCTTGAAAGCGGGAGCCAGCTGGCTTTAAATAATCATGATAGGAAACCTTAGTCCCGTAGTAGGGTTAGTAGTTGTACTACAATCAAGGATGTGAATATAATGTTCCGACTGGTACCGGTACACGCGATTTTCCGGAACATTTCTGCCTCATTCCGAAACGAGTCGTCCTTATTCCGGAATGGGTGGTGTATCATTTTAATCAGCTTCATTCCGGATTAATCAACTCATTCCGGTGCTCTAAAAGTGGTGTTCACGGCTCGGTTGAGCGCCTGCTGAGTCGCTGAGCCGTAAAGGTAAATCCTGCCTGTGGCTTCTCTACGCTAGCGCATCTCCACCTCTGTCGCACCACCTTTCTACAAACTTCCCATCAGCCCACGGCTCATTAAATAAGCTCAGGCCCCGGATATTACCATGCTCTGTGGTATATGCGATCATCTGGAAATCGTTGCAAACGACTTCATTATTAAACCGGAAGACGACACTTCAAAATTTGACGAATCCCATGATCTTGGAACCCTGCATGAAATTTGTCAGAGAGCTCACTACTGCCCTAGCTGCTGTCTTTTTGTTGAGGCCATCGGTGTTTCAGAGCATCCGTCTAGCCAACTTGAGAAGAATATTCAGTGTCAGTTATACTGGATGAGTGAAGGTTTTGTATCTACCGAAGAAGGTCCAACAGTCCGCTGTCTTCGATTGAGTGCACAGCCATGGCCACATGCGTTCAATGAGTTCAACAGGCTTACTATACTTGCTGAAGATGCGCCAGATGGGCATCGCCTCTTTTTTAGCCGCAAGATTCCCTCAGAACGACTAAGTGTTAAGCTTATAAAGAAGTGGGTGAAATCATGCCAGAGATGGCATGGCGAAGACTGTGAAGAGCCCTTGACCAAATCTGTGTTGGAAATGCCCCCAAATTTTAGAGTTATTGATACGTGGGCTCGTTGTATCGTCCAAGCCCCACCACATTGCAGATATCTTACTCTCAGTTATGTGTGGGGCCCTATCGAGGTCTTCAAATTGACTTCAAGTAACATCAAGATGCTGGCAGGCCCTGGAGGATTGAAGAAATTGTGGCATTGTCTTCCGACTACCATCCAGGATGCCATAACGCTAACCTCATCACTCTCCGAACGATACATTTGGATTGACAGTATGTGCATAATTCAAGACGACGACGCCGACAAACGAGGCTTGATTCCACATATGGATCTCATTTATGATCGAGGCTTCATGACAATCGTTGCAGCTACCGGCGATAACGCCAATGCTGGATTGCCCGGAGTCCGTAAGAAGTCCAGAAGTTGCGTACAGATGGTTGAGGAACTCCGTCCCAGCTTGCGACTAACATGTCCGAAGCATCTAACGGACTTGTTGAATAATTCCGTTTACGAGTCTCGAGGCTGGACGTACGTGCTCAGACTTTCCGTACTTTGTGTTGCCGTTTAGAATTTCATACACCAAGCTGACCATTCTTTGGAAGTTATCAAGAGAGATGCTTATCCAGGCGATGTCTCGTCTTCGCTCACAGACAGATAATTTTCCAGTGCCGTCGTGTTGTTTGGCGTGAGGATGTTATCCTCGAAAATCCTGACGTCGAGGCCAGTTTCGACTCCATGAGCAAGCACTGCCTCAGTGGATTCGCCAGTGCTGGAGAACCGCACGCCGACTATGCCGGCTCTTTGTATGAATACTCTCATCGAAAGCTTAGTTACGACTCCGATATTTTGAACGCCTTCGCAGGTATATCGAAAATTCTCTTTAAGCGAATAGAAGATAATAGCACGAAGGAGACCAACAGCGTGTACGGCCTGCCAGTGAATGAGCTTGACTGGGCCCTGCTATGGCAAGCAAATAAAACTGCTCACAGACGATCTGGTTGGTGGCCTTCCTGGTCATGGTGTGGTTGGTCCGGTGGTGTGTATATGCTTCTCAGCGATCTAAAGTACTCAGACCTCCGGGATTGGTTGAGCAACCACACCTGGATTGATTGGATAACATACTCTGTAGATGGCCGGCCGCAAACTCGCATTCCCTCCGATTGTGTATATCAACGAAGCGAAACCCGATGGCCGCCGCTCACCCACCCACCCATTGTGAAAGCCCAGCCCCATGACGTACTATCTGCCGAAAGGTTTTACATTGCAAATGCTCAGGATGCATTGAGACTCCAATCTCAGCTTGTCTATGATCAAGCAGGATGCCTACCCTTACTCCATTTCGCATCACTGTCCGCCAAATTCTACCTACAGGTTACGGACGACCTCACAAACGACGATGAACCCATAGACCGCAGCTATAAAATATGTGATTCAACAAAGACTCCTTGTGGCTGCATATGGATTAGTAAACTCTGGATCCACCGGCCCGACGAAGCGCTTCCAGCTATCGGCTCTGAGAGGGAGTGGGGTGCGTATCATGTAATGCTAGTTGATTTGGTGAGTGGTGGAAACGTAGTGGAGAGGGTTGCAGTTGGTCATGTTTATCAAGAGGCCCTGGACAGGGCGATTGAGCCTGGTGTGAAGTGGAAGGAGATATGGCTTCGCTGATCTAGGGGCTTTAAATTTCAGACGATAGGTGCACGACTTAGTGTCGACCTGAATCGGACTTGACGTACTTTGTCTTAGTTGTCTCTCAACTTATAACTAAATGTCTTATCGAATGTCTTATTACCTATTTCTATTACCTATTTTAACTTAGTTGCCTAGACCTACCTAATGTATATAAAGAGCTTCTAGAGCCCTCTTTAATAGACAGAGTTCTCATTCCTAATCGTCCGTTTAATAGTTATAAGCCTAGGCCGTCTACTATATCATCTTTAATTTAAAGCCTTTATTCTAATTATTTTCCATTATAAGAAATAGTACTGTATAAGATATAGCTTGAACTTCTAGCGGGTTGTATTCTTGTTAAAATTACTAATAAGATAGTTTAAAGGTTGCTATTTACGTTTTTGGTATAGTAGATATAGTAAAATCTTCACCGAATTCCGATGTCCCCATGCATCCCGAGATGCCCCTGATTTGCATAAATAAAGATTATTGGTATAGAGAGGGTAAAGACCATGTTAGGACCTCGATTTCTTTGTCAACTTCTATTCGAACCTCAACTGTTCCTTGAACGTGCACATGTTTACAGAACTGACAGCGAATCCTTAATCGAATGGAGATATTACAGCTGCTTCAATGCATAAAGTGCTAAGACGTAGTATTCACCCCTTCGGGCCGCTCAGACGTAGTATTCATCCACAATCTTGAACCATCTCCTGAACATGGCATCTTCTTTCAAAGTCTCAAGACACCCTCTCTCGATCAAGGTACTGAACACCAAAGGTCCTACGAATTCCAAAGACTCATTTTCATTGACCTTTACTTGCTGTGGTTGGACACAAAGTTGGTCCGCCTGACCCAGGTGTACCCTTACGGCTTCCGGTCTTCCAATATCGCCACCGAAGTCCGCTGCATTTACTGGTACCTTCGCCCAACTTGAAGCCATTATCGATGCTGACGGTCCCGGTGGTGATGGTGCGTCTGACCAGATGCGCCTTATGTCTGGCTCCACGCTAATCATGGTAATGTAACCACGCACAAGCTTGTTGTCGACTTTTAGTATGGCTGTGCGGATTTGGAAAGCGAGGTTTGCTAATGTTGTAGAAGAATCTTGATTCAATCCGGCCAGTAACTCAGCGAGAGGTATGTAAACCATTGCACCCGCACCGCAGTTACCCAAATACTCTTTTGGTAATCGTGGAAGTAGTTTTTCGCGGCAATCCACTGCTACGTTGAGAGTACAGACACTATCTGCGGAAAGATATGCTTCTCGAGCGCGCATGATACAGGCGAAGAGAAGAGCAGTTGCAGCATCAAGGGCTGAGATGTAAGAGGCGGAACCCTTGCTTTTTGCGAATTCGATGCACTCAGACTTGAGTTGTTTGATCGCATCCTCGGAGATCTCAACATTCATAGAGAGCATGAGAAAGTGTGACGGAGCTGGTTCGGGGACGGGTGAGGTTGAAGCACCAGACTGCGCAGGTATCCAGAGTCTTCCGTGATACTTCAACGCATCCTCCATCTCCGATCCCTTGATCACTGCAAGCCGATCCACGCTTAGAAGCTCTGGTTGCGGGATGTCTCTCCTAGCACAATGCGCGGCATACATTCTGGCGAGCACACCAATTCCCACCGCATCAGCAAAGGAATGATGAGCAGAGAAACATAGGATCAGGCCTCCTTGGATCAAGCTGATTTTTATTGCCATAACAGCATCGTCACAATTTTCTACTCCTTGTGAAAAGCCGTTGAATTTGGGTCCTTGGATTGAGAAAATGCTTTTCCGTATCTCATCGTAAGAGGGGCTGTTATCACGATAATCTTGAACCATGAAAGGCGGGTCTACATCATTTTCGCGGTATGTGACTTCGACGTGACCTCGTTCCGGTTTTAGCCGTACTCGGCCTCTCACCACTGGGAATGCCAAAGCGAATCTTGAACTCCCATGGCGAAAATGTTCAATCGCCGATATATTTGAGCCATATGAGGTTTCTGCGAAGCAGAAAAGTAAGTTCACATACCCACGGTATGCTTGCTGGTCTAGAAGTGATAAATTGTAGGCGTGCTCCATTCCCGGCTTTGTAGAAATGCCGGCGGTGCAGATAAAGAAAAAAATAATGGGTGGGGTAAAGACGCCTTCGAAGACCTCCTCACGCCTCGTTTAGTGACGCGGCATGAAGCTGATAGCTTATCCCTTGCATAGAACTGTCTCCTTGCACACCAATCAGTAAGCTGCATACGCAGGCGGTCAATCGTTCTGCTAGAAGTGAGGTCCTCGTAGATAAGGCCACAAATACATCAGATTTAGGGTATATATTACATATAGAGCTTCATTCTTTGGACTTGAGTTGATCTACGTACTCCTGCCAACAAGGGCCCGTCCTGCAGAGTGGTGTTCGGCAGAGCCTTTATCTATTCTCTACTTGACATGAGAAAGTTGATGTTCTCGACCGCGTGCACGGGCCATGGCTCTGGAGGTCTCGACTTCAAGGAGAAGAAACCAGAGTACGATAATTCTTTCTGCTGATAATTCCCTCAACAAGCCTCTTTTTCCAAAGGAGAATTTTGCCAAGGCAGCTGCCGATATCTGATCGGCCGCCTCGCAGGGAAGCCAACTCGCGGTGCTTCCGGAATACCACCTCACATCATGTGTCCCAGAGCACCCAGACTTCATCGCATCCTATGCTGAGTCTGTGGCGTGCCTACCCGTTACCAAGCCCTCGCCCAGGACCTCAACATCCACATCGTGCCCGGCACTATTGTCGAGCTGTCGAACAGGTACCGTCCGCCGCGCCGGGAACGTCAATTAACGGTGAGGCAGAGGCTTCCAACCCACTGGTTACGGAGCTGCGCAACATGGCCTACTTCATCGCCGACTCCGCCGGCGACATTCTCTCCACATGCCAGAAGAAAAATCCGTGGTACCTCGGGTGAGGCATCTAGACAGCCGGACGTCACACCCCCCACAAAGCGTTTGATGTTCCTCTGCCCGGAAACGGCACGATGCGTGTCGGAATGCTCATCTGCTAGGGCCTCGCATTCCCGGAGGCCTTCCGCGAGCCGGCGGCGGGCGGGGCGCAAGTGATTGTCATGCCTTTACGGATTATACTAGCATAACCAAAATCAGCCCGAAGGTCCAGGCTCTAAATCTGAAGTCGGAGGTGGCGTTTCTGGATAGCGTGACGGTGGCCAGGGCGTATGAGAATACGTGCGCCGTTGCATATTGGCAACGCTTGGGGAGAGAGCCATGTGGCGATGCCGATTATGGGGTGCTTAGGGAAACTCGGGGTTGAGAAGGACGATATGATCACTAGCGAGGTTGATCTCGACATGCTTAGATTTGCGGAGGAGCATTACAAGGTCAGAGCGGATCTTTAGGGTGAGGGGTGGCGTTATTCTCATTGCGTAACTCAAACCTCGAAGTGAATCATGATGATTGTGGACAAATAGAACACCGGACCGCCATCGCACGTGGTTCAAAGACGAACGAGAAATGTCACATTGCAACAACAGAGACATGGAGCCAAAGTCTAGATCCCAATCCCCTGTGGCGTCATGCCGACAAGCGCATTGAACCGGAAGTTTACTGAGGTCGACCAGCACTATGCTGACATGCAAGAGCTATATACTATGCTGCAGGCAAGACCTCTTAAGGAGGCTATCGAGATATTGCGCCGTTTTAGATCGGAAGACGACCCAGAGTCTGTTCTCTATTTTGTTAAACACGGAGACATGGTAGCCCTGGTTCCCGAGTCGACGAAATGGTAGGTGGAAGAAGCGCTACAACACGATGTCTGGGAAATGAGAGGTCAAGGGGAGTGGGTTATATAGAAACTTGGATTATCTGAAGATCAGGCGGGAGAGCACAACAAGATCCATGGAACAAGTCTGCAGGGACATTTTCTGGACCCCAGTTTAGGTCCAAGGTACCAACAATGGCTTCGATTCCAACCTGTCCACTGCTGTAAGGTAAAGGCTGGGGGCGTAGCAGTATAGTAGACGCTTGTAGGCACAGGAGACGGATCGGACTGTGGTCGCTGGTTGACAGTGTATTGCAAGTACCCTAGACTTCAGCCTGCCCTTCTAAAAGGAGAAGTCAACATCTGTAGAGGGGAAATTAATAGTACTAGGGTTCACAGACCGATCGGCGCTATTGCTGCCTAGCCCATTACATGCCGCAACCTTAAAAATAAAATAAAAAGGAGGGAAATCGCCTATGGATACTGCCTAACAATCCCGTGCTTTCGAATACGCATTGAGGTCGAGCTGAGCAAAAAGACTGGCAGGGGACTCTTCCCCCATGCCACTCAGGTGCTCCTAGCGATGGATCATTCCAAGAAGCGAGTGCCACCGCGAGATATTTGCATCCATGTAAGGGGGCAGGCCCACGAACAGGTTTCATCCTCAGAATTTCCATTGCCACTGCAAATTTGGGAACGAGCCCCACGTTCAATCCCATCCAGGCATGGATGCCGTGCACAACGCTCTCGAACGCACCAACAACCCAGGCGTGATGGGGACTCGACGCCTCGCCGATGATGACAACATCCCCAGACGGCTGGACTATCTTGTTCCACATGCATGTGAACTGCTGCGGTCGGAAAAAGGCAAATGCCCCCGCCGTGTTTGGGTCCTTGTACCAGTCGAACGCATAGTGGTCGATGTAGTTGTCGCTGATGAGGCTGTAAAGCTCCTCTTCCGTCATGTCCTTGTTCTTATGCAAACGGACGAGCTCGCGGAAGAATAGCTCCTTCAGGACGGCCTCGTCTTTGACCTTCTGGGCGTGGTCCGAGTTGGTGGACATTAGCGACGCAAGGCGCTGTGAGTCTTGCTGCCAGGTGTAGGAGTTTAACAGGACGGCCGTCTTCGTCTCGTCGTCGTAGATGTTGTAAGATGGGTACACGCACGTCTGTGTAGCGAGGTCGGAATGACCGAGGCCGCCCATCTTGACGTTGTAGTCCTTGAGGTCGTGAATCCACCATGCGCGTTTGAACTTTATGGCAGCCTTGGCCGCTGGGCCGTATCCCAAGGAGCGAATGGTTTGCTTAGTACTGTAGTTGAGTCCGGCGTTGCTAAGGTCCATTCGCCTCAGACATCCGAGAGTCGTCGTATTGAAAACGCCGTTGTATCTCTTTATCTTCTTTACAGACGAGGTCTCCATTTCGACATCTACTTGCATCGTGCCGGTGGCCCTAATTGCTGTCACTAGGGAGTTGTAGGCAGGCTTGTGAGAAAGCTTGGCCTCCATTTTCTTGGCGAGCTGCTGGGTGCCTCCAAGGATGCAGTACCATTTCGTATCATCACTGAACTCGAAGTCCAATGATTCGAGAACCGTCTCGCTGTGCGCTTGGTCATACCAGTTGGTTCCACTTGAAGGAGGTCAGCTTCCGCATTGGCATGCTTAGACAGGACTGCATCTCACCCGTTGAATGTCTCCATCTACTCAATGGTATCATGGTTGCACGGCGGCGGTGGAATGGGTCCTTCGGGAAGCGGTTCTGGTGGATCCCTTTTGCAGAAGGCGGGTGAGTAAGCCGTTGATGTCGACACAAGATGGAGTGGTACTTACGTGCCCAGAAACTGGCGAGTACTAAAAGTGTCGTATTTCATAAGGTCCCAGCCTGCTCTCCCTGGCGGGGCTTTCAGAGCATCTTTCTTCAGCGCCTCTCTGAATGGTTCGATGGCGGCTTTCATGACTTCATCGAGGGAGTATTGGAGGATTCTGGGAGGAAAATCTTCTGTCAGCTACCTATGGAGTCCGTATATTTTCAGTTGCAGCAGACTCGGTCTCATACGTTTTAGGGATGCTTCCATCGGTTGCCATTTGGAAAGGATCGCCGTCCGTCGACTGGGACCTAATCTTGTCGTAAGTGCCCCATAAGGTGATGTCGTTGTAGCACCATGGCTCGCTTGAACCTGATTCGGTGTCGCCGTTCTTCATGTAGTAGGGAATGATGGACCCATCCTCAGCATCGGGGTTGGTTTTTAGGTCGTCTTTCTTCATGCCGAGTCTGGTGAAGAGATTGAAGGTCCTGTTTGTGTGAGTTTCCCTCCATCGTTAGAAGACGAGTGCTTTACCGCGTCATGACTGGGCTGTCCGGAAACCTCATTGCTCCGACATCGTAGTAGTCGTGGGTATCCCGATCGCCCCCAAAATTGTAGGTGAAGAGACGTCTTCCAAGTCTTTCTGGGGGTGTGGATTCGAGAATATCATATTTGAAGATCAACTCTGTCGGTTTCTTGGACGGGCTACGCTGCTTCAGCGGGTCATGCTGCTTCAACGGGTCACTCTGCTGGATGGATAATCTCCCGTGGGCGGCTTAACTCTCGTGCCCGTTCCTTGGAGCGCGGCTCTCTTGAACAGCTCAGAGTTGAGGTAATCGAGCACCATGGCCGCAAAAAGTCCAGCAGTACCGGCGCCCACGATGCCGAGGTGGACGATCTTGGGCCGATCACGTGGATCCCTCATAATGGGAGGAGATGGTGCGGGTGGGAGAGTGTCGCCGTGAAGAATCAACGGAGCATGGTCTTCAGCAGGGACATGGCGGCGAACCAATCTGTTCCACTCAACCTGGACACCTCGAATGGCATGCTGACGAGGCCATTGATCCCTAATGGAGATGTCTGAGTTGAGGTCCAAGGACATGGTGAGAATCGTCTTTCGTCAGTGTCGTGCTCTAGGCGTGCAGCGTGCTTGATGGACGCCTGCGAACAGACGGGCTGTGTATATGACCCAGTTCCAATTTATGGGGATTACTACCCCACGCGGGTATGCTGGGTTTGTTCACGCCAACCCGACGAATGTAAAAACGCCTCATTTCATTGCCTAAGTCCAGAAGCTCACTTTAATTGGACATCACCATGCGTCCATCATGCAGCTGTCAACTTCGCTTTTGGGAGCGCAAGGCTGCAAGACTTTGGAGGGCTCCCAGCAATGCATGTGGCCACGGAGCTTGCTGTGGGTTTTACCAAGCTCCATTGTCTTATCTCATAAATCAGACCTTTCGTGGATTGTTTGGTGTACGGTGATATGCGTCCATCTGTTATCGATAAGAACTAGCTAATTAAGTCAACCGAATCATATACGTTGTTGTTCGCGCACGGACCAACTTATAGATGGGGATACTGCTCCTTATCAACCAACGAATTCTCTATGAAGGGTGCAGAGCCCGATGCACGGCTCCCCGTTGAGTTTCGTTCCGCAGAGCTCTCGCAAAGCTCTACGCCTCTACGTAGATGCAGAAGCTTGCAGCTTTAATCGATCAGGTGGCTAAAACGTTATGCTAAGCCTGATAATTTCAGTATCTAGACCATAAATCCACCAAGCGGAGTTTAGCACATAATAGTCTCGTTGTGAACGTTGCTTGGAGTATAGGGCGGCAGGCCCTATTTTTTAGTATGCGTCAAACGCATTTCAATCCAAAGCCAAGGCACAGTAGATTAATTAATTCGAGTCCATGATATAGATTATAATAAATTATATCTTAAAGGACTAGATACCCTAAATATCAGCTCGCCGACTAATAATCTCTCTCCAACCTAGTTACTAAACCAACCCACCAGCCTACTTCCTCGCCTTCCCACTCTCATAACTAATATCAAGCTGCCACAACGAATCCCATAACCCCGACCTAACCCTCGGCTGCTTTTGGTTTGGCGAAGCGGACGTCGAGCGCACCTCCACAACAGCCTTAGACGGCGAGGGTGCAGCAGAAGTAGATGCAGAAGCAACGGTAGATTTAACGGGCGAGGCGCTCCGTTTCCAACCCTGGAAAACACAAAAAGTCAGCCGGCGGATGTTACCTCTCTCACGGTCCCCAGAGCAAGTCTTTCCGCACCTCGTCTGCTTTGTCTGCACCGTCGATGGCGATGCCGCCTGCGCGCGAGCCCGACGCCTGACTCTCTGTGCGCAGGTGGGATGGGCCTGGCCCTGTTGTGCTCGGGCTTGTGCCTCTACCGGCGGTGTTGGAGCCTTCCGCTGTGTCGGTGGCTACTGCTTCCGAAGAGCCATTTTTGGACGTGATGGCTACGGGGACGCCTTTCCTGGAGTTGGCGCTGCTGCGTCTGCTATCGAGGCTCTTGTTAAGACTTTTGGTAGGATCGTTGGCGCTTGATTTCTTTGTCATTCTGATGCTGCCTCTGGCGTCTACGTGGGCACTCGCGACAGTTGTTTTTCCTAGGCCGGGAGTTGATGGTGCTCCGGCTTTTTCCTCCGCGGCATCAAGAAGGTACCAGCGCAGGCCGTCGGAGAGTTCGAAGGGATTGTCGTCTTCATATGATATGCCGCCTTCGCTGGTAATAGAACGGCCATCACTGCTTATTCGAGCGCCAGCCATTGTCTTCGACAAGTCAACAACGCGTTCTTCTACCTTTGAGATGCGTGCGACAAGCCATTCTTTATTGTGTAGTTTGTGGGAGTCTTGTTCACGAAGGAAGTAATGAGGAGCTCCAACGTTAAAGGCTGCCCACGGCCGAGTTGCTTGGTTTCTCGTGGGTAAGAAGAGTGCTAAATCGCCGTCTTTGAACGACCGGAACGCAATCTTTTCATGAGCCTCGCCTTGTGCACGGTGTGCTTTATCACGATATGCGCGAGCCTCCTTCTGCCATTTGCGTGCAGTGTGTTCCATGTCGCGCATTCTCTTCGAGATTGAGTCGCTGAAGATTTCGATGTTGAAACGATCGAGGGTGCTGAGCAAGTCTGCGTATTTCTGAGTTTCTTCGTCAAGATTGTCAGTCTCCGACCATTGGAGGAAGCTAATATCTGCAAAGTCCTCCAGGTGTCTCTTCAAGGGCGTAGGCGAAGGAGTAGTGGTACTGCGATTCATTGAGTTAGATGGGTCATGTAGAGTTGTGCTAGCGCTAGCTTTCGAAGCTCGCTGAACTATCATTGTGTCATCCTCGTAGGCTACCAAGAATCCCATAGTCTCCAATAGCCGCAATAATCGATCTTGCTGTGCGTAGAGTCGTTGACTCAATTCCTTAGCCCGTAGAGACCTCTGTTGAAGCTTTGATGCGTCTGTCTCTGAATGCTTTGAGAATTTCTTCTGCAATGCGGTGAGCTCGACATCTAGGCTATTTGCATGGGACTTAGATTGAGCAAGCTCGGCTGACAGAAAGCCTACTTTAGCTTCTTCTTCGGCGACTCGCTGCCGCAAAGCTTCGGAGCCTGTTTCGCCTTCAGCAAACTTGGTTCGGAGAACCCGGAGGTGTTCGCGTTCTTCGTTAAGTTCTGCTGCGATAGAGCTTCCTTTAGCCTTTTCGGCATCTAGCTGCTCTCGCAAGCTGAAGGTCTCTGCTTCTTGAGACTCCAATTTGGTGACAAGGTCGCTTTCTCTCTTCTCGACTTGCGACCGGATTGAACTGTTTTCGGACTGTGCCGCCGCTACAGCTTGTGTCAGCTCTCTGAGATGGGTCATTGACCGCATAGCCAGGTCCTCCAACTTGGTATAAAGTTGGAAATGATCATCAGGAACTGTATCTTCGGGTGCCAAACGGCTATAGGCAGCAACGAGAGATGTTCGCTGCTGAGCATCAACTTCCACACGTTGCCGGAGGGTTTTCTCTAGTTCTTTGACTCGGTTTTGAGCCCGCTCAATTTCCTCGGCATTTTCCTTACGCACATGTTCCAGCTCTGTAAGGAGGTCTTGCATCTTTGTATCTGTGCCGGTTCGCTCATTGTCCCGACTGCCTAGAATACGATCCAGCTCATCTTCGGCTTCCTCAATCTTAATTTTATATTCAGTAATTTTCTCTTCAAGAGATCTCCGTTCGCCAAGGAATTCTTTCTGTTGAGCTTCCATATTTTCCATGAGGTCCTTCTTTGTAGAATTCGCTTCTTCGATCTGACGTTTGAGGTCGTTGTCTGTTTCATTTCTCGACTGCGTGTCTTTCTCTAATGCCGCACGGGCTTCCTTCTCAGCTGCAAGTTCGTTCTCTAATTTTAGGATTCTACGAGCAAGCGCTTTTTCCTCTGGGCCTTGGTTTGCAGAAAAGCGTCGAGAAGATACTGACGACCGGCGAGAAAGATCATCATGGGGTCGTGGCGATGGCACATTGATGCTAGGGTCCGGCGTAGATGGTTCAGCAGGACTTTGCAGGCCTTGTGGTTGGAAGCCACTGCCAATTGACAGTCGGCTGATATGACTCTGTCGGTGTAGCAGGTCTTCGAGTTTTCGAACTCGACTTCTAGAACCCTTCAGCTCTTCCTCAAGCTTGGAGTTAGCCTCCTTCAGGACTCGTGTTTCATCATCACCACGGAGCAGCAAAGTAGCTTTCCCAAAAGCGGCTTCGTGGACACTGCCCATCTTAAAATTCTTCGCCCTTTTAACTTGCTGTCTGGTAGGTTTGTCGAGGTCCTTAATTGCCTGACTTAAAGGTTCGACGGAAGACTCAAATCCTTCCAACCCTTGCAAGACCCTGAGATATGCCTGGAGATCCTCGCGGGTTACGGTCGGCCAGTTCTGCTTTTCTCCCTGAACGTTCATCTCGAAGCCAAGCATATTTCCCTGGACTGCCTCCACGTTAACGAGGTCGCCAATTGGCTTTATCCACCTCTTTCTTCGTCGCTCCTCCTCTTCCTGAAAACCTGCCATCTCTTCTGCCAAAGCGGAAGAATCCTTTTTCATCTTTTCCAGCCATTCACGTCTGCGTACAGCTTCGACTAGCAGTGATCCATATACGAAGGGTAACCTTGATACCAGGCTAAGCAATTCGAATGCTTCAAGTCCCTCCGGTGGAATATCAAGCGATTGGAGTTCTGAGTTAAGGTTAGATATTATAGACTCGATAGTGGCGATAGTTCGCATGCTTTCGACGGCATTCTTCACTGACGAGTTCTTCTGCTCTATGGATCGCCGCAGGAGGTCGTTCATCTCGCTGTTGTATTCTGAAATGGCCGGCAGGTAATTACGCGTATGTAACAGAGCCATCTTCGAAACCTGGGCAACTGACTTGGAACTGGCGGGGAGGCTAAGGACATGGTCGTAATCGGAGGCAACTTTCTTGATGACAGCCTCGATCTCGTTGAGAAGTCGTATAGGCTCTTGGCTGTCTTCTATGGTTGATCGGCTCTGGCTTTGGTCCACAGCGCCCAGAAGCTCGTTGTATTCGGACGCTATTCTTTCAATCTGAGACTTCATGGTTGCCATGCGATTGCTGAATGATTCTGTTACCCTTTGGCTTACGGCACCCGATCTCCTGACCTCCTCCATATCCAAGTATTCTTTGAGCGTTAACCCCCTGTTTAGTGAATTCTTATATGCTTTTTGTGGCGGCTTCGCACTTCTTGCCATGAATTGTAAGAACTCTTCTTTCGCCGGTATGGAGCCTAGCTGGGAAAAGTCCCGCTCCCATGTCCGAAGGCTACTCTCCTGCTCCTTCGAAACTTCTTCAAACCAACTCTGTGCCTCCGCGTGCTTCTGTTCGAGGTTTCGAATGTGCATGTCATGGTTGCCCACTGCGATTCGAGAGCCTTTGTCGATGGTCGCTTGGTCGTCAAAGTATTTTTGAGCCATCCCTGACACCGACTGAGCCTGTTGTAGGATACCGAAAGCCCAGTCTCGGCGGGCTTTGAAGAGTATCTGCCATGCTTTTAGATCGGTATGATTTGATAGTGTGTCTGGGGGTTTTTGGGGAGTAAATGGCTCAGGTATCGGGGTGGGAGGTATAACGGATCCAGGGGATTGCGAGGTCGAAAGAGTGAATAGGTCTCGGTCGTAGACGAATATCTCTTTCTGCAGTGTTTGTCAGTAGGTCCACACGAAGTTACATGAAAATGGGTTACCTCTGTCAAGAGTGCCTGCAGCTTGACATGCTTGCTCCGAGTCGTCAAGAGAATCTGATCCTGAGGTGGTATTTGGGTGGCTTTAGATATCCAGGTCCGCAGCGCATCCACGGAGCTGAAGGTTACGGGGTCGGCATCAAGCCGCTCACCCGTATGGGCTACAGCGACTTGTAATGACATCCGCGACTCCCTTCTATATAGAAAGTAGAGAGCTTCCACGCATCCGTGGAGAATTGATGGCGGATGTGGAAATTAGGGTGAGCTTCAGGCCCCGGATCTGGGGGCTCGCTTATGTAATGATGCCCTATGGTCACGACTAAGTCGGTCTTATTAACCAACAAACGTCAAATCTTGTGACCATTCGAGATAGGGTGCGGAACGGAACCTTATGACGGATCACTCGACGGAAAATGTTGCAGCGGATGTGCCAACGCAGCGGTCAGAGTTTACGGATTTGATACAAGCAAACAAGAACGACACGTTCACGTTTACCGAGCAAGAAAGGTTGATACTTGAGCTGTATGATCAGGAACAAGAACTGCGACTTGAGGGTAGTTTATTTGAGGCTCAGGCACAAGGTATGTCTCAAGATCAGATGGCATTCTAATCTCGCCTGACCATTTGTAGAGCAGCTGCAAGATCTTTCTGGCATATCAGATGATGTTTTACAAGCACAGCTGATTAAAGCAGAGCGTGAAGCTCTTGAAGAAAGAACAAAATACCTGTTGCGAAACAGGATTGCTCATAACGTCTTGGTGACCGACCCAGTTCTCAAAGCTGTTCACGGAGGTGCTAATGCTGCCATTGCTGAGAGGTAAGGTTATGTAAAAAGAGGCATTATTACAGGACAATTACTGATCGAGCGTAGGAGACTTCTTCCACTGATTAATGAACGAGATGTAATCTCCATGGTTCATAGTTCCCTTGCTGCAAAGCTGTCCTCGACATTAAGCGCCTTGGCTGCGGCTGAAAAAAGCAACCTCTCTGCGAATGAAAAGAATAAGGAGCTCGCGCAGACCCTCCTTGCCCTTGCTGAAGAGATGAAGTCTCAATCTACCGAGGAGATTGAGGATCCAAAACTCCGTGCTCAACTTCAAGAGCTGGATAGCCGCGTACAAATGGCAAGAAGACGATGGCGAATCATGAAGAGCGTTGTGGCCGGCATGGTTGTTGGAAGTGGCATCAACTGGGCGAATGACGCAATGTTACGAGAGCTTGTGATGGACGATGAAGATGAACTTCAATGATATCCATGATGTTCTCTTTTTAAATGCGCCATCGGCTGAGCATTCCCTCACTGCTGGACAAGGAGCGTCTAAAATCTGCGAGCTGTGGAAAACCCGATGATTTGAACTTGCTCTCAGGTCTTTTCACATTATGTTATTGGCATCGATCTCATGCCAGACTGACGCCTTCAACGCTGCCCAGTAGGGGCCGTCAAGGGGTGCTTCTACGTGTCGCCTGGCTGGGATACTAGCGAGCTAAAGGTTTGCGCCCCTTAGGAGCGGGCGGGACGGCTGGCCCGAGGCGTACGGGGTTAATTTGGCGGTGCTGTTGCCGACCTCTAGGGGTATCCGTACGTGTCAAATACCTAAAACTTACATTTGCCGGAGGGTCTGGAATCTGTTTTGCTTGGTAGTGTTTATATCATCCTAGTTCATACTTGAAACAACGCCGTCTAGAGGGGTCGCACGCGCAACCTCGGGAGGGAGGTGAGAGAAAGGAGGGTCAACGCAAAAGATTGTATCGTATATCCCTTAGCACGATGGGGTCCTCAGAGGAAGTGGTTCGTGCACGAACATCAGAATCAAAACAACGCGTATATTTATATAGAATTCAATCATGCCGTTCTGCAGGAAGAACGACTGCTGGAGACCTTATATAGAGCAGCTTAATTCCAGATATTAAGCTTATATGCTAATTTGCTATGAAATCAAGAGCTTTATATTCCAAAGTGCGGTTATCAAATTTATCTAATCTGATTGGTTAGATCTTATCGATAACCTAAGGACCCATATCATCGTGCCAAGGGATAATTTAATCTGCAAAAGGAATTCATCATATACTCAACACCATAGAACCCTCCCATAGTATTAAAAATAACCTGGTCCATTTCCGACCAGACACCTTGCCTAGAAGGTCTTCTAGTGAAGCTTTCAAGCTTGCCTTCAGCATGCGTTCAGCATGCGTGAATGTTACCTGAGATAAGTGATAGATACCGCAAGCCCGCAAGTTCGCCCCCAAGGTCGCTCCCAAGCCCGCCCCCAACTTATATGCAAGTCCCTGCACCCATCCCAAACCTGAACATGACGTATCACGTGACCACTGAATGTATGCACCCTAAACAACTATTATAGAAATTTGCATCAAGGCAAGAATTCCTTGCATTTAAAAGCCTGCGTTCCATCAAATCATAACTTATTAAAAGCTTAGTTGCAATATACTCATGAGATTCCATGTATCGTTTGCTTGGCATTAGAGTGTCCCTACAGTGCCTCCGTGCACCCCTCAATAGCCCTCCCATAATTCCTTTCAAACACACCCTCTCGAGAGCCCGTAATTTTTTTCGAAGTCGTTAGAACGAAATGGTATTAGATAGATATTAGCCGTTATTTTGTTACATGCAAACTGGGCGTTTGGATAGAGAAGGGTTCGCTGGTTGCGGGTGGCCGTTCAGCCAGCCTGGTGAGCAGATAACGCGTTCCAAGTCAATTTCATCGGTGGGCGAATGGTAGCCAACTATGAACGGCGTGTAATAAACGGGTCGCATGAAACCAGGAATGTGTGTCGGGTCGCTGTATCAAGTAGCGCTGCCAGGCATGGAGCCGCTTTCCCTAAAAGTTGCGCAGCCCAGGGCATCCTCCCGATCAAAATAATGAGCAGACGCCATAGGCATGCTCGTGATGATGTGCAAGCTGGAGCAGTGCAGAATATGCACAGTATTGCCATCATTCTCAGGATCCTAAGGAGGTCAGCAGCAAAATGGGTGCAGCGACTGGATGCGAAATGCAACAGGTCTGCCCTGTCAAAGGCGACGAGGCAGCCCTCCTTCATGTCCGTCCGTTTGTGGCAGCACCTGCTTGAACCGAGCGTGCGAGTGTCTTGGCCCATTCTTTGTTAGTGTGGGTTATGTCAGCGGTGGCCTGGCTGGGAGACCCGCACAGCATAACCAGCAGTCTGCCCGCGCCCTCATACAACTGCTCTCCTCACACTTCTCTCATACAAATCCTCTCTCTGCGCCCAAGGCAAAACAAACTGGTGAGCTTCGCTTGACTGTTTTGATACCATCCGGTCAACATCACTGCACTCAACCCTCCACTCCACGCATTTAATCACGCGTTTTTCCCCTCATTCCGCGCGACATGTGCCTCAAACTCTATTATTGTCGTCATGTTTCTTGACTTATCCTCTCTTTCGCCTTGACATCGTCGTCGATGCGCTTTAATAACCACTTGCGCTGACCACCACAACAGTTGCATACAAAACCTACTACATTTTCTTAATCGCACAACTTTTTCAGGTCAGTACTAACTTTCTCTCTTCGAACCAGTCAACTTCCCGTCCATTGGGCATTGTTGTTGTTTTGCGACCGTGACAGCCCAATTTGGCAAATCGCGATCTCGCTCACCAACAGCAACGATTCACTGCACCGACCTCACTCTAGTCAACATCACAATATGTTTTTGTTTGAGAGCATTTTATTTGCACTGATCGCCGCCTGCTTCCTTCCTGTTCTTTTATTAAAATCTTCACCGTCTAAGCAAGCAACCACTCGTTCGCTCTCGTATCAGCAATCCAGCTCATACTAATATTCGCTTCGCTTTAGCCAAACTCCACACGAGCTCAACATGCCTAAGGAGAAGACCACTACCCGCAAGGCTAAGGCCGCCAAAGCCGACACCGGCAAGAAGAAGAAGGGTGATTCTCACTCCTGCTTTTTATTTTCTCTAATTCCAGCGGAACTCACGCAACTTCGCAGATCCCAATGCACCCAAGCGTGGTCTCTCCGCGTACATGTTCTTTGCGAATGAACAGCGTGAAAAAGTCCGCGAGGAAAACCCCGGCATCAAGTTCGGTGCGTCATCGACGTCAATCAGCTTAAAAGATCCACAGCTAACTCCAATTTAGGCGAAGTTGGCAAGATGCTTGGCGAGCGATGGAAGGCATTGTCCGACAAGCAGCGGGCTCCGTACGAGTCAAAGGCTGCTGCGGACAAGAAGCGTTACGAGGAGGAGAAGGCCGCATATGCTGCTGTATGTTTTTGACCACTACCCCGAATCATCATTGACATAAACTAACTTATCCTTTATAGGGTGGTGATGACGAGGAGGAAGCTTCTGAGTAGAGGTCATTCACACCTTTGCTCTCGCTTCGTTTTGGTCAAGCCTCCTCTCTTGTGCTCTGCGATTACTCCCACTTTTTCTTTTGTTCGGTGGATTTGCTTCGTATCCCGGGTCCAACGGTGTGGTGCCATGGGCTCAGGATATTGGGAATCGGTTTCTTTGCTTTCTTTTGCGGGAGGTTTCACAAGCTTGACAACATGTGGTCTCCATGTCCACAGCAGCACATGGGTGTCGCTGTCGACCGTGTCGCGTCTTTTAACTTCTCCAGACGCTATATCACGAGCTAATGAGCTCACTCAGTAATGCTTCTCCTGGCATCATGATTCCTCTCTGTATACTAGCTATCTGGGGTATGAAAATGTCTTTGCGATGAAATGTTCTCAATGCTAGTTTCGTGTGATACTGATATGCTTGCTTCTCTAATTCCCCTTTGTCATGAGATTGACACTTCGCACGTACCGTTCTTTAATGTTATCAACGATTACCACCCAATATTCCCAAGGATCTTTCCTTCGTTAGAATCGCTTCGTCAATCACGCCACTGTCCAGGACATTCATCCTTTCGAGGCTTCACCGCTACGTGTCCATCGATATGGGTTCATACATCACATGCCTTCTTGTCTGCGAGTGACTTGCTCTTGATTATCAATATCCCCTATATATCCTTCTAGTTAGAATGTGGATGTGGCCCGGTGGTTAGGGTGATGTCTTCCCACGTGATATCCGTTCACGTTTCCAAAGTATTAAGGCAGTGGCCGGGAGTTCGAACTTTTCCCCAACGAGTTCATTGTTTGTCTCTATCCTCGAGATGCAGAGGATATCCCACTAGTGGCCAAAGAAATGCAGGCTAGATATCGTCTTGACTTAATGTGTGGCACGATACTCAGTTTCACGGGGACTATCAACAATACCCCTATGTCCTCTCCATCTCCGTAGAGAGATCTTTTGGATATCATTCTCCGCCCCCGGGTTCAACCCACTGAAAACTAGCACCTATGCGAACGCTAGTAAGTCTCAAAGCATCCTGGAACGCCCCATTGAATGCCATTTACACCGCTCTAACTAAACAGGCGCAATACTCTCGATACTGCCGGGTATGCTACCAGGTATACTACTCTAAATACTGCGTCGTTCTCGTCGCTCATTCCCGCTGCAGCACGACCATTAGTCCCATCAACCCGAGCATGATCTGCTTCAGCCAAGGATACTCACTCAGCAGTATTGTCACGTAACCCACGAATGGGATGTACCCAACAACACTGCCGATGACATCCTCCTTACGGTTGAGGAAATTCTGGCCGCGTGCATAAAGCTCCGTATCGTCCGCCGCGTTGTTGTCGCCCTTAGTGAGGAGCTGGAGCGGCGAATCTCTGTCATATAATAAATCAGAACCTGTCCTCCCAAAACTAAACACAACGCCATCAATTGTGCGCCGACATCCACCCCATTACCATAATGGATAACGAATGATGGCACTCACCCTCCCCCAAACCTCCTCACAACCCGATGCACAATCGGGATATCCTTCCCCTTGACATTATACACCACAACTTCGCCGATCTGGGTATCCTGCCCGCGGTTCCACAAGAACAGGAGGTCGCCGCGCTGGAACGCAGGCTCCATGCTGCCGGACAGCACAACGACAATCGGGGACGGCGAGTCGGTAGCCACGGAGAGTCCTTTCCAGAGCATGAAGGCTGTGCTGAGGACGAGCGCGAAGTTGAGGACTTGGGCGGCGAGCTGCCGCGGTTGCATATTGGAGAGGCCGAGCATTTTCGTAGATTTCGAGAACCGTTAGATGGAACGGTTAGAGAGAACGGGTGCGTGGAGAGCTTTCTGACCGGGATGGTCGAGAGAGAGGAAGAGAGGAGGAGAAGGGAAGGCGGGGTGGCGTGGCGGAAGCACCAGGGATTTGTCACGGAGTTGAGAGCCGTGGGAAGCTCAAATGAAGCCAGATGTTGCTATCGACAAAATCACGGTCATGTGACGCGGAGATTTCGTCGACGACCTCCGCTGTCTCCATCTTTCTTCTCCGGATTATTTTCATGCCATTATTGCAGATAACTTACAAATTCTTGCTACTAAGTAAAAATGTTAATTCCTAAAATCCAAAATGTAGCGATAGCGTGCAGATAGCCCCGGAGCATTTCTCAAATGCCTCCATCCCTAAAGACCACTCTCAGTTTACACGTTCACTCCGAGATTGCTCTGACCGCTGCTTTGAGCATATCTTAAGGGAAGCCCCAATCGACTTAACTCATTACTGTCCAACCCATTACTATTCAACTCATTATTATTCATTCAAATATACGACTCTCTTCAATCTAGTTCAATGCTCATCTGGTTAAGAACTTGGTGTCCCATTATCTCCCTTCCTGGCCCATTGATCTGCCTCAAAACTATGGTCTATCCTCAGCCATAGCGAGGTAAAGCAGTGCTATCTCACTTCACGTTGGCCTCCCACCAAGCTCATGTATCGCTCCCTACGCTGGTAGCTCACCGTGCCATGCTGACGTTTAGCACTGCCTAACCTCTCTTGCTATTCCTACCTCTAGTGTCGCAATCTCCGCACCTCCATTGCAGCTTCTTCCTCGAAATTCGACCACTGACTTGGGAACCTAGCAGCCTTCTTCGTCGCTGATCTGACGGCTCACTTCCAATACTCGGTTTCGCTTCGTCCTTTCTCCTCACGTCCAACTCCAACGCTTCGCGGCGCCCCACACAATTCATATTCTTCGGCCAACCACTTCTTCTCAACCGCCGTTCTTTACCTTTCACCCTGCTCATCGTCTCAAGTATCGTTTGCCTTCCCAATGCGCCTGAATATCCGGCGCTACCCTAACTTACGCGTCACTCAGATGGAATAATAAGCACATCGCAGCGAACAATCCAGCTGACTTATTTCGAGCTGTTACTCATTCCAATTCAACCATTTACCACCCGCACATTGAATTCTTATCAAATTCTGCTCGTTCAGGCTTCACCTCCCACCAGCGGCGCATTCTTATCGTACCAATACAATTCGTTCTTACTACAGAAGCAGGCCCGGCTTTCTTTCTATCCCGTTTGCAGCTCCCAGCTCCTTCCAAGTATCGTTCTCCTGGCTCGCCTAGTCTCCAATATAATCGCTATGGCCATGTCTCCCAGCTCTACCTTTACTCCAGGTAGTTACTGCTTGGTTGCATTATCGTCTTCTGAGCCCCTCTGGCCTGCTGTTGTCTGCACTGATGACATGGTACCAGAGAAGATCCTAAAGATTCGTCCCTATGGATATATGTTCCCGGTTTTGGTAATGCACAAATTCGAATTGTAGGCGACCTAGCTCCATATATCCATCTCCTCTCTTATTATTTGAGTCCCTACTAATGCCACGTCTTTCTCAGTCTTTGGGTCGCTCGTGGCGATGTCGAGGGATTCGAACCACTTTGCGAAGATGCTAGAGCAGGCATGAAAAGCAATCTTCTCTCTGCCTATATGGCCGTTCAAGACCCTGAGAATCCATTTCCTTCCTTAGATTATTGGCGCGACTCCCTCTTTGCTAGACTTGTCGACCAGGAAGGTGATAACACAAATGACGCATCTAGTCCAGAAAAGTCAGATTCATCAAAGCAGTCTGCCGCCAACGTATCGAGAAAGAGAAAGCTATTAACACTGCGTTCTACGAAAAGCCCGACTCCCGTAAAAAGAATGAGACTTGGCACTCCATTTCCGCTCAGCGACAAAAAGAGTGTAACTAACGAAGATACTTTGGCTCCCCTATCCCCCAAATCTCAGGAAGGCGACCTCAAAGATTTGGGCCTCTTCGAAGATACTTCTGATGATGAATCTGATGACCCTGCCCCATCAGGATCGCCAATAACTGAACCGACCCAAGATGACGAGACACCAAATTCTGAGTATATTTTTGGAATCAAATACTTGGCAACTTGTCATGGCTGACACTTTTATTTAGTCTTCCGAAAGATATCGTCACCTTCTTCATTGGCAAATCTCAACAACCTTTCAAGATCCCGCGAATCCAAGTCGAAAACCGGGGATGTTTCAGAGACGTCATGGCTTGGGAAGAAAAGAATGGCTATTGCATGCGCCGCCCTGCATACAACAAGTTGAACTCCACTTACTTCTCCAGCGTGGTTGAATTTTTAACTAGAGGCGATTTCAAGCCTCTATTGATGGAGAGAGGAACTAAAGAGGCTCACGTTGAGGACGCCACAACACCATCAGGAAAACAAATCGCAATACTAAAATGTGCAGAGACATGGGAAGTTGCTCGCGAGATACTCATTGATGATCTTATGGAGCTTGTAGCGGAGAAGCTGAAGATTCTAAAACCATGGCCACTTCTGGAAATTCTGCTTGTTGCGAAGATCGTCTTTGCGGAGGCATCCACAGACTGCGAAGCTGATAACGAGATGCGGAAAATTATTTCCGGTTACTTTGCAGAGAACTTTTGGTCGTTTGCGCAGAAGGAGTTCACAAACTTCAAGGATAAGTTATGCCAGTGTCCAGAATTAGCGAAGATGGTTTGGGCTGCCATGCTTGCAAAAGCGGAAAATATAATTGATGGAGGTGAGTGATTTAGAACGTTCAGAAGCAAAGAGTCTTACATAGAAGGGAAGAGTGGGTCGGTCTGTGGTGAACTACCTGATATTCTTGGCTAAAAGACTGATCAGGAAATTCAGTATCAGCAACTAGTTCTTTTAATTTGGCTGCCAACTTTTGCTAGCCATTATTCTGGTCTCGCTACAGTCGCTTAACCGCACGTAATGGGAAATTTGGGCTGTATATGTGCGCAGCACAGCACATAACCCCCTATGCTGCCACTCTCTTTGGTACTTCTCCGTCACGAAAAAGAAATTTCTTTGGTTATTTCTACCAACCAATGCCCTCCATAGTCATTTCGTACCTCAGAGTCCTACACCCGCTCGTCAATTCTAGTGGTCAGCGTGTTTTATTAACTTTCCCTTAAACTGCAAAAATACCAAAACTTCCCCTACAAAAAGGAATTGATGAGAGGGTGTAGACCCTGCTTAATACCTAAGGGTGCCAAGTAGTAGGTGCACTTGGCAGCCGGAGCTTCCCAGGCATCCAATCCAATTCCACACCTAAACAATATAGGGCCTTGGCAGTCTTGGGCATCTTTCGATCTTCCCGGGCGTTCTTGCCTTCCTACTCGACAGCGCTACAACTCAGCTTAGTTGACGATGTATCACTTTATGATTTATTTCTTCAGATATTCTCACCAGAAGATTGCATTATGATTCTTACAAACATACACGCTGGGATTACGGTGCTTTTACCATTCTTAGCTAAATGCCCTCGGCCCAAATGCCTTCTCATTGTTTCATGTGCAGAACATACAACTCTACAGCTGTAGCTGAGTTACAATTCCGCTGGTTAGCGCAGCCACGTCTGCACGGCCTTTTTGGAGGGGAAGTTTTGGTATTTTTGCTGTTTAATGGAAAGTTAATAAAACACGCTAACCACCGAAATTGACCAGAGGGTGTAGTCTTAGCTTATCGTACTAGTAGGGAAAGAGGCTTAACCTTAGGATGCATGAGCTAGTAAGATGCAGTTATTAAATACAGAGCCTTGTGCACCCCTCATTTTTCACTTTCGTCCATCATTCATTCCTATTTACAGTTCCACTATATTGTACGCGCGTAAACTGCCCCCGCCGCCAAATATTAAGCTGCCAAATCGCCCAGCTCGGAATCCTTCATGATATTAACAACTTTGAATTGCGCAGAGAATACCAGGAGGCATCATGTCTGCGGAACGGTTTTCTGCTTTTCATCTCTTTGCTCGCCAGAATATGACGGTCTCAACCACGACTCCAACTCCGACTCCAACTCCAATGACCACTACTAAATCACCATCACCCGTGATGTCCTCGACCTTGGTTTCGATTTCCGGCTCTAAACCCCCATCAATCTCTGGTTCAGCAGCCTCTGGCACAGCAGCTTCTAGCACAGCAGCCTTCTTCGTAGACTCTAGCGTAGAAGCCTCCAGTGCGGCAACCTCTGGCTCAGTTAGTACGTCATATCCAAACCCACCTACCCCTCCAGACTCAAGCTCAACCCCTCCACCTACAATAGTGGCAACTTCTAAAGTTATACCGGAGTCTTCTAAATCTACCCTAACGGCAGCAGTCAAGCCAAGTCCCTCATCCCAAGGAACGCCTACTACAGCTACACCAGTTCCTAAACCTAGTTTCGTCCCAGTTATCATCGCCACTATACCTGCATCCACCACATCCTCATCAACCCACTCTCCAGTTTCAAAATGGTCTAGCTCTGGGAGCCTTATGCAAGGCTACTGCGCAACTCCTGAATATACTATCTTAGATGGCCCAACATTATATTGGGCCCCTGTTGTTGGTTGTGTAGGTGGCAAATCGGATTGTTGTCCGTTCAGTGTCCCTGCTAGTACGGTAGCCCCGACAGCAGCTGGGACAGTGCCAGTCACTATAACAATCACTATACTAGCCAGTGCTGAAGCATCTCAGCAAGCTGTGGGTGCCTCTGGTGGGTTTCCAGTTGCCGTGGACCCCGCTCAAGCTACCTTGGACAGATGTCCAGATGACTATCAATCAGTTGGCGACGGCTGCTGTCCATCGTAAGACCAATCCACATCTTTCAGAATGTAAATCGGATTCCATAAACTGTAACTGACGATTCGCAGAAACTATCTTCTCTGGAACACAGCATTCGGCGGTCAAACCCCCTGCTATAGCACACTCCTAAATCCTCTCACACCTCCTCCAATCCCCGATAGCATCATAAGCGCCATCGCTTCCTCCGCAACCTCCCAAAAACCCATTTCCGCCATTGTCAACGTCGTCTACGCAATAAAATACCCCGTCAAACCTCCCCCCAAAGCCGGCCTTGCCACCTCCGCCAAAATCGGTATCGGCGCCGGCGCCGGCGGAGCCGCCCTCCTCTTCGGCCTCCTCATCTCCCTGCTCATCTGGAGACACCGCGTGCACAAGCGCGACCGCGAGGCGTTGGAGTCGCTCAGCGGGTCCGGACCCGGGCTCAGCTCCGCGCGCCATAGCACGGTGACTGCTGCCGCTACGGCGCGCTCGCGCTACTCGATCCCGTCCAAGGACGTCGCGGAGTGGCGGCAGGATGTGCCTCCGGAAGTCGCTCCGCAGCCGGTACGACAGTATCCGGTGGACTGGACGCCGTCGCCTGGGTCGGGGTCCCCGCCGCCGCTGGGAGGGAGGAATGACTTCGTGCAGCAGCAGGCGGGTTTGGAGCCAAGGTTTCCGTCACCGCCGATTCCGGGGCCGTATCCTTCGCAGGTGGAATTGCAGGGACGACCGTTCCCAATGGTGTCGCCGACGGAGTTGCAGGCTGGGCAGGATTTTCAGAGGCAGGAGTTGCAGGGCCAGCAGTGGGCGCCACGGTATGAGGCCCCGTCACAGTGACATAATGCTTAAGGATAAGTTGGTCATATGTTGAACTATATAGTAGTGTATAATAGATGTTTCGTACATCTGGCATACAAGGATTCAGTTGACTCATCCAGGGTCATGCAAATACAGCTCGGATAGAGAAGAAGTGAGAAAAGGTTAAAATCAGACTGCTGCATGATGCAAGGAAGAATCATTACTGGATTTATCGTCGAAACTCTGCCGCTTTCCCTCATGAACTGAGATGCTTCAGAATCAAACGCCAGAATGCAAATTGAACACGTACCCGTCATTAAAATAAAATTAGGGGAATCATTTTGTTGCTAGCGTTCTGAAGACAAGGGCCACAAGGAGTAGAAATTTAGCAAATATCGATAAGCTCGGACCCCTAGAACCCGGCCACCCTTTGGTGTTATGCACGGTCCACATCTTTATCGATAACGTAGTACTCTGACTTATCTCATAAATCCGACGCTTCGCACTATTATACTCCTTATACACTAACTAAGAAGTAATACTTTTAGTAGCTAGCATAGAGAACTATAATATACTACTCTTAATATAAAAAGGTCTTAAGGCGGTTACCTGGTAGCTTATTAGCTAAAATATACTAGACTAATTTTAGGTTATAAAGGAAATAGTAATAGAAGGTAAAGGGGCAAGTAATAGGCGCCCCTAATAACTCTATAGTAGTAGAGTAAAATTCGTAATACTAGCGTGTCCGTAGGCTTGCTATAGCAGTAGTAGTTCCTAAAGAGGTTAAAAAGTAAGGTAGTAGAGCACTATAGGTAACTTGTAGGTGTAACGGCGCTATCACACGTTACCTGCTAAAATAAGCTTATCTAAGAGAGCTACCTTTATTTAAGAGGAACCTAAGATCTAATTAGGATTAGAAATTAAAGATAATAATAACATTATAGACGTATATAAGTAGATTCGCGCCCTTATAGCTAGCTAGGAAGCTAATTATCTTAAAGTAAGAAATATATAAGAGACCCTATAAGAGATCCTAGAAAGCCTTACAGCCCTATAAAATAGCCTAGCTTCCCCTTTTTAAAGCCCTAGCTAACCTATTTACTCTACTAAATATAATATATTAGGGAGTACGGATATAATAATAAAGTAATTAAAGTCCGTTAAGCTCCCTAACCCCCTATTACTATCTAATAAAATAAACCCTACCTTTAAGAATTAGAGGATTTAAGTATAAGGAAAGCTCTACGTTAACTATAACTATTTCCTTTTTAAAGAAGCTAAAATGCTTTACCTCTTTAGTTAAACTACTAGGGACGCCTAACGGCACCTTTAAGCCAAGTTTAAGGACGACTCCTCTATCTAATTTATATCTATTAATAAGATAATACGGTACCTAGCGGCTATTTATATTAACCCAAATAAAATACAGGATGCCTATTATAACTATAATCGCCTAATAATAAAACTAAACTAACCCTTTACTAAATTTTAGACTTAGTTCCTATACCTTACAGGAGAAGGCTAGGTTCCCCTTAAGAACTACTAATTAGACCTATATAATAAACTAATAATCTAGCTATAAAAAAAGATTACTATAACCTTAAATAACCTACATTGGGAAAATATTCGCAGGATAAAATTTAAGTAGACTTTAGTTTTCGCGTTTCGCGTAATTAATATATAATTTAACCAACTTAACACGCAATTAACTAACTTGATACGCAGTTGACCTACTTAACATACAATTTAACTAACTCGATACGCAGTTAACCTACTTAATATATAATTTAACTAACTTAACACGCAGTTAACCTACTTAATATGTAATTTAACTAACTTAATACGCAGTTGACCTACTTAACATACAATTTAACTAACTTAACACGCAGTTAACCTACTTAATATATAATTTAACTAACTTAATATACAGTTAACCTACTTAAAAGTTAAATAATACGCAGTTAACCTACTTAATAACTTTAAAAGCTAACTATATATTTCTTAACGTGCGATTAAGGTAAAGTTATATACTATATATTTAACTATTATATATAATCTTATACAATCTTATACAATCTTATATAATCTTATAGTCTTATTACTTGGAGGCTCTGTATAAGGCTCTATATAAAGCTCTATACAAAGCTCTACGTATAGAGGCTCTGCACAAAGCTCTACGTATAGAGGCTCTGCACAAAGCTCTACGCATAGAGGCTCTATATAAAGCTCTGTATAAAGCTTCGCATAAGGCTTTACACAAGGCTCTATATAAAGCTCTACGTATAGAGGCTCTGCACGAAGCTCTGCGTATAGAGGCTCTGCACGAAGCTTTGTACGAAGCTCTGCACGAAGCTTTGCACAAAGCTCTATACGAAGCTCTGCACGAAGCTCTGCACAAGGCTCTGCGCGAAGCTCTGCATAAAGCTCTACATAAGGCTCTACAAGAAGCTCTGTATATAGAGGCTCTGCACGAGGCTCTGCGCGAAGCTCTGCGTATAGAGGCTCTATACAAAGCTCTGCATCGGGTCCCCGCTATATTCCCAATAGCCTCTACACATGCCTCTACCCTATATAGCTACCTTATTTTTTACCCTTCCTTCCTTCTTTATATCCTCCCTACCTAGGGAGGCACTAGAACGGCAGCTAGTAGAGGACCGTTACTAGAACTAGACGACCGTCGCCAGAACCAGATAACCGTTACTAGAACTAGACAACTATCGCTAGCTAGATAACCGTTACTAGAACTAAATAACTGTTACCAGAACTAGATAACTATCGCTAGAACTAGATAACTGTCGCTAGCTAAACAACCATTACTAGAACTAGATAACCGTTGCCAGAGCTAGACAACCGTCGCTAAAACTAGATGACCGTTGCCAGAGCTAGACAATCGTCGCCAGAACTAGACGACCGTCGCTAGCTAGACAACCGTTACCAGAACTAGACGACCGTCGCCAGAACTAGACGACCGTTACTAGAACTAGACGATCGTTGCTAGAACCAGACAACCGTCTCTAGAGTTAGACGACTGTCGCCAAAACTAGATAACTGTCGCCAGAGCCAGACGACCGTCGCCAGAACTAGACAACCGTCGTTAGAGCCAGACGACTATCGCCAGAGCTAGACAACTGTCGCTAGAACTAGACGACCGTCGCCAGAACTAGACAACCGTTACCAGAACCAGACGACCGTTACCAGAACCAGACGATCGTCTTTAAAGTTAGACGACTGTCGCCAAAACTAGACAACTGTTGCCAGAGCTAGACGACCGTCGCTAGAACTAGACAACTGTCGCTAGAGCTAGATAATAACAACTAGCCAGCGAACACTATAAACGATTTAATTAATTAATTAAATTAAGGTAGTATAGACAGGTAGGCACAAACAGGGAGATGCTAATAGGTAGGCAGATATAGATAGGTAGGCAGATATAGACAGGTAGGCAGATATAGATAGGTAAGTAGATATAAACAGGTAGGTAGATATAGATAGGTAAGTAGATATAGATAGGTAAGTAGATATAGACAGGTAGGTAGATATAGATAGGTAAGTAGATATAGATAGGTAGGTAAATATAGATAGGTAAGTAGATATAGACAGGCAGGCGATATAGATAGGTAGGCAATATAGACAGGTAGGCGATGTAGGCAGGTAGGTAAGTTAATAGGTAGATAGGTAAAAGAGAACTATCGCTATATTATATTAAATTATCTAAAATAATAATATTTATTTTACTAGCCTTATAAATAGCTTTAAAGTAACTTTTATTTATTTAAAATATACTATTAGTATAAAAGAGGTAAATATAATTGTGGTTACCAATAGCGCAGATTACTGGTAGGTTACGCGCAGGTTATATATAGGCTACGCGCAGGTTGCGTGTTAAAAAAACACAACATAGGCTAGTCGGTCGAGTTGCTAAATAACCTCAACTGCGCGCTAATTGCGTCAACTACCAACCATTAAGGCCATTAAAAGGGTACTATATTTTGCCGATGTACTAACTTATAAAAAAACTCGCAGCTTATTGCCTATTATTAAACTTAGAACTAAAGCGGATTAACGCCCACCCTAATTAGTAGAAGTAACTCTATAATAATTAGAACTCGCTAGCTATATCTATAAAAGCTAAAGCAGGAAGATAAGTTATAACTACTTCTGCACTAAAGGCGGTTATAATTATATACCAGTAAGCCTTACCTAACTAGTTACGTACTACGCCATTAACTAGTATTTACCGTAATACTCTAATTAACCCTACCTCGGCTATATACTACAACTATAATAAGTAGGGTTACTTTACCTTATCCTACTTAAAGCTAAAGGATATAGGCGATATTAAGGAGATAGAGAAAGGAAAAACGTCTGATAAGTCGGGAAAAGAAGAACCCTAGGGAAAGACTCCCCCCTAGGGTACCCTATTAATCTTAAAGAGATTAATCTTAGTTAGTTAATAGGTAGAAAGTATTTTATAGTTCTATATATAGTATCTTAAAATAGAT
>Ga0307515_10003386_pt1 | contig 33599 bp, 24 predicted proteins | sample 17_EM_MG_FD_194513 | JGI IMG/M metagenome (GOLD analysis project Ga0307515, IMG submission 194513) | Populus trichocarpa ectomycorrhiza microbial communities from riparian zone in the Pacific Northwest, United States - 17_EM | ecosystem: Host-associated > Plants > Roots > Unclassified | place...
CCGCCAACGTGCTCAGCGCCATATAGAGCGGGTCCGTAATTATTGCGCACACGGTCTGGTCCCACGTCGAATTTGCATCAACATCCGCCTTCCTAAGCAAGTAAAAGAGCGCCTTCCCACCCTCCTCTGCGGTCGCGAATCCATTATAGAGTATGACGGGATTCGTAGGGAGGTTTGGTCTGGCTGAGAGAGAAGAGATCGGTAATGACCCCGGGACAGTTAGGGTTGCAGGAGTCAACTCTGTCGGTGTGGACCGCTAAGGGATCGCAGTGGGTAGAGCGCTTTGAAGAGTTGACCGGCTGCACCTGAGCACTCTGTGATGGCCGGTGGTTGGTCATACTGCCCGAGAACACGCAAGAGGATGAGGGACGCCGGAACACGAACGGTGGTTTAGGATAGACGTACGGAATCATATAACTTGCGCCCCCCTTGCCGACTTTCTCTCTAATAACAACAGAGGCATCTCCCATTTCCACACTTTCGTCTCGATCTAGGGGAGAGGTTAAGTGCGACACACCAGCGTGAGGAGTATCGCACACGCACGTTATGGAAATACTCCTTTCAGCCCTCGGGATTCCCATGCTGTTTGTTCAAAGAACCAACCGGCCCAACGTTGTGCGGTACGGGGTGAAAGGTGTAGGTATCCGGGTCGTGATCGTGACCAACGTTGATGGTGGTTGAGATTCAAAAGGGACGTGCCCCAAAAGTTTGTCATATGTGATCCCGCAACTACACTGTACAAGAAAAACCGGTAGGATATGTCGTTGGAAAGTTCTGATTCCCAACGGTGGCGGGGGCTTATCCAGGTATCGGAAAAGCTGATCGCAGACTCCGTTCGTAGCAGAGGGAAAAACAACAACCCCGAGGTACAAAGGAACTTACGTTTTCTATAGAGTTCCAGGCTGGGGGTCGGTGGGCTGCGACACGAGACGCGAACGAAAATTATGCTCCCATTGGTATCTTCGATGGTTGGCGCGTCGGGAGTTCAGCTTGAAGCAAGCAGTCCGCCCGTCTGGGGTAAATCGATTCCGCATCTCCAATCATCGTGGGCAGTACGATATCAGTGGTCGAGACACCTGAAAGGGAAAACCCTCCTCCCCCCGAACTTGAGGTTAAGCCTCTGACACGAGAGAGGTACGAACGAAGTGGAAAGAGTTTAGGTAGGGTCACACGCAATACTTGGACCAGAGAGTTGCATGGAAGAAGTTGAAACGATGCCCACCCACCCATCGCAACTGATCAACTTCTTCCTCCAGTGCCGCTAGGCTTTGTGTCGGAAAATCCTTCGGGTTTCCGCCCAGACACTCCACCACACACCAAGGACTGCCTAGCCTATCACTCAAAATAATATTCATAATTGCTACGTAAGACCGAAGCCACAAACAAAGACCGGATTCCAGCCTACGCGTCTTGTCAAATGGTTCGGTGCAGGAGTTGCTAGGTCTGCAGGTTCGCCGCACCTCGCTTGCGTAATCCCCCGGCGACAGTTTTCCATGCTCATTCCATGTGCAGCACTGCTCGTCTCAACTGATTCCCCAAGAGCGACGAAGACACCCACCCAAAGCGGGAGCACGCGATTCAGCCGCCTGGGTGCTGCGGGTGCTTCTCTCAGCTCGTCACCGCGACGCCCCTGTTCGTTAATGTATGCGTAATTTGCCCTCGGCGCGTACTTTGAAGCATGAGGGGGTGAAAGAGAAGGCGGTGCTTGTGTTTTTGTTCTCAATTCCTGCTCGGTGACCCCATGTCTGGCCTCAACTGCAGCTTCCCTTGACCTACTTTCCGCTCGAACGTCCCAGCTACCTCCCGTTATTCTTGATGGGGGAAGGCTCAAACTGCGTCGAGGGCATTGACGAGAGAGGGTTGAAAACTATCAAGCGGGATTCGCATACTCGCCTCGTCCCTGCCAAAGTCTTCCGGGGTCCAATCGGACGTCCAAGAAATGCACAGAATATCGTCGGGATCACTTCCACTTGGCAGGCCATGTCTATCAGTAGCGTTCGCTAAGAAAGATTTTCATGAACGTTGTTGATCCCCAGTTCCTCATTGAGTTCCCCGCCCATAGGTTCGCCCTAGGAGTCTGTGTTGTCTGGCTCCGGGCGTCACAAGGTCTGTAATATCGCACGATCAATACGAAATGGTGCCTCAGAGTCAACGAGGGTCTGCGAGATGGTTGAGAGGGAGATGGGAGACAGTTGCACCTTCGACTTGGGATAGTGATGACGATGGGGACGAAGGCGGTGGTGCCATGTCGTCTACGCCGGAGGTTGATTCGTACGGTTTCTCGAGCAGGACCGGGGTTATTTAACGGGAAAACACTGCAAACTCCAAGTCAAAACTAGCGGGGCCCGGGAGGATACGTGGCTATCGTACCACCTGATCCCACCGACTCCTGTAAGTTGGCCGTCCTGGATTGAATGTCTGCTCTGCATGGGAACTTTTACCTATGTGCAGAACCCTCGACGGCAACGGGTGAATACTGGGCGAAGAGCGTGTGTCGCGTCGGGTTTCGTGTTACTTGTACTTGACTGCAGGTAACTACCACCATCCCTGCCGTCATGATCGGTACATGGCAGGCGCATTCACTTGTGCAAGCGTGCGCAGACAGCGTTGGCTGCAAGGTTTTCAGGAGTCACTGGTTGGACTAGGCTGTAATCCAGCCTCAAGTTCAGAGCTCAGGCTTAGAGGAAGGGAAGGGTTGGACGCCAAATGAGCACCAAGATCAATATCCGGAGGGTGTATCACGCTTTGTCACTCTCGAGCTTGATTTCTCAGCTAAAAACACGAGAACGGGAGAGTGTAAATTGTCCGTGAGTAGAGAGGGAAACACAAAAGAACGGCAACGCAGAGCGACAAAAGATTCCAGAATGTGCGTTTGGTGGTTTCAGGCGGAGTCCGTGACGCCCAGTCAATTGGCCGCGATACGAGCCTGAGTGATGCGGATGAAGATGGTCACTGGTCCATTTTCGGCCGTCACGCGTCACGCGTCATCGGTTCCATCTGAGTCAGCCTGAGGTCAACCTGGAAGATGATGGAATCGATTCCGCGAACCACCCCACATCTTTAATTCCCGTGGGTAGTATAAGTAACCGGAATACGGAAGGGAGCGTCACGGTCCAGACAGACTCTAGAGTCTGAACTTGGGGCCGACGTCGACGCGGCCCAATATCCACGTTTTCTTTAATAATCTACAGAAATTCCTGGGTCGTGGCGCAGAATTGTCCCATCTTGTTTCGTGTAACCACCGGAAACAGCGCTCTGGACGCGTCTGTGACGAGTACTGGTTTGCGTGCCATTACTCGTCGCCATCGTTTGTTCGTCTGGCAGGGCCGCAGGATCTTCGAGAGCCTGAAATAATGGCCCTGGGGACCGGCGGGGTCCTTACAGGGGACGGAATTTCTTGAATAAAGTCCCCACCCCGTACCCGACGTCAGATAGACCTGACAGGATCGATACGTGTGTTCGATGAAATTCGATTAGCGATTGGGAATTTCTCCAGCGAGGGGTGGACCAACCGGTGTCCCGTGCTTTTTTCTCTCTTTCTGGAGTGCTACGCACTTCACACCGCTTGTAATTGCTGGGAGCACCGGCAACTTGCATCTTGAGTACGGTTAGTCCTCACCCGGACGCAGAACGAAAGGGAAATATCCATTTCCAAGCGTTTCCCGCCTCAGTTTGACGGCGGGCCGACGGTCCGCCCTCAGGAAGCCAAATTCGTCAAAACACACTAGATTTCGAGCTCCTGGCCTCTGTACCGTTTGCCCCCGAATCATGCACAAAATCCAAAAGTCATTTACAGGTATTATACACCCTGACCCAGGCCATGCTCATACCTCGAGCGGGACGTGCGTTTTGTAGATCTAATCAATTTTCGAACTTTCATGCGAAGGAGTCCGTGTTGAACTGTACCACGCCGGAAGCAAATTTGGTTGCCGGAATAAACATCACCGTGGCGAGCGCCGAAACTCAGATCGGCCACACTTCGGGCGCATCTTCAACTTCTCATCGACATCCGCGAAGCATCGAGAGCTCGGGGACCACCTTCGACGCATCCAGCATTCTGGGACGTTCTCACAAGTCTAGGGAAAGTAACTTTTCTCAGCCAACAACCTTCCTCCCACTCCCGACCAACGAACTACATGACCGACAAAAAGCGCAAGAAATCGCCTGAACCTGCTCGGAAACGCATCAATCTGGGGACCCCCATCAACATCGCCGCTGGTCCATTCCACTTCAGACCAGAGTTGGACAGTGACCTCGAAGGTAACCGAGATCGTTCTCATCGCGACTCGGAACTTCAGATCGACTTAATTCGATTGTGGCGACAGATGACGGCAATCCCGGGCCTTCTCGGATCGTATCCTGCGAAGAATACCAAGGTCATTCCGCCCCGGAAACATCGACCCGTGGTATTGCGGTCGGTGGCACTGAACACGGCGGTGATCGTGCGGGTGGGTGTTTCTGATCCTCACCATTACGACCGATGTTCATCCAGTTCTCTGTGTTTCTTCATATCAGGAGGGTACACCTATGGCACCGGAGAGGGAGTAGGAAAACTAACAGAGCAGACTGGCAGTACGTGTCAAGAAGATCGTGCCATCTCCTTTCCGTTAACTTCTGTCAGTTCCGGAGAGAGACCGGAGGGGCACCCCGCATGGGGCTGCCCCCATTCTTTTCTATGTCGCAGCGGAAGCCACAGATAGGTTCGGACCTCTTCAAGCCGTCCTAGGAGCGTTCTCCACCGTTTACGGGAAACATCAAGTTCGCCCACTATGCACTATCCCCCGCTTAAAATTGGTTCTTGACGAATTCATCTACAGGAAACAGTCGTTGTGAGAAACAAAATCGAAAATCTCCTCTCACGTGTGGCTGCATTGGAGGCAGATTTTGCGACTCTCCCAGGTCCTGTGAATGAACAGAGGCGCCGCCACGAGTTGATACTGTATCTCATTGTCCCCTTCCTCTGAGACTCGGCGTTGACTTCCTTCCAGAAAGCTCAAGGACATTGAGGGAAGATTGCGGTCCTTCTACGAGGGGCAAGAGCTACAGCGGATTGATGACCACGTTCAAGATGATGAAAATGTGCTCGGGCTTCTCGAAGATCTGCGGGAGACTATCTCCGATTACCGGGTTCGTTCATCACCTTGACGCTATTCTCGATGTTGACAGGGAGAGCAGATGGCGCAACGAATGGCAAACTATGAGCGAGAATGCAAAGCGATAGTGAGTGCTCCCCCCCATCCTTTGCGTCTGAGCAAGTGAAATGACCTCTCGACAGGACCCAGGTCAGAATATCTCTCGTCTCCGATCACAGATCCCTGACACTAACTTCTAACAGCTGAGGCGGCCATCCTCAACCAATTCCGTTCCACAAAGGGAGCCGAGTATCGACATGGCGGCCGTAAGGGTTGCCTCAAGGGAACCCGCGGAGCAATCCTAGATGAGATTGAGCACTGGTCAAGAGACTTTGGCAGCCCCCCCGTCTACTGGCTCAACGGGTTGGCTGGGACAGGAAAGAGTACAATCGCTCAGACAGTCGCGGAGAGATTGTTCGCAGATGGTCAGCTCGGTGCCTCGTTCTTCTGCTCCCGAGACTTCGAGGACCGGAGCAACCTCCACTCCATATTCCCCACCCTGGCCGTCCAGCTCGCACGGAAGTACACCAAATTTCGATTAGTCTTTGTCCCGCTGGCCCGGTCGGATCCAGAAATCGCCTACGAGTCGCTGTACAACCAGATGGAAAAGTTGATCGTTCAGCCACTCGTCGAATCTTCCATCTCGACCATGATTGTGATCGACGCCTTGGACGAGTGCAAGGACGAGGAATCCACTTCGGCAATCCTGTCCGTCCTTGGTCAGTTTGTATCGAAGATTCCAAAGGTGAAAATCTTCGTCACTGGTCGGCCTGAGCCACGGATCCAAAAGGGGTTTCGCCTACCGCTGTTGGAAAAGACCACGGACGTATTCATCCTCCACGAGGTCAAATCGAGTCAGGTCAACAGGGACATTCGGATATTCTTCAAACACAGGTTCGCGGAACTTGCAGGTCACCAACGTGGACTGGATGGCTGGCCGACCGACGAACAGCTGGACCTGCTTTGTGAGCGTGCCGCGGGACTATTTGTCTATGCTGTGGCAACGATCAGGTTCATCGACCACAGGCACAAAACCCCCAAGAGACAACTGGATCACCTCCTGCAGTCGCCGGAGAGCAGCGTGTTCGAGGGGAGGACCAAGTTCACGGCGAATGCGACTCTCGATTCGCTCTACACGTCGATTCTTCAAGAGGCCTTCGGTGATGACGACCCAGAGGATGATCCGAAGGTCCGCTCTGTTCTCGGTGCTGTGGTCCTGGCTGCGAATCCCCTTTCCCCGTCCGCAATTGCTATGCTCCTGGGCTTCGATTTCGAAGAGGTGTTCCTCCTCCTGTCATCGGTACACTCGCTCCTCACCCTCCAGGAGGACATTGATCACCCCGTTCGTCCCTTCCACAAATCATTTCCCGACTTCATCGTCGATCCCGCCCGGTGCACTAATCCAAGATTTCGTGTCTGCCTCTCTGATCAACACAAAGAGCTTCTGGTTGGGTGCCTGGAGCTGATGAATTGGAGCCTGGAGCCGAATATATGCAAGCTCCCGGACAGTGTAATCAACTCTGAGGTCGACGACCTGAAGGAGAGGACCAAGCAATATATTCATCGAGCTTTGGAATATGCCTGCGGGTCATGGCACAAGCACCTCGTTGACGCGACACCGGTCCACAGACTCGAAATCACACCCACCTTGCACTGCTTCCTAGAGGAGAAGTTTATATTCTGGTTAGAGATGCTCAGTGTCCTCGGTGCGGCAAGGGAGGCGGTTAACGCATTGGAAGCGGCCACGAAGTGGCTGGATGTGCGTTGAGCTCCACCTTTGATCTTTCCACTAGATTTACTCAGAATGTATCTAGGCACCACCAACTCTCAACCTCGTCAACGACTACATTCGTTTTGTGGTCGGATTCTTTGAGGTCATCGGCACCTCCGCTCCGCATATCTATCACTCCGCACTTTTATCATCCCCCCGAACGTCGATGGTGTGGAAGCTATACAAACAATACGTCCATCCCCTGGCGAGGGTCGTGCGTGGATTACCAATCTCGTGGGGACCAAAATTTGCAACCGTGAAGCATATGGGTGACGTTCATGCTGTTGCATGGTCGTCATGTAGCAGGTTCATCGTGGTTAAGCTGTCCGGAAGTATGGAAGTTCTGGATGCAGTAACTCTCGAACGACTTCACACCTTCGCGCACCAATCGTTAGGGACTGGGTGGCTTAGTTTCTCCCCAGACAGCCGTTCATTTACATGGATCGATAATAATGACAACAGATCCATCACTTGGGACCTTCAGACAGGTGGTCGGATAAGTGCCGCCCCCTCAACACCAAATACGCCGCCCCCCCCGCGGCACTCCTCCATGCAATCCCTATGGCACTTCCCCTGGAACCCCCCACAGTACCTCTCATCCACGTATTCTATGGACAGCAAGATAGTTGCGGTTGCACGCAGAAATTCGGAGAACAGCACGGTCACCACCATCTCCACCTACAACCTCCTCTCCGGAACACACATATATTCCCATCGTGTCTCGGAAGGACGGATCGCGGCCCAAATTTGGACTCATGGTGAAAATTTCCGATTCGCCGCTGTGAAGCCATGGTCCATTACTATATGGCAAGTCGGGTTTACATCGGAACACACGTTGGCAGAGATCGAGTCTTTGCCTGCCCCAGACGACACTGGTTCAAAAGAACATCTGTTCCTTCCTACCCTCTCCCGGCTTGCCTTCATCCTCCGAGGGGCAGTTCTGATATGGGATGCCCGAGATTCCAAGTTTCTCCTGAATTCCATGGACAGCGGTGAGCCTCTCGGGGGGCTTTCCTTCTCCTCCGATGGTCGTTTCCTCGCTTGTGAAGTTACTTGTGGTAAAGTTACTGATCACGTGGTTCATCTATGGAAGGAGTCTCCCGCTGGCTATCTCCCTCATCAAAAACTCGTACCCGGGCTGGCGACCTATTTGGTCGGACCACTCCTCTCCCCAGACGGAGAATCGATCATCACACTCAAAGATGATGAAACTCAGCTGTGGCGTACAACAGATCCGATCAATCCCCCCTCCAGCGTTCCACCTCAACCTGACGAACGATCCATCTTCCTTCTGGCATTTTCTCCAGATAAATCATTCATAGCAACCGGACGGTTGGGAGAAAACATAGTTACAGTCGTTGACCTCAAATCTGGTGACCCGCGGTTGATCGTCGACACAGGAATGGAGATTCGTGGTCTGGGGGTGACTGCGGACACCGTCCTTGTTGTTGGTGAGGGGAAGATCGTCACTTGGAACTTACCTGCGGGGGACTTGGAACTTACCTGCGGGGGACTTGGAACTTACCTGCGGGGGACTTTGTACTCGATGCCAGGGCGAACATTCGCGACAGCGTCCGGACCATAGTGCTCAATTATCTAGAACCCCTTACCAGATCGGTGCAATCCGTATCAATATCCCCTGATTTTAACCACCTTGTTACCATGGAGGGATTGGACAATGATCTGGGCATTTACGACGTGTCTACCGGCAAGCATCTTGTCGGTGCCAATACCGGGAGTGTGAGATATCCGTGGTTTACCCGGGACGGACGCGAAGTCTGGCATAACTCCAGGGGGCAGAAAATCATCAGGGGTGGAGGGTCCGATGTAATCGGGCTGGAACCCCTCCAGCGCGGTGATGCTCCGTCAGGGGGATACCTCTGGGATTCTTCCCATGGCCACGAGGTTACGGATGACGGCTGGATACTTGACTCGAGAAAGAAACGAGTCATGTGGTTACCTCACCACTGGAGAGTTATCAAGCGCGAGCGGATATGGGATGAACGGTTTCTTGTGTTGTTAGGTTTTGGACTACTAGAGCCTGTCATTATAGAACTGTACGAGTGACCTGCGGACAGTGCTTTCCCTTGTCTCTCTCGATATATGTGTACTTTCTGTTCGCTGCTTGTATCCAGTCTTGTTCGGGTAGTTGGGTAACCGGGGGCATTGAAGGGGATGGATGGATGTGTATTGATTGAGGTAGACAGAAGCGGTTTGTGACGCATACACGAACAAACCACTACTTTACATCCAAAGGCGGAGGGAAACGAAAGATCCATTGAAGAATTTTACAACAGGTTCCTTAAGCGTTGACGTTGAGCCAAGGACTGTGTAAGGAGACGAGATAAGTTAGGTATCACACTTGCGCCTGGGACTGTGCAAGGGGCACACCGTTTTTGTCCGTTGTGGCCTGTCATAGAACCAGTCTACTAAGGCCACAGGTCTGGCAGGCGGCCAACTAGGCACTCCTCCCGTTCTATGGTGTTCCAAAGCTCGAAGGAACCTTGTGGATGCGTTCTCTTGGTCAGCTGGCACACGTTGGAGGTCCAGAACGTTCAAGATCAGTACGTGCGGAACACTATGCATCACCAGATACAAACCAGGACAAGGCGTAGCAGGTGACGAATCGGCGAGACTAGAATCCAAAATTTGATCATATTTCCCCCGTATCTTCTCTCCATAATCCATTGTCCCTCGGCGGTTCTCCATCAGGGACATGTGTATGTCTATACCTCACCCTCTGCAAGTCGTAAGGGGCCGAGAACACTAAGAAGGACAAGGTTATTCTCACCTTTTCGCTCCTCTCATCCAGTTCCTCCGTGGCAGGTCGTTCCCTCTTACTCCTACCCTCCCTGCGATCGTCATCCCAATACTTGCTGTACCTCCTCTCGTCTGTCGTAATCCTTGTAACGTTTCGATGATCGATGGCTGTAATGTCGGCCCCCGTGGTCCCTTGAGGATCTATGCCGTTCACACTTGCGATCGCGGCCGCGGTCTCCTCTGTCCTTGTCCTTCTTCTCTATCCTTCGTTGGCTCCTTGCGTTTGTGGCTGGTGGGACCACCGTCTTCTGAAGTCTCTTTCTCACGGAGGCGTCCCTTTGCCGTTTGACAAACTTGGAGAAGGCGGCCCTGCGGGCCTCTTCGTCTTCGAGCGCCTCGCACTGACTCAGATGTTCGAAGAGCGGCACTGGCTTAACGTCAATCAGATGAGTTCACAACCAATCGAAGGTAAACTCTCACCTCGTATGGCAGGTTGATATCCTGAGGTTCCAGTAACTTTTTCAAGGCATAACTCAGATCATCTCGGAGATGCTTGAGCTTTCTTTTAGCCCTCCGCTTTTCATCCGTAGCTTGCTTTAGGACCTTTTTGTACAGCTGTCCAGGAATATTCAGAACACACCGAACGGAGGACAAGAGGGAAGAGCTCACAGTACGGAGAGCATCGGAAAGTTCCTCGTCGGCCAACGTTTTAACTTGTTCGTCTTCATCGACTTTGACGACATCCAAGAACCCCTTCGCCATTGTTTCGATCCCAACCTTGAACGCAACGGCCCTGCCGTCAACGTCCATATCACAACCGGGTTGGCGTTTTTCGTTGTATCACTTGGCGGTCCTTCGGCAGCTTCAATCTTGCCTCCTGGGTTCTGGCCCATAGCGTCTACAATATCCCAGAAGAGTTCTAGGGGGGCAGAGCCGGGGCTACCGATAATGTAGGTGTAGCGCTCGTCATCCTTGAACAATGGGTAGACGGTCTTCCATTTTGTTCCAGCCTTGATTTCGCCCTGATTGACGAGTTCTTGTGAGGGAGCCTGAAGTCGTCCACGGCCGTGAGTGAGGATCGTGAAATGCGAAATCAAGGCCACGGATGCCTTAAACCCCTCTCTCGTCTTCCTCTCCTCCCTCTTCTTCTCCACTTGTGCCCTCCTTATCTGTTTCTCGAAACCGGCTGAGGTATCTGAAGTGGGGAGCTTATGGATCTCCGGATCGGTATCGGCGGTAGGAGATGTCGTGTAGTGATGAACGTCCGGGTTCCCCTTGAGTAAACTCCGAATAGCGGGTCGAAATTTTGCTGGCCTGGCCTCTCTTTCCTCATGTTCTTTAACCTTCAGGCCATCGGTGTACTGTGAGGAGCAGAGCCGACGTGGGTGATTCGAGGTAACCACCTTCTGCCATGTGGCCTTCCTCTCTGCAAACATACGCAGCGCCTTATACAACGGCTCTGTGATGATTGCGTGCATGGTCTGGTCCTCCGTCCAGTTCGCTTCGACATTCGCACTCCTAGGCAAGTAAAAGAACGCTTTCTCGCCCCCTCCACCGTCGCAAATCCATTATAGGGTATAACCCGATCGCCGGGCAGGCTTAGTCTGGCTGGGAAAGAGATTGGTAATGGAGTCAACTCTGTCGGTGTGGACTGCGAATGGATTATTGTTGGTAAAGTGTTTTGAGGTTGGCCAGCTGCACCTAAGCCCTTTGTGACGGTCAGCGGTTGGCTAAGTTGCTTGAGAACACGCAAAAGGATGAGGGACGCCGGAACACGAGCAGTGGTTTGGGATAGACGTACGGAATCGTAACGCCTGCGTCTTCTCTCTCGACCTTCTCTAACAGCAACAAGAGCTCTTCTGGCATCTCTCATTTCGACACTTTCGTCTCAATCTAGGGGAGAAGTTGAGCGTGACATACCGGAGTGAGGAGGATCACACACGCACGTTGCGGAGATACTCCTTTCGGCCCCCCGGGACACCTGTGCTCCGTCTGTTCGAAGAAACTACCAGCCCAACGCTGTGCGGTATGGGATAAGAGGTGTAGGTCCCGACTCATGATCGTGACCAGCGTCGTTGGCGGCTGGGAAAAATGGAGGTGCCCCGAAATGCATTTGATCTCGCAACTACTATCCTCAGTCCTCACGAAAAAAATGCAGGAGTCATGAGGTGCGAATGATTTGTAGGGTAGCGGGAGAAAATGTAGGAGATCACTGACAAGTGATGATAAAGTCCACAAAACGGAGTCTGGTAGATTCAAGCTGAGGCTGTGACATATGGTCAGTACGGTGCGACAAGAAGCGAACCAGGATTACACACTTTCCATTGCCATTGCCATTCATCAACCGCTAGCGGTTTGGTTTCCATCCTCGGCTTAGATTCTGACTTCCCATCTTCCACGTCCTTCTCCCCTCTTCCACCCTGACTAGCTTCCTACAGGGGCGACCGGTTTATGACTTTGCTTTCAGACTGTCCTCCGTCTGTCACCGTGTCATCAAACCCATCAAACTCCAGCGTCGTCGAGAGTTCCTTGAATTCCTTCACGATAGGCAATCCAGTTCTCAATGACCTCAACTCTAAGGTCAAGCGAGGCCCTACCTGTTTCAACGCCGCCTTTTCCGTTGATCTGAAGGCATACCTGGACACCCACGAATCAACTCGTCGTTACAGGGTTATAGGGTCGGGACGAAACGAACCTGTGACGCCTGAAGCTTGAAGATTAGAAAATTTTGCTGGTTATGCAGCGTGTCCACCTGTCAGCCTTGGAACTGGGGTACGGGGAGAACTTTGTTTGGAACATCCTCCCAACGGTGTGCCCCAATCCCGTCACGAAGTTGTTCAAAACGAGTTCATGAAAGTGAGCTGTCGACTGGGTGTGACCCTGCGATTTAGTGGCGTTAGCGATTGTCTCCAACGAACGGCATCTCGAATGAACTCACAGAGATGCGTTTTGAGAGTTCGGCCGATGTCAGCTTGAAGTACGCGGTTGGCCCGTTTGGGAAATGATCGCGTCTAGATACCCAGGGTGACCCGGTGAGACGAGCACCCTACAGACGACAAATTGCTCACTAGACTTCACATCTTCATTCACAACCAACATTTTCTGATATCCTGTCTGCGGCCCACCCCGCAATCTGCCTATCTCAATCCTCGTCCCTGACGAATTCGGCCCCGAAGAAAACGCCCACTAGCTCGCAGAAATTGTACGTCGCTTTTATCGCCTTGGGTGAAGTCGTGGCCAGGACTTTCGATAGGGTATTTCGATCCCAATCCGAGAAGTACGACGCGAATGGATCCGAGTCTGTCAGCAAAGGTTTCTGGGGTCATAGATACGCCGTCCATGGGTACCGTGTTTGGGCCATTTGAACTCTCGACAGGTCGAGAGGAGGTGGAGTCCGCATCATCCCGTGTCTCTGCAGTGGGCCAGCGGTCGGTACGGACGCGTCAAGCTCTCTTTGGCTGTCAAGGATCTTTGGGACGTTCTGGGCCAACCTACAAACGTTGTCTAACCAATTAACCCGGTAACGAGATGAAGGAAGACGTACTTTCTTCACTGCAGGGTCTGCCAGTTCGGCCTTGGATATTGCCAGCCTGGAATGTAGCTTTCTTTGACTCTTTTCTCGCTTGAGCTTCCTAGCTATCTTCTGCCTCTTAGCCTTGTTCTTTATGGAGGAATGCTCCAGGCGCGTTGAGGGCATTGATGGAGAAGGGATTGGAAACGATCGACTGGAGTTGGCCGCTTCGCGCGCTTGCTGCGCCTCTGAGGACTAACAGATGTCCGACAAGAGCGTGGGATTACAACGGTCAAAACTACAAGATTGCTTCCACCTCACTATACTATATCAGGCCACGTCTATTGGCGGTGGCCTCCAAGAAAAGCCTTCGTGAACAAGCTGAGATACCAGCCCGTTAACCCCCAGATTTCTAATAATCCACCGAATCCCCACCCACCTTGTCCGTGGGGGTCGCACCTGCATTATACCATTGAATTCTAGGCGTCACGAGGTGTGTGATGTCCCACGCCCAGTACGGGGCGGGTCGCTCTCGAAGATAACGGAGGTTTGTGAATTAATTGAGAGAGAGAGAGGTGGAAGACGGCAGCGGCTTCGACTTGGGATATATCAGGGATGACAAGGAAGGCGAAGGTGGTGGGGACGCGCCGTCTGCGTCTGGGGCTGGCAAATGCGGTTTTCATGCAGGGACGCCTTCACCAAGGTCATTTCGGAACGGTCGAACGCAACGCTTGAAACTCGTCATGTAGGGCCAATCTCTAAGACCGCTCAGCGACCGGGTTGGCGGATAGAGCCTTCCCAGTATCTCGATCTCGTACACATCTGAAGTCGAATTATCCCCACCTCCTCTTTTGCTTCCCGCAGCGTAGCCTGCAATGCATTCATCAGCCGGGTCGACTTTCTGCCTGGAAAACTTGACCAGCGTGAGTGAAAATCGACAGGCCCACCTAACTCCTCCGGACTGCGCTCTCAGCCCCCTTCTTCCTGTTCTTCCCCACTTGTGCCCTTCTCGTCTGTTCCTCAAATTGTCTCTCACGTACTGTAGTCCTCGAAAGCGAGTAACATACTCAAAGTGGGGAACTTCCGGATCGGTCCCCCAAACGTCCAACCCGAGTACCATCGAATGCGCGGTTCGCCATTTCGTCAACACGCCGACTAGCAATTTTTTGAACAGGTTGACAAGTCCCCCGGTGCTCCTGGGGCGTGCTGCTCTGCTCTCTCACTATGACACGAGAAAAGAAGGGAGTGAGTCGCGTCGCAGCTAGGTGATCCCGATGGAGACGATACGAACCATTTCCCGTTGTTTCAACTCGGGCATGTTCCTCGAATATCAGCCTCCTGTCGGACTCGACTTTGGCCTGTTGCCAGATAGGGTACTGGGCGAAGAGCTTATCGGCGGTAGGGAATGTCGTGTAGCAGTAGACATTCGGGTTCTCTCTGAGTAAATTCTGGATAGCAGGTCGGAGTTTTGCCAACCTGGCCTCCCCCCTGCTCTTTAGCCTTGAGGCCATCGGTGTACTATGGGGGACAGAGCCAACGTTAGTGAATGCGGAGCCAGAAAAGTGCATATTCACCTTCTGCCGCGCGACCTTCTTCTCCGCCAACGTACTCAGCGCCTTGTGGAGCGTGTCCGTAATGATTGCACGCATAGTCTGGTCCCACGTCCATTTCGCGTCGACCTTGGCCTTCCCAAGCAAGTAATAGCACCATAATACGTGATCATCGGGGAGGTTTGATCTGGCTGGAAGAGAAGAGATCGGTAACGACCCTGGGGTGGTTAGGGCTGTAGGAGTTAACTCTGTCGGTGTGGACTGCGAAGGGATTATTATTGGTAGAGTGTTTTGAGGTTGACCAGCTGGACCTGGGCCCTCTGTGATGGCCAGCGGTTGGCCAGGTTGCCTGAGAACACGCGAGAGGGTGAGGGATGCCGGAACACGAGCGGTGGTTTGGGATAAACGTACGGAATCGTAACACCTCCGCCCTTTCTTTAAACCATCTCTAATAACAACAGAGGCTCTTCTTGCATCTCCCATTTCTACGCTTTCATCTCAACGTTGAGCGTGGCACGTCTGAGTGAGGAGGATCGTACACGCACGTTATGGAAATACTTCCTTCGGCCCTCGGGACTCCTGTGCTCCGTCTGTTCAAAGAAGCCACCAGCCTGACGCTGTGCGGTATGGGATAAAAGGTGTGGGTACCCAGCTCATGGTCGTGACCGGCGTCGGTGATAACTGGGAAAAGAGAGGTGCCCTGAAAGTTTCTCACTTCAGTTCCCCGATGGCGGCAAAGACATCCGTGACCCAAAGCGGAAGCACGCGATCCGGCCGCCTGGACGCTGCGGGTACCCAACTCTTCCCCTGGCGCATACTTTGAAGCCGTAGTATGAGAGGGTGAGGGAAGGTGGCTCTTATTTCTCTGTCTCTGTTCTCGATTCCCGCTCGGTGCCCCATGCCTGGCCTCAACTCCAGCTTTCTTTGACCCGCTTTCCGCTCGAACGTTCTAGCTGTCCAATCGGACGTCTAAGAAATGCACAGGATTACTTCCACTCGACTACATCACAGCAGGCCATGTCTATCGGTAGCGTTCGCCAAGAAAGATTTTCATGGCAGGTCGAGATACCAACTCGTTAATCACCAGATTCCTCACTGTCTATCGAGTCTCCCGCCCGTAGGCTCGCCTTGGGAGTCCGCGTTGTCTAGTTGCAAGGTCTGTAACGTCTCGCGCTCAATACGAAATAGATCCGTGAAACTGGTACCCTCGGAGGCAAAAAGGGCCTGTGAAATGATTGAGAGGGAGACGGAAGGCGGTTGCGCCTTCGACCTGGGATAGTGATGATGAGGGAGGCGAAGGAAATGGTGCTGTGTCGTCTACGTTGGAGGTTGGTTCGCACGGTTCCCGCATAGAAATGCCCCCACGAAGTCACGTCATTCAATAGCAAACCAATAGTCATTCGGGGCACCTACTGGGGACCAACTCGAAATGATTCGATCACGCCCGACCAAGGCGGGTTGTCAGTCCCCTGGAAATCGGAAGAATCGATTCCGCGAGCCACCCCGCAGAGTCTCCTGTCCCCGACCCCCACGCCTCCTTGAATGGTCTGCAGGAATTCCCAGGCTGTAGTGCAGAATTGTCACATCTTGTCTCGCGTAACCACTGGAAACAGTCCTCTGGACGCCTCCGTACTAAGTACTGGTTTGTGTGGCATTATTTGCTGTCGTCGTTTACTCGTCTGGCGGGGCTGCAAGATCTTCGAGAGTCTCAGTGAAGTCTCTAGTGAGCGTCACGCGAGCGCCAAAATACAGATCGACCGCACTTCGGATAGTATCTTCGAGTTTCTCATCCCGCGAAGCATCGAGAGCCCAAAGTAGTTCGGAATATCCTCCCAACGGCGTGCCTCAATCCCGTTATGAAGCTGTTCAAAATGGGCTCAGGAAAGCGAACTGTCGACCGGGCGTGACCCTGCAATTTAGTGATGTTAGCGATTGTCTTTGGCGAACGGCGTCTTGAACGGACTCACGGGGATGCGTTTTGAGAGTTCGATTGATGTCAACTTGAAGTACACCGTCGGTCCGTTTGGGGGATGAATCAACGTGATCACGTCTAGATACCCAGGGTGAGATTGGTACTCCACAGACGACAAATCACTCACTCGGCTTCCCCACGTCTTCAGCCACGACCAACATATTCTGCTGTCTGCGGCCTACCCCGCAATCCTGCCCATCTCGAACCTCCGTCCCTTCCTTCTCCTGATAAATTCGGCCCCAGGGAAAACGTCCATCAGTTCCTCGCAAAGGCTGTACGTCACCCCCCTCGCCTTGGGTGAGGGCCATTCGAACCCTCGATAGGTCGAGAGGTGAGGTCCGCATTATCCCGTGCCTGCTGTGAACCGGCGGTCAATATGGAAGGGTCAAACACCCTTTGACTATCGAGGATCTCGGGGACGTTCTGGGCCAGCCTCTTCTGAAGTAGAAACAAACGTCATCTAACCAATTACCTCGGTAGCGAGATGAAGGGAGACGCACTTTCTTCGCTGCAGGATCTGCTAGTACATCCTGTGCTATTGCCAGCCTAGTCTGCACCTTTCTTTGAACCTTTCCTTGCTTGGGCTTCGTAGCTATCTCCTGTCTCTTAGCCTTGTTACTTACGGAGGAAGGCTCAAAGCGCGTTGAAGGCATCGATGGAGGAGGATTGAAAACGATCGACCGGAGTTCGCACACTTGCCGCGTCTCTGAGGACTAACAGATACCCAAGAAAAGCATAGAATTACAACGGTCAAGACTGCAAAATTGCTTCTGTCCGGCTACACCGTACCAGGCCATGTCTATTAGTAGCAGCCTCCAAGAAAGATCTTCATGAACGGTTGAGATACCAGCCTGTTAACCCCCAGGTTTCTAATTGCCCACCGAACCCTCCGCCCACCTCGTCCCCGGAGTCTGCACCTGCATTAGACCACTCAATTCCGGGCGCCACGAGGTCTGTAACGTCGCACGCCCAGTACGGGATGGATCCACAGAACTGGTGCTCTCGGAGATAACGGGAGTCTGTGAACCGATTGAGAGGGAGATGGAGCGGCGGCGACCTCGACTTGGGATAATGTCAGGGATAATCGATGACAAGGGAGGTGAAAGGAGCGGCGACGTGTCGTCTACGTCTGGGGCTGATCAGTACGGCTTTTCGTGCAGAAACGCCTTCACCGAGGTCACTTGGCGAAACGGTCGAACGCAGCACTTGGAACTCACTGTGACTACGTGGGGCCAAACTTGAAGACCGCTCAGCAACCGAGTTGGCGGACCGAGCCTTCCTAGTATCTCGATCCTGTCCACATCTACCCCCACCTCCTCTCTCGCTTCCCGCAGCGCAGTGTGCAACACGGATCGACTTTTCCGTCTGGGAAACTTGACCAGCCTGGGTGAAGATCGACAAAAGCAAAACGAGAAGGTGCCCACCTAACTTCCGGGCCGGAATGACCCATCAGCTTCCCATCGAGCAGCAAGCCGGGATTGCCGTTGAGATTACAGAGCGGGACTAGGGCCGCCGCATGGGTTCCGGTGGGGTTGATGGAGTATTTCGTGGTGTATGCTGTCGACAGCGCATCCTTTATTTTCCTTAGGGACCCTCTAGTGAATGAAGAGGTCGAAGAGACGATGGACGCATTTGGGTTGGGGTATTGGCAATCGAGACATTTGCGAGAGGGGGTGTCATCCTTTGTCCGACGGGATTTGCATGAGTCAGGTGGTGAAGGTGATCGACTCTTCTAGATCCCCTCGCCGGTGTACTTTTCTTCCACTCCTGCATTTCGCAGTTGGACTCAAAGCTTGGTGGCTCGACCACCGAAACGTCTGTGTAATACCTCATCTTTACCGTACCATACCATTGACACTCAATTTCCCCCGCGATATAGAATTGCTCAACGTAGTTTCATCCAATTGCGTCTTAGGGAGGTAGTAACCTAGTAGTGTTCGCGCTTACATGCACACAACACCCCTCGCCGCCACCCCCAGAGCACGCAGGTGAACCTCCGTGTGTGGCTCTCGCTCTGCGACGTTCCAGAAGCCCGAAGGAGCCTCACGGATGGGTTCTCTTGGTCAACTGGCACGCGTGGGAGGTCCAGAACGTTCAAGATCAGCACGCATAGTACACCCTTATATAATACGGCGAATCTTATCACTCAGCCGACCTTCGTCCTGGCTCAAGGGACTCTCGACAATTTTGTTCTGCCATTAATTTTTTTGTACAATATCAAGCGGCGGTTTGCCGCCGCACCTAGCCGCACCTACGAGCAGAAGGGTGACGTTTGGTATTGTGGGTCCGTCACTTTGGTTTTCTTCTCGTCGGACACTGCGGAGAACCAAAATGGATCGCCTGCTCAGCAAAAAATCCAAGAAATCACCGAAATATTCCCAACGGGATATCTTCCCAGGAATCTTAACCAACACCGCCGTTGGGCCACTAGGCTTCCGAACACAGCTCGACATCGCCCCCGGAGGTGAGCAAAATCAGGATCTGGACGTAGATTGGACTGACTCGACCGTGACACCAGATGAAGAGAGTAGCGGGGTTTCACGGATCGTATTTCAAGGCAAGACTGACGAAGTTCAAGAGCCTCCTGCGCCGGAAACCTCCACCCCCGGTGCTGTGGAAGTTGGCGACACTGACCACGGACACGGCCCATTAAGTGAGCGTTTCCGATCCCCGCTACCTCGATTAGCGTTCATGTGGATCCCAATGCCTTTCTGCACCAGGGGACGACGCTGCTGACGCTGGAGACGGAGAAGTCGAGCCGTCAGAATCGTCGAGCCGTACGTGTCGATATCATTTTCGTGTCGGCTTTCTCTTGACACACACCAGCTGTGAAAAGAGGCTGGATTAATACCGCACTCGGAGTTGGTGGCATTTTGTCAGATGTAGCAATGGAGGTTTCGGATGCATTCGGTCCTCTCAAAGCAGCCCTGGGCGCTATCTCTGCCATCTACGCGAAATACGAAGTACCTCTATGACCTTTCACTTGGAACAAACTCCTGACGGACTAGCGTGTAGGAAACAGTCGCCGTCAGAGAAAAAATCCAAAGCCTCAGCTCGCGCATAACGCAGCTGGAGCCGATATTCGGAGCAGCTTCAGATGATGAAGCGGAGCAGATGCGCAGGCTTGGACTGCTACGGTATGTCATTGTTCACTCATTGGACTCGAGGCTGAGTCCCTCTCAGCAAGTTCAAGGATATCGGGGGGCAACTACGGCTTCTATCCGAGAAGCCAGGGCTGCAGCGATTTGCTGAACACGCTCGAGACGACGAAGAAGTTTCCGGGCTCCTGGAAGGTCTTCAAGAGGCTATCTCCGACTATCAAGTCAGTCCGTGAACTCGGTATTGTCTTCGATGCTGACAGGGGCAGCAGATGGTGCAACAGATGGAGATCCATAACCAAGGGCGTAAACTGATGGTGCAACAGATGGAGATCTATGACCAAGGGCATGGACTGATGGTGAGTGTCCCACGTTCACATCCGAGCAACTATAATAACCTCTCGGCAGGACGCAGGTCAGAATGTCTTCTACTCTATACAACAGACCCTTGACACAAGCTTTGAATAGCTGAGGCATCTGTGCTCAACAATTTCCGCTCTGCCCAAGCGGCCGAGCACCGACATACCGGCCGTGGTGGTTGTCTCGATGGGACACGCAGAACTGTGCTGGACGAGATCGAGCAATGGGTGAACGATTTTGAAAAGCCCTCCGTCTATTGGTTGAACGGACTGGCCGGAACGGGGAAGAGCGCCATCGCGCAGACGATTGCGGAGAGGATGTCCGAGGGTGGAAAGCTCGGTGCCTCCTTCTTTTGTTCGCGGGACTTCGAGGAACGAAGCGACCTCCAGCTCATATTCCCCACCCTCGCTGTCCAGCTCGCACGCAAGTACACCCGGTTCCGATCGATCTTCGTTCCCTTAGTGCAGTCGGACCCAGGAATCGCCTACGAATCCCCATATCACCAGATGGACAAGTTGATCGTACGACCGCTCAAAGAGGCCACCATTTCTACTGTGATCGTTATCGATGCTTTGGACGAATTCAAGGACGATGAGTCCGATTCAGCGATCCTTTCCGTCCTCGGAAGGCTTGTGTCCGAGATCCCGAAGGTCAAATTCTTCCTTACCGGTCGCCCGGATCCACGGATCCGGAGAGGCTTCCGTCTCCCGCTGTTGGCGAAAGTGACAGACATTTTTGTCCTTCACGGCGTCGAATCGGGCCTTGTCGACGACGACATTCGGTTGTTCCTTAAACAAAGCCTCCTGGAGATCGCAGATGGTTGGCCGACGGAAGAGCAGTTGGACCTGCTCTGTGAGCGGGCGGGGGGATTGTTTGTCCACGCTATGGCAACGGTAAAGTTCATCGACAAGCAAAAAAGTAGCCCCAGAAAACGGCTCGATCTTCTGCTTCGGTCAGGCAAGAAGGGTGTTCACGAAGGAAAGACTAAGTTAAAGACAAGCTTCAAGACGCACGCAACCCTCGATTCGCTTTACATGTCAATTCTTGAGGAAGCTTTCAATGACTCAGAGGATAACCCCACGATCCGTTCTGTCCTCGGGGCAGTAGTCCTTGCCTTGAATCCCCTTTCCCCATCCGCCATCGCTGTGCTCCTAGGCTTTGATATCGAAGAGGTGTCCCCCGTCCTGTCATCGGTCCATTCGCTCCTCACCCTCCGGGAGGATGATCACGATCAACCCGTTCGGCCCTTCCACAAATCATTTCCCGACTTCATCGTCGATCCAGCCCGGTGCGCCAACCCGAGGTTTCGTGTCTACCCCCCTGATCAACACAAAGAGCTTCTGGTTGGCTGCCTGGAGCTAATGAATCGGAGTCTAGAGCCGAATATGTGCAAGCTCCCAGATGGTGTGATCAACTCCGAGATCAACGACTTGAAGGAGAGGACAAAGCAACACATTCACCCTGCTTTGGAATATTCTTGCAGGTCATGGCACAAGCATCTCGTTGACACGACACCGGCCCACAGACTCGAAATCACATCCGCTCTGCACCGTTTCCTGGAGGGAAAGTTTATATTCTGGGTGGAGGTACTCAGTGTCCTCGGTGCGGCAAGGGAAGCGGTTAATGCATTGGAAGTGGCCGCGAGGTGGCTGGATGTGCGTTGAACTCCGTCTTTGATCTTTCTACCACATTTACTCAGATTGGATCTAGGCACCGCCAACTCTCAGCCTCGTCAATGATTACATGCGTTTTGTGGTTACATTCTTCGAGCTCATCAGCACCTCCGCTCGGCATATCTACCACTCTGCAATTTTCTTATCCCCTCGAACGTCGATCGTACGCAAGCTATACAAACGATACATCCATCCCCTGGCGAGAGTTGTGCGTGGGTTACCAATCTCGTGGGGACAAAATTTCGCAACCGTGAAGCATAGTGATGGTGTTTGTATGGTTACATGGTCATCATGTAGCAGGTTTATTGCGGTTGAGATGTTCAAAAGTACAGGAGTTCTGGATGCAGTAACCCTCGGGCGACTTCACACCTTCGCGCACCCCTGGTCAGCGGATGGGCAGCTTAGTCTCTCCCCAGACGGCCGCTCATTGACACGGACTAACGATAAGGACAGCAGACCCACCACTTGGGACCTTCAGACGGGCGGTCAGATCAGTGCCACCCCCTTGGCACCAGATACGCCCTCTTCATCGTATCTCTCATCTGCGTATTCTATGGATGGCAAGATAGTTGCGCTTGCATACAGAGATTCGCGTAACAACACCATCATCTCCACCTACCTCGTCTCGGGAACACACATATATTCCCATCGTGTCTCGGAGGGACACGTCATTGCCCCAATTTGGACTCATGGCGAATTTCTCCGATTTGCCACTGTGAAGCCAGGGTCCATCACCATATGGGAAGTCGGGTTTACCTCGGAACGTGCGTTGGCAGAGATCGAGTCTTTGCCTGGCTCAGATGACGCTGATTCAAGATATGGTCATCTGTTCCTTCCCACCCTCTCCCGGCTTGCCTTCATCCTCCGAGAGGCAGTTCTGATATGGGACGCCCGAGATTCAAAGTTTCTCCTGAATTTTGTGGGCGGCGGTCAGCTCGGGGGGCTCTCCTTCTCCTCCGATGGTCGTTTCTTCGCTTGTGGGTCCAACGGTCAAGGAGTTCATCTCTGGAAGGAGTCTCCCACTGGTTATGTCCTTCATCGAAAACTCATACTATCCGGGCCGGCAGCTGGTTGGACCATACCATTCCTCTCCCCAGACGGAGAATCGATCATCACGTCCCGAGGTCTCGAAACTCAACTGTGGCGTACAACAGATCCGATCAATTCCCCCTCCAGCGTTCCACCTCAACCTGTCAATCAAATCGACTTCGTTCTCGCATTTTCTCCAGACAAATCATTCATAGCAACTGGACGGTCGGGAGGAAACATAGCCACAATTGTTGACCTCAAATCTGGTGACCCGCGGTTGATCATCGACACGGGAATGAAGATTTGTGGTCTGGGGGTGACTGCGAACACCGTCGTTGTTGTTGGCGAGGGGAAGATCATCACTTGGAACCTACCCGCAGGGGACTGTGTTCTCGATGCCAGGGCGAACATTCAAGACATCATCCGGACCGTAGTGTTTGATCATCCACCACCACCTCCCGAACGGCTACACTCTGCATCGATATCCCCCGATTTTAATTACGTTGTCATCACGAGGGGAAGGGGCGAGGGTCTAGACATTTACGACACGTCTACCGGGAAGCGTGTTGTGGGTACCGCTACCAGGTATGCGTCCCATCCGTGGTTCACTCGGGACGGACGCGAAGTCTGGGATTACTCCGGCGGGCAGAAAATCATCAGGGGTGAAGGGTCCGATGTCATTGGGCTGGAGCCCGTCGGGGATGGTGATGGTCCGTCGGGGGGACCCCTTTGGGAATCTTCTCATGGCCACAATGTCACGGATGATGGCTGGATACTTGACTCGAGAAAGAAACGAGTCATGTGGTTGCCTCACCACTGGAGATTCCTTGTGGACTGTCAGATATGGGATGAACGATTTCTTGCCTTGTTCGACTCCGGACTACCAGAGCCTGTCATTATTGAGCTGTACGAGTGACCTGCGGACAGTGCTTTCCCTTTCCTCTCTCGATATATGACTACTTTCGGTTCACCACTTGTATCCAGTCTTATTCGAGTAGTTGGGTAGCAGCTGTACGTGTGTTCGTTTGCGATCTCTCCTTGTAGTCATGTCTAGGTTCTATGCCTGCGAATCTGTACACATATCCATGCACACCGCGAGTGGCTGTTTTGATTGTGTGGGTGCCCGGGTGAAACACACGGGGAGCTGAAGGTTGGCCAGTGACCGGTGACCGGTGACCACCGATTCTCCGAGCCGGCGAAGACATTCACCCAAAGCGGGAGTGCGCGATCCAACCGTCCTGGCGCTACAGGTGCTTTTTTTTTTTTTTCCAATTCTTCAGTGCGACACCCCCGCTTTTAATTTCGGGGCGCCCGTGCTTACATATATGTAACATCCCTCATCACTACCTCCAGCCTGGCACGCGAGTGAACTTGAATGCGCGGAACGGTTGACCAAAGTCGCAGGTTCTGGCAGGCGGTCCAACAACTTGACGACCAGCCCAGTTGATCACGACCCACAACCAAGAGGACGACCGTCCACCCCGTCGCCGAGGCTCTCTTTCTACAGCGCTTCAAAAGCTCGAAGGGGCCTCATGGATGCACTCTCCTGACTAACTGGCACGCGTTGGAGTGCTTCGAGGCCATAGCACGAGAGGGTGAGGGAACGTGACACTTGTGCGTCTCTATAGTCCCCGATCCCCGCTCGGCGACTCCCATGCCATCGGGGGCTCGACTTCACCAACTGGTCTTTGCCCCAGAGGGCAAGTAGGATGCTGGATATGAGAGCAAGGTAGTTGATTCTCCCGCTGGTCACGATGGGCCCCGACTCGCTCTGGGTGTATGTAGTGAGCAGGGACGTGACGGGGAGACTTGGTGTTCGCCCGTGACTTAGCTGGAAAGGAGCGTCGACCCGAATCGACAATCATCGTCCCCATGGCTCTTGGCAAGTCCGCGATCGAAGATGTACTCAGACGTGGTTCAGGGAAACACTTTCGGGGAGGACACAACGAGAACGGATGAGAGACCTCACCTCCCTCTCGTCGATTGTCTCTTGAGTAAGCTAAATCAAGAAACAGAAAATGCAGTTCCTCGATGAGTCGCTCAGGCCCCGCAGCAGACATGTCTGAAGAGCTGTCAGAAAATTCAGCCCGAATAGCTGTCCATTTCTCGTTATCGGCCTCGACATCACAACCAAAACGCGAGAGCCACGCGGTGCGAATTATCCGTAGGGTAATGGGAGAGAATTCAGGGGATCATCGATCGTCGACAATCGATAAAGGCTACAAAAGGAATGTACGTCTGGTAGTTTCAAGCTAAGGCTGGGGCATCCGGTCAGTACGGTACAACAAGAGGCGAACCAGGATCACTGACCTTCCATGGTCATTAGTATTCATCAAACGCTAGCATTTTTGGTTTCATTCCTCGGCTTAGATTCCGGCTCCCCATCTTCCACGCCCCCTTCCCCCTTCCGTCTTCATCGACTTCCTCCGGAGGCGGTTGGCTTGTGCCTTTGTCTTCGGGTCATTCCCCGTCTGTCATCACAGCTTCGTCGAGGGTTCCCCGAATTCCCTCACGGCAGTAAACCCCGTTCTCTGTGATCTCAACTTCAAAGTGAAGCGAGGCCCTATCTCTGGTAACGCCGCCTTCTTCGCAGATCTGAAGGCTACATGGAGGCCCACGAACCAGCTCATCGTTACAAAGTTATAGGGTGAGGAAGAACCCGACCTGTGACGCCCGAAGAATAGGGATCCTCGGTGATTATGTAGCGTGGCAATCTGTCGGCCTTGGAACTAGGGCACGGGGGGAACGTTCTACCGGGCGTTACCCTGCAATTTATTGATGTTAGTGGTTGTCTCCGACGAACGGCATCTCGAATGGACTCACGGAGATGCGTCTTGAGAGTTCGATCGACGTCAACATGAAGTACACAGTCGGTCCGTTTAGGAAACAATCGCGTCTGATACCCAAGGTGAGATGAGCACTCTACAAATGAGAAATCACTCACTAGACTTCTCCACATCTTCATTCACGACCGATATCTGATATCCTCTGCCTGCGGCCTACCCCGCAATCCCGCCCACCTCAAATCCTCGCTCCTTCCTCCTGTTGAAATCTAGCACGGCTAGATGGGATCCTCACGATGGGGGAGAAAAGAACTTGTATTCGAAAAACGCGGCGTGTTGCGATGTACACCGAGTTCTGTACAGTACGTAAATATGAACAAACAACTTATTGATCGAGCTTCAAATACCGATAACGAGAACGTCGATTTCAACACCTCCTGACAAATTCCTCCCCGGGGAAAACGCCCACCAGCTCCTCGAAGGGGTTGCGCGTCGCTCTCGTCGCCTTGAGCGACGTCGTGATCAGGACTTTCGGCGGAGAATTTTGATCCCAATCCAAGAAGTACGACGCAAACGTGCCCGAGTCCATGTCAACGAAGTTTTTGGGGCCATGGATGCATCATCGATGGGTGTTGTGTTTGGCCCACTCAAATCCTCGATAGGTCGAGAGGTCGAGAACTTCAAACATCATCCCATGCCTGCTGTGGATTGGCAGACAATACGGAAGGGTCAAACTCCCTTTGGCTGTCGAGGATCTTGGGGACGTTCTAGGCCAACCTTTTGTAAAGTAGAAACAAACGTTGTCTGGCCAGTTGCCCCGGTAACGAGATAAAGGGAGACGCACTTTCTTCGCTGCAGGATTTGCTAGTTCGGCCTCGGTTATTGCCAGCCTAGACCGTAAAATGCTTCGACTCTTTTCTAGCTTGAGTTTTCTAGCTATTTAGCCTTGTTCTTTATGAAGGAAGGCTCAAAGCGCGTCAAAAGCATTGGTGGAGAAGGGTCAGAAAACGATCGATTGGAGTTGGCCGCTGAGTCGCGCGCTTGCCGCGTCTGCCAGAGGACCAACGGATGTCCGAGAAAAGTATAGGATTACAACGGTCAAGACTACAAGATCGTTTTTACCCCACTCCAGCATACCAGGTCACGTCTATTGACAGTGGCCTCCAAGAAAGATTTTCATGAACAAGTCGAGATACCAGCCCGTTAACCTCCGGGTTTCTAATCGTCCACCGAATCGCCGTCGGTGGCGATTGCAACACCGCCTTCTCCGTAGACCTGAAGGCATACTTGGACGCCCACGAATCAGCTCGTCGTTACAGGGCTGTAGGGTCAAGATGAAACGAATTTGTGACGCCTGAAGAATAGACAATCTCGTTTCTTATGCAGCATGACCACCTGTCTGCCTTGGAACTGGGTCATTATTTAGAACATCCTCCCGACGGTGTGCCCCAATTTCATCACGAAGTTGTTCAAAACAAGTCCAGGAAAGTGCGCTGTCAACCGGGCGTGACCCTGCAATTTAGTGGTGTTAGCTATCGTCTTCCACGAACGACGTCTTGGACGGACTCCGTGACGGGGATGCGTTTCGGGAGTTCGATCGATGTCAGTTTGAAGTACGCGGTTGGGCCGTCTGGGAGATGAATAAACGTGATCGCATCTAGGCACAGGGTGAGATTAGTACTCCACAGACGGCAAATCACTCCCTCGGCTTCTCCACGCCTTCATTCACGACCAGCATCTTCTGATATCATCTGTCTGTCACCCACCCCGCAACCCCGCCCATCTCAAATCATCGTCCCTTCTTCCTCCTAACGAATTCGGCCCCGGGGAAAACGTTCACCGTCTCCTCGCGACAGTCGTACGTCGCATTTGTCGTCCTCGGTGAAGTCTTGATCAGGACTTTCAGCGGGGTATTTGGATCTCAATTCAAAAAGTATGACGCGAAAAGATCCGATTCCACGTCAGCGAAGGTTTCTGGGGCCATGGATGTACCGTCCGTGGGTGCTGTATATGAGCCACTCGAACCCTCGATAGGTCGAGAGGCAGAGCTCTAAACATTACTCCGTGTCTGCCGTGGGTTGACGGACAATACGAAAGGGTTAAACCTCCTTCGGCTGTCAAGGCTCCTGGCGCGTTCCGGGATAACCTTTTCCGAAGTAGAAACAAATGTTGTCTAGCCAATTACCTCGGTAACGGGATGAAGCTTGAAAGGGGATCGGACGCACTTTCTTCGCTGCAGAATCCGCCAGCTCAGCCTAGACTGTAGCCTCCTCTGGCCCTTTTCTCACTTAAACTTCCCAGCTGCCTCCTGCCTCTTAGCCTTGTTTCTATGGAGGAAAGTTCAAAGCGCGTTGAAGGCATTGATATTGGAGAAGAATTGAAAACGATCGGCCAGAGTTCGCACGCTTGCCGCGCCTCTGAGGACCACAGACATCCAAGAAAAGCGTAGGATTGCAACGGTCAAGACTACAGGATTGCTCCCACCCGACTACACTGTACCAACCCATGTCTGTTGACTGTGAACTCCACTCGCCCCGTCCTTGGAGTCGGCACCTGCATCGGACCATCGGTTCCGGGAGCCACGAAGTCCATAATGTCGCACGCTCAGTACGGGGTGGACCCGCAGAACTGGTGCTCTCGGAGATAACGGGGGTTTGTGAAATGATTGAGAGGGAGATGGAAGGCAGCAGTGACCTTGGCTTGGGATAGTGTCGGGGATGACAAGGGAGGCGAAGGTAGTGTGGATGCATCGTCTACGTCTGGGGCTGATCCGTACGGGTTTTCTTGCAAAAACGCCTTCACCAAGGTCACTTGACGAAACGGTCGAACGCAACACTTGGAACTCGCCACTGCGTAGGGTCAAACTCTAAAACCGTTCAGCGACTGAGTTGACGGACCGAGCCTTCCTATCCCGACCTTGTCCGCATCTATCCCCGCCCCCTGTTTCGCTTCCCGCGGTGCAGAGTGTAGCGTGGATTTCTCGGTCGGGTCGAATTTTCCGCCCAGAGAACTTGACCGGCATGAGTGAGGATTGGCAAGAGGAAGACAAGTAAACGCCCACCTGACTTCTCCGGACTGTACCGTCAGCTTCCTCCTCCCTCCTCCTCTCCCCTTGCGCCCTTTTCGTCTGTTCCTCAAACCCTCTCTCACGTACTCGACTGTAGTCCTCGAAAGCGAGCAAGATATCCAAGGTGGGGAGCTTCTGGATCTCCGTTTAGGTCCTCCAGGCTTCCGATTCGAGTAGCGTCGAGTATGTGGTCTGCCGTTTCGTCAGTACGTCGACTTGTAGTTCCTTGAAAAGATTGACAAGTTTCCCGATGCTCCTGGAGCGTGCTGCTCGGCTCTGTTGTTACGAAACGAAGAACGGAAAAAGAAATGAGTCGCGTCGTGGCTGGGTGATCCCGAAGGAGAAGATACGAACCATTTCTTGTTGTTCAACTCGGAGACGTGTCCCTTTAATATCAACCTCCTTTGAGACTCGGTTTTGGCCTGCTGCAAGATAGGATGCTGAACGAAGAGCTTATCGGCGGTGGGGAATGTCGTGTAGCGATGGACGTTCGGGTTCCCTTCAAGCCGGCCTGACTTCTCTTTCCTCCTGCTCTTTAGCCTTCAGGCCATCGGTGTACTATGAGGAACGTGGCCAACGTTAGTGAACACGAAACCAGAAAGGTGCGTGATTCGAGGTAATCACCTTCTGCCGCGCGGCCTTCTTCTCCCTTACGGAGTGGGTCTATAATGATTGCACCAATGCACGCATGGTCTGGTCCCACGTCCAATTCGCGTCGACATTCTCCTTCCTAAGCAAGTGAAAGAACGCCCTCTCACCCTCCATTGTCAGGAATCCATTATAGAGCATGACGAGATCGTCGGAGAGGTCTGGTCCGGCCGAGAGAAGAGATCGACAACGACCCTGGGACGGTTGGGGTTGTAGGAGTCGACTCTGTTGGTGTGGACTGCTAAGGATTTGCTATCGGTAGAGCATTTTGAGGTCGACTGGCTGCACCTGAGCCCTCCGTGATGGCCAGCGGTTGGCCAAGTTGCTTGATGATATGCAAGAGGATGAGGGACGCCGGAATACAAGCGGTGGTTTAGGATAGACGCACGGAATTAAAGCACCTGCACCCTCTTTGTCGACTTGTCTAACAGCAACAGAAGCTCTTCTGGCACCTCCCATTTCGACGCTTTCGTCTCAATCGCCGCTGGGGAGGAGGTTGGGCGTGACACAGCAGAGTGAGGAGGATCGCACACGCACATTATGGAAGTACTTTCGGCCCTCGAGATTCCTGTGCTCCGTCTGTTCAAAGAAACCACGAGCCCGACACTGTGCGGTACGGGGTGGGAGGTGTAGGTACCCAGCTCATGATCGAGACCAGCGTCGTTGGTGGCTGGGAAAAAGGGAGGTACCCCGAAGGTTTCTCACATTTGATCTCGCAACTACATCGCGCCGGAAAAACCGATAGGATACGTAGTTGGAAATAAGGCGCAAGGCCGACTAGCGGCAGAGCCCGGGACGGACAGCATCGGAAAAAGTTCGTGATCGTGATGCGCGTTGCAATGTCTCAGAACGTTTTACCCACGTTGTACCTCGTTATACCGCATCCACAACCATGTCAATCAAACGGTGACTGTCGGACTCATAGTGTATGAAGAGACGAACAAGTAGAGAGATCATTTTTTTTGCGGAGGCGTTTGTTATTCGGAACAAGACCCTGTACTAGACTATACAGCTGAACAATGCGGGCACCTCCAGACGAGAGATCCTTGCTAATTTCGATGCCGGTTGAACCCCTTTCAACCCCGGTGAGCAGAGCACTCTTGCCCTTAAACGAGGTACCAGAGGTGGCAATCTCACCGAGGTCGAGGTGGACTCCTGTACTCCCAGTTTGTTCCGGTCTCGCGTCTGGGGTGGCGGGGAGGAATCTTATCCTCAGAAATAGAAGGTTCGCCAGGAACTTTGGGGTGCTGGAACTGTGAAGATGCGCGACGAGCGCGAGGCTGAGGAGCTTGATGCGTGTCGTCTTGGGTTGTCATGAATGCTAGCCTGAGTGGTCTGACAGCTCAGAGTAACGTCGCTCAGCTCAAGACGAAATTCCAACATCAATTCGATGTCCAGCTGAGACGAGACCTAGCACACTGTTAGTGGGTTGGGTAGAACTGAGCACTGGCTCAGTTGGACACGGAGCGTGAAGGAACAACCGCCGCACAATGCGGGACCAACATTCCGCCAAACCGTGACCGATGAGAGCGCCGTCTCACCGAGCAGGGCCGCCATCCCACTTAACGGCGACCGATGGGTCCACTGTCCCACCGAGCAGGACTGCTGCCCCACTTAACAGTGATCAGTGGGATCACTATCCCACTGGCGACAAAGCCAATCAGGGGATGTCATCTCACCCAGCCAGAGCACTGTCTGGCCAAGTTGAAAGCTGATTGGCCGGGCCACATCCCGCAAGTGGGTCGGCCGCCGAACTATGAGTGAGACCTATGTCCCACGCATGTCAAAACCAACCCGGTACGACAACAATCCGGGACTGATGTCCCGCGAAAAACGACCTACCCCGCTGCCACCACCAGCGAAGGTATGTCACACAAACCGTGCGACGGTCGCCGTAACGCTGCAGGGATGGATCATCGGGCACAAAATACTAAGGCGCCATCTGCAAAGCGCCGCAGCGGGGCAGGCGAGCTACCCCTGAGTGGCTGACCCAGCAACCACCCCTATCGAGGCCGACACCCGCAATTGGCAGGGGATAGAGAGCACGGAGCGCAGCGACAGAGAAGGGAGAGGTACTCACAAAAAGCGAAAGCACTAGTGAAATGGCCTGGAATCATGGCCGGAAACTTCGAAGGAACCTTGTGAGCTGGTCGATGGTCTCCTGGGAGACGAATAGCGGGGAAAACTGTTGGGGGGCCGGTTGCAAAAAAGGCGCGGACGAAGAGCCGGGTTGGGGAGGGGGGATAGAAGGGGGGACGTTATGGGTGCAACTCTGCAACTCAGGGGTCACATCGCCTCCCCCGGAACTGGAACCTTGAACCATGGCCAAAGGCAGCTCGAGCAATGAGCAGAGATAGTGCGAAGATCGGAAATTGAGAAGAGAAGTTACGAGAGACGAATGCACAAGAGCTGAGGCCCGAGAAATAAACTACTAAGGAGAGATCGTGTGTGCGGAGGAGAAGGAGGTGCAGCGATATGACTAGTAATCAGCTCTCATCTCATCCGTTGGACGGTCGTGCCAATTGCTAGCTCCTGGCACGTATCCGATAGGCTGATGTGTGACGTGTTTGGTGCTTCTTGTGATGCGTTACAATCGTACAGAAAAATCGGATTTTTGCAAGAAACCGAAAATGGGGTGTGATGTGACTGATGTTACCTGTGACAAAGTGACCGAGAAATCAGGTTTTTGGCGGAGGCGCTTATTATTCTGCACGATAAGACCCGGTACTTAACGTCCCGGGAATTTTTGTTTCCTGACGGTGGCGGGGGCTTATCTATATGTCGGAAAAGCTGACCGCAGACCCCGGACATTACGAATAAAAGTGACAACGCCGAGGTACAAAAGAGTGTACATAGCACGCGTACGGTTGCGTATGTATGTTGACAAAATCAATCTCTTGGGAAGGGAACAATCCACGCAAGGCCTTTACCCCGGAGAGCGGGAAGTTCTCACCCCCTCAGCGACCAGGATACTCTAGACGCGAATTTTCACGGGGGGGGGGGTCCTTCGTTAATCCTGCGGTACGAATCTTTCGCCCTTATGCAATGTCCGGGGTATGGTCGAAATCAGTTGGATCCCGCCTTCCCATTGAAGGTCCAAGTTGCCGTCAACCTATCTCTTCATCCAAGCTGTCCATTCTTGAATCGTCTAGCCATGAATGTTCTCGCTGTCGTGCTTTGGAGAAAAGCTACGCTGGACCTTAAGGTCAATTACCTGCGGAACTTTTGCCGTTGGGATACCGTATCCTGGTGATGGGCAACGCCTGCCAAATTCACACGATCGATCTCCACGCCAGCCAGCAGCCGCAAATGCGGCCACCTCGTTGGAAGTCTTTCACGGAAGCCAGAATCCTGGTTGCTGAGGTAAAAACCCACGTATCGCGCTAACGTCAAAGGCCCATATCACTACCCCATCGTGTATCATGCATAGGAGGAGATAAGGGGTCGAACCGACCCAATTCGGCTGATGCTTATTTCTGTAGATAATATACCAGCAAAACCGGAAATGGGGGGCATGGCGGCGAGTGTAAAAAGGGTACCTGAGACATCAACTCGCTGGAAGTTATACCATGCAAAGCTGCATCGAAACGAGAACATGAGAGCCACGAGTGTATTGATTTTGTACTAGTAGTGATTATATAATTGAAACCGTCTGTCGCCACTCAGTCAGTCTCAGTGACTCACTCAGCAAAATGCCTTTGGGTCTGCACATGGGCCGGGCATCGAACAACACCTGTTTTGCACCGACTGCAGAACAACGTCACAAGTCTCCCGCCACTTTCCCCTTCTCGCATATCCATTTTTCCCTACAAACTACCGCCGCGAATCAGACCCACGATTTGTCCCAGCAGACACCTTGTTTGCCCGTTTCGTCGAATCGCTCATCGTTCCCTCAAGCCCATCTCAGTGCAGGGCGTGCCATGGGACAATGCAGGTCCAATTGCTTTCGATGACAAATTTTCCGTGGATGTGGTTCGAAATCGATTGCGACAACACCATGTCCCCATCACCTACTGTGCCGATCGAACTATTCGGTCAACGCCTCGTCTATGACCTATACTCTGTTATTTACCGCGGGGAGGACCATTTTACCGCTCGCATGCGAGACCCGTCCAACAAATGGTGGAGTTATGACGGAATGTGGAGGTTTGGTTCACCCCGACACGATCACATTCAAATCACAGAAGATCTCCTACGCAACGGGCGCCGCCATGCTGCTTTCTTCATTTACCATCGCAGGGACCA
>Ga0307515_10003387_pt1 | contig 33596 bp, 2 predicted proteins | sample 17_EM_MG_FD_194513 | JGI IMG/M metagenome (GOLD analysis project Ga0307515, IMG submission 194513) | Populus trichocarpa ectomycorrhiza microbial communities from riparian zone in the Pacific Northwest, United States - 17_EM | ecosystem: Host-associated > Plants > Roots > Unclassified | place...
AGCTCTATATTTTATATAGTTATAATATAAATATATTTAAAAGTATATTATAGAAATCTATGGGAATATGTGATAATTTGGTTATTATGTAATATAATTATAATTTATATAGTTACAATTTATATAGTTACAATTTGTACAGTTTTTACAATTCGTACAGTTTGCGCACTATTTATTTATAGGGTAGCGTTTTACCGCAATTTACTATTAGATGCTGCAAACTTGTTATAAAACGCGCAAATTGCTATTAGGGTGCTGCAAACTTGTTGCAAAACGTGCGTTTTGCGCAAATTGCTATCGACCATATACATCTGCCGCGATCGTACGGTTTGCGGCAATTTGCTGCAAACCGCAACAACCAGCCCAAAAAAAAAATCCTGATGTTATATTACGATAGAGCCTCCGCGGCGCCTATAAGTACAATATATAATTGTCTTAGAGACGCTAAGGGCGATAAGACTTTAAGTTAGTCCTTACTGCCCCTAATATAGGCAGCTCCCTTACACTGCCCCCTGTAACTAAGCTTCTATACTAAGATAAGGCATTTATACAGGTCCCTTACAATCCTACCTTAGATGGCGTTGTTAGCAGCAGTATATAAAGTAACACTCCTTAGCTTAGAAAGGTAGCTATATATTTTAACCTCTGGACTAGCTCCTATTCTTATAACCGAAAAAGCTAGTAAATCTCGGCACTAAAATAGCCTCCTCTTTTAGCACTCTTTTACTTACCCCTTTACTTCCTCCTATAAAATATGTTCCTTATATTCCTCTAATACTTAAGCCTAAGATAAAATTTAAGGCTAAGCCTAAGGCGAAGCCTAAAATAATAGAGCCTAACCTTAGCAAAGCTAGCTCCTCTAAATACAATAGAGAGTAGGCCGATATTAATAACTTCTTAACTAATCTACTAGACTTTAAAGTGTTGCGTTCTTTAGATCTAGGACTACTAGCTCTAGTAAAAGCCATTAATCCTTTAGGTTTGCTATATTAAGGTATTATCTGCGTCTTAAACGGTATAAGATAATAGATATCGGCTAATATATACGTGTAGACGGCGAAGGTAGTCTTAGCCCGGTTCCTTTATAAATACTATAGAGTTATTAGCCTAGCTAGGAAGGGGCTAACTAGGCTATAGGCGTTAAGGAGATAAACTTAGCTATAAATAAGTTGTTTAATAAAAGCAGTCTAGGTAGGTATATTAATAGCGCTACGGCTCTTATTTACTAATTAATAATAGAATTTCCTTTAATTCTTAAGGATAATACAGCTAAAGTAAGCTATAGTATAGGGGATATCCAATTCGGTAGCGGGTTGCTAGAATATTAGAACGATAGTCCAGACGCAGCTAGTATATACGCCCCCTTTATAGAGAATACCAAAGGCGTATATAATAGTAAGTAATCTTCCTACAGACTTATAGAGCCCCTATTTTAATATATTTAAAGATAGTCTACTAAAGCAGAATAAACCTCTCTATAAGGATCTGGATATAATAAGTTAGCCGTCTATAATACGCAAGCGGAAGCGCACTTTATCCGCCAATACGGCTATCTCCTCTGTAAAAGTACTAGACTTAACCTTAAAACCGGCTCTAGAAGACTCTTATTTAGTAAAGCGGCGGAGGTTAGCCTAACTATAGGTAGAGAGCCTTATATCTAGTTCTATATACATATTAAAGTTAACGCCACTACTAGGCCGCGGTAGCCCGATTTCGCCTCTTAGAACTAGTAATAATCTAAATACTAGTAACCTAGACGGTAACAATAAAGATAATAACGCTAATATCCCAGACTTACCCTAAAGCGATATCTTTAATTTAATAAATAGTGGGGATAGTAAATATTAAGGGTATAGGCTAAATATAGGGTCGCTAGAGCCCTTAAGATAATTAGTCTCTCTATATAGACAAACGGAGGGCAATTAATACGTTAGTAAGGATATATATACGGGTAAAGATAAAAGTAATAGCAGTAATGGTAAGGTTGGGGAGAGCGGTAAGGACAACCCTAATAGCAACTAGGAGGCGTCCCGTAGGGCTAGTATAGTAACTTTATAGCGATATAAACGTAGCAATTGTCCATTTTAGGATAGGTGGCGCGGTTTAGTAGGAATAAGTTTTAAACAGCTTAATAGGAGCACGAGGCCTATAAGAATATTATAATATCTAAAGTTATTACTAGTACGCCACTACTCTAGATCTAAAGTAGACATTATAACTTAGTTTACCTCCCTTTAAATATCCTCTCTAGGAGCAAAGGTAGTATATAACTATACTATTAACTATAGATAAAGCGACTATACGGACTATCGGCTAACCGATATTACCCTTTACTAGGTGCCAGAATGTATAATATTAGTAACGGCGATTATCTATTAAAATAAGATAACGTTAAAGTTATCTTTAAAACCGTTAACAATTATACGCGACTTACTTAGTAATGTAGGGCAACTTATCTATATAACACAGTTAACGTCGGATTTATAGCTATTAGTAGGCTATTAGTATAATAATGCGCTAAATATATACGCTAGTCCGAGCTTAACATAATAAAGTAGTAACTATGCCACCAGCAAAACTAGTACACGTAGTCCGCACGGCAAAGGTGCTAATAATAATGCTATTAATCTAGACGACGACGAGGACAATAATAGAGATAACGATTTTAAGAATAGCAGCTAAAGCTTAGGCAGCGAAAGCTTAGGTAGTAGTAATTCTAATACTAACGCCGCCGTTAATAACGGGCGGCTTTATAGAGAGTATAGGCGCGTATAAGTCCGAATATATTAGCCGTAGCTAGAGTTAAATAATTAGCGTTTACTCGCGTATAAGAACAAGATAGGTATAAAGTAGGATAATATATTTGGTCGCTTCCTAAATTGGACACTAGGTGTAGTATAAGCGCACTAGCATATATTATAAGGGAAGTAATTTATTAAGGCCGCTGCGATATTCTTAATATCTCCTAAACCGTTCTTATGGAGTAAGGTTTATTATAACCATAGTACTTTATTCTATTTACTGCTAGATTCCCTTACTATTTCGTCTATAGAATTATATATACTGTGCTAATATTAAGAAATAATTCTAATTTCCCTAAAGGAGTTAGTCTCTAGAATCTCTCCTTCCCTTTATTATCTAATTTCGTTTAAAGCGGCGAAGTTTTATAATATTATAGAAAATTTAGAGACCTGGCCTATAACCTTCTTAATATACTTATCCTATTCTTTTTATATATAGCTAGTTAAAACGGAGTATAGGGAGTTAAAACAATTAAAAGTATTTAGATTAGAAATAATAGCCTTAATGCTAATTAGACACCAGCTCTACTTAATAAAAGTTCCCCTCTCGCTCTAAAAATACTAAAGAAAAGCCTAGGCTTAAAAGACTATTAACCTAGATTGCTAACGCTAGCCTTTCTATATACTAATATCGCAGTACCTTAAAGAGGGGACATACGTCGCCTTTATTCGTTTGGTACTCCTTTAAAAATAGTTCTACTAGTGCTTCTAGCGGCGGAGGGCATTTACACCCTCCCTCTTTATTATTGCATTCGCGCTAGTACGCTAGTTCCCTTTTAATCTAAGCTATATTATAATTACTATTTTCCTTTTTATACCTTTTATAGGCCTTAATATACCCCGCAATCTTATATAGGTTAATGCAGCCACTATATTTAAACCATTTTCGTAATATTAAACCCTATATCTAAGGCCAATCTTAATTCTACTAGTAATAATTTATATCAAGTCTAAAGCGTATAGGGGTGAGTAAAGGCAAGTTAAGCATTTTTTTAAGATAGGATACGTGGAAATACTCTTATAGCTATATATTAATTCATCCTTAATTTTAACCTCCCTACTTCCTGCTTTCTTTATAAAGGAACAGTAATCTACTTAATATTATACTCGTGCTATATATTTAGGTAGAGTTAGCTATAATAAGACCGTTAATACGGGTTTACTCTTAAGTTGATATTGTAAGCGTAACCCATTCTCCGCAATCTTTTCTTTAGGCGTTATCCGCGAATGCCGCTCTTTTTTAGCAGCAAACTCCGCTATATCTTTTAGAATTTCCTCCCTTTCTTTAATGTCGCTTATAGGGCTTATAGGAGACTTGGATCTTCGGCAGCTTCTATAGGGTTTTTATAGAATATTTATTATCTATAAGTTCTATAATACTATAGTGTTATATACTTTAAAGGGTAGTGTAAGAAGGTGGTATAGGAACTGTAGGTAGACTAAGTTAGTAAATAAGACAAAATACGCTAGAGATTAATCTGGAGGCTACGCTTAGTTAGCGCACCCTTTAGTTACTAAAGATCCTTTAAGCTGTCCCTTATGCACCTTAAATACCTCTAACCTCTATACCTCTATCCTAACTAGCATTTAGCTATATCTTTTATTCTTAGAATTCTTTCGACATACGAGGCTTAACTAAGTGCCCTATTATTATTGCACTAGACGATACTTAAGTGCCCTTACTTAGAATAGGGACTAGCGGCCTAGTTAGCCTATTAAAGGATTATAACAATTAGGTGCTAAAGTCGCCTTTTTAATATAATTTTTTCTAATGCGATGACGTGGCCGTGATCTAGCAGGCCTAGCATAAATAAGTACTTTTAGCGCGTAATATCTAGCGCGAAAAGGCTATCTATAAGCGCCTTGGCTAACATCTATACTTGCTACAGTATTATAAGACTATAGGCGACGGTATCTACCTAGAGTATATACTAATAGGCACGCTTTAAAACTACCTCATATTAACGGCTGCGTCCTCTATCATTACCTTATAGCGGCGCGACTAGATCGTATAGGCAACTAGGGAACTGCAATACTTATATAGTAACGACATTATCTAGAGCGACCCTAGCACCCAAAACTGTCTACTTACTAACGATCTATTTCTTTAGATATGCGACTTTACTAGCTTAGGCTTATAAGGACTTACACTAACTATAGGTCTATACAGGCGCTCTTATAAGAGCTAGGACGAAAGTCCCTCTATTATAAGTAACCTTTTTAGTCTTAGGTTAATAATATATAAGATTATTACTAAAACACTACCTTTTTAGGACTTGTTTAAGGAGAAAGCGTAATATTAGTTTAGTATAGGTTAGTTTCCGGATACCAAGGGACTTACGTATAGGGAAGTTATTTAAAAATATTAGACGGATAGGTATTAAGATTACAGATATATATTATAGGATATCTATAGGAATAACCAGCAGCATTTAATTCTAGACCGTTAGTAATAATAATATTGCATACTTTTATACCCTTAGTGTTGTTGTTTATAACTTCTCCTAGAAGCTATTGCCCGTCCGCCCCTATAGCCGCAAATAAACCCTTCTAGAAAACGGTATAAGAATTCTATAAATATTAGCATGTAATTAAGGACTAAGATAATATTAGTTAATCCTACTTACCTTATCCTTAATACGAGCGGTATACTTCCTTTTAATTAGTTAACTGGCCTATATAAATATCCTTGGCTATTTAGTAGTTATTTCTATATTACTCTACTTTTGTACTCTCTATTATATGGCTATATTTAACGTATCGTGTTTTATAGTAATATATTTTATACATTACAAAGAGACGTATTGTAAAACCAAGGCGTATTACTTATAATTTAGCGTAGCGTTAATATAGAGGCTTAGAAAGGGGAGGCAAGAATACACATTCCCTTAGGTATTAAGACTCTACCTACTTTAAATACGAGACAGTTTTTTAGGCGATAGAATGTTTCTTGTTATATATTCCATTTCTAACTTAATTTATTTATAGCGCATTTCCTATTATATAAGGGCTGTATAAAAAGGTCCGCAAGAGTATTACTTTTTTAAGGGTAGTAAGCAAGAGCCACTTATATCACTATTTATAACGCTACGGTAGTCCAAATAATATAAAGTCGGGCGTTAATAATTAATTAACTTATATATACGACGTAAAGGCGCATAAACTGGCTGTAGTTAATTTACCTTATAAATAAGAACGAGCCACGCATCAGGAAATTTTTTTAGGCACGTTGTCGCAAGCGAAAATCGGGGTCTGCAAAACCTGTGTAAGTCGCGATTTTGGCGATTTGCGGTGATTTGCGGCGATTTGCTACAAACTCACAGCTACTTATAAGTAGCTTGTGCAAATTGCTATAAACACGCAGCTACTTATAAGTAGCCTATGCAAATTGCTATAAACACGCAGCTACTTATAAGTAGCCTATGCAAATTGCTATAAACACGCAGCTACTTATAAGTAGCCTGTGCGAATTGCTGTAAATTACCGCAAATTGCTAAAATCGTGACTTAAGCCAGTTAAGCAGACCTTAATTTTTAGCTATAATAAAAATACTATAAAACTGCATAAAGCTCTATATGAAGCTCTATATAAAGCTCTATACAAAGCTCTGCATAAAGCTCCGCACAAAGCTCTATACGAAGCTCTGCACGAAGCTTTATATAAAGCTTTACACGAAGCTCTATACGAAGCTCTACACGAAGCTCTATACGAAGCTCTACATAAAGCTCTACACGAAGCTCTACACGAAGCTCTACACGAAGCTCTACGTACAGAGGCTCTGCACGAAGCTCTGTGTACGGAGGCTCTACACGAAGCTCTGTATTGGGTCCCCGCTATATTCCCAATAGCCTTAACACATGCCTCTGCCAAGTATACCCCTATATACACCTAGGTAGCCACCTTATTTTTTACCCTTTTTTCCTTACATCCTCCCTACCTAGGGAGGCACCAGAACGGCAGCCAGCAGATAACTATCGCCAGAGTTAGACGACAACTATTTAAATAACTAGCTAGCGAACACCATAAACGATCTATTTAATCGATCGAATTGAACTAGAGCCTTAATATTAGCCCATTGCTAAATTGAACAGAATTAAGGCCTCCTAGGGAGGCACCCTAGACGACTACCGTTTAAATATATAGCTAGCGAACGGCTGTAGAGAACAATTTAAATTAATACAATTAATTAATTAATTAAATTAGGCAGAGCCTTTAATCGGGCTAACCTCTCCCCTAAATTATAGACAGGTAGGCATAAATAGTAGCATAGATAGGAGGTATAGACGGTAGGTATAGATAGGTAAGTATAGGTAGGTAGGTATAGACGGATAGACAGATAGATAGATAGATAGGTAGGTAGGCAGGCAGGTAGGTAGATAGGTAGGTAGGTAGGCAAGCAGGTAGATAGGTAGGCAGGTAGGTAGGTAAGTAGGTAGGTAGGCAGGTAGGTAGGCAGGTAGGCAGGCAAGCAGGTACTAGGCCAATCGACGATTTAGAGCCTCTGTAAGAGGCTTCCCCCTTAACGCCTAAGCAGATAGCTCTACATTTTATATAGTTATAATATAAATATATTTATAAGTATATTATAGCAATATATAGGAATATATAATAATTTGGTTATTATATAATATAATTATAATTTATATAGTTATAGTTTATATAGTTCGTATAGTTTATACGGTTTGTACAGTTCGTATAGTTTATACAGTTTGTACAGTTTGTATAGTTTATATAATTTACGCGCTATTTATTTATAAGGTAGCAAAATGCTAGTATAAGTTTTGTAGTTTAGCATTTTACCGCAATTTGCTAGTAGATGCTGTAAACTTGCTGCGAAACGTACGGTTTATATAAATCGCTAACGACTATATACGACCGCCGCGATTGTATAGTGTGTACATTTTGCCGCAAACCGCAACAAACTGCGACAACCTGCCTAAAAAAAAAATTCCTGATGCGGGAATCCAATCCTTATAAGATATTTTAGTTAGTAAAGGGGGTTATATATATCTAGTAACTCTAATATATAGCTAAAATGCGCGTTATAGCGGACGCCTTACCCATTTTACTATTCGGCTAGTAGCCTAATTATACACGTAATATTCTGCGCTAGAAAGCTTTAATAGTAGGGTAAAGCAAATCCGGCTACAGCTTAGCCCGCTTAGCAATTCTTTTATATAAGCCTTTTTATTAGGCACCAACGACTAAGCAGTCATAAGCCTATTAACTGCAGTAACACCTCTATTTTCCCTTATAAATTTCCTTTAACCCTACTTCGCTAATTATTTGTAACGCAGTTCCATAAAGCTGCTCTCCATTTAAGCCTATAATCTACCTCTTTTTATATTTCTTGCGTTTTGCCTCTTATAGTTATCTAGCAATTCTATTCTTGCCATTAAGGTAAATATTAGCTTAGCTATTCCGCGTAGTATATGCCTAATTACTTACATCTTTAATAATAGTTATGCTTTAATGCGTATATGCTTTATGGCCTTTTATTCTAAAACAAATTCCTAAATTAGCTGCCATTCCTCCTTAAACGGCTATCCGTGATTAAGAACGCTTTACAAAAAATAACATTTACTTAATATTTCACGTCTATAGAATACCTCTCCTTTATAGCCACTAGTCCCGCTAACTTACGTAGTCGTACTTCTAGCTATATAGATTATATCCGCTAAGGCCAGGAATAAGGCACTTAGTGGTAAATAGAAGGAGATTAGAGCTCGTAAATTTAAGATAATAGAGGACATAACTATAATATTTAAAGGCATATTATACAATATTTAAGACGGCGAAGGGAAGTAGGTTAAAGAATTAGGTATAGAAGATAGATAAGTAGCAAGAGAGGTTCTTACTAGGTATAAATATTATATAATAAAGGCAAAGATTAAGTTTAAAAAGAGGTAGTAATAAATAGTAATCTAAAGCGATATATGCCATTTATTTATAGATAAGAGTTAATCTCTAGCTTCTTTTATAGCTTCCTTATAAAGGAATACCTGGGTCCCCTAGACCAAATAAATTAAAAATATTAAATTTATCTTAGTAGCCGATCCTAACTATAAAGAGAGCGTCCTTATTTTTCTTTTTTAGCAGGTATATAGACAGGCAATTTATAACCGCTAGTCCTTCTCTCTTCTTTTCCTTTCTTTATAAATTGCTCGTCTATATCCCAGTGCAAAATAGCTTAGGGAGATTTTTAATTATATAGTGCCTTGTAAATAAGAAAGAAAAGTACTAGCCCTCCCCTAGCAATATTAGATTTCCTATTTAATATTAACTATAGATACAATATCTTATTAAAGGTTATTTTACAAACCTAAAGTCTGCTATAATTCTAACCGGGGACGCTTTAATAATGGTTCATCTATAACTTAATAATACGCTAGCATAATGGCGCTTAGAGGACTCTTAGGAGAGGCGTTTATCTTAAATAAGTATTAATATATTGAATTTTAGGGAACAAGGTATCTAACTATTAGTTTTAGGATTATTAGATAAGATTATACTTTCCTTTTATAACAAATCTTGCTCTAAGATATATAGGCAATAAATTAATAAGCACTTAAGACTTATATACTAAGCGTTCTATAAGCGTCCTAAGGGATTAGAGCTTTAGAATGCCTCTCTAATAACTAAGAGTCTTAGGATAACCCTAGCGGTAGTTAATACTAAGCACCGATTATATAACTAATTAATTATTGCGCACCTAAGCCTAGGCCTTAGGCTCTAGTCGACTAAGGTTCTCCGTTAGGTCTAGCTTATTAATTTAGCGACGCTACTATAATTAGTTATACTTTCTCCTTAAATAGGGAATAGAGGTTTATATACCTTTATCTTGCTTATATTTTGTAGGTTAGAGCTCTATATATACTAATCTAGTTAGTATAATATTATATATAAAAGAAGGGTTTGTACTTTAAGGAAATAAGGCTTATATAAAACTAAGGTAACTACAGCTGCTAGTAAAGCCCTATTCTACAGCTATTAACTTAAAGAACTTTTTAGCCACAGGCCTTAAGTTTAGACAATACGGTTTATAGTTTTTAAGGCGGGTAAGGTACTCCATAACAATATTAAAGCTTATTTTAGCATATTCCGTTAATAGAATAACTAATACCACAGTAAGAAAGACGTAATTATTTATATCCTAAATATCCGTATATACGCGACGGGCTCAGGCCTTCCGCTATTTCGTTACATTTTAGCCGCTAGGCTCCTTAATAGGCTCGCCCCAAATAAAGTTAAGATAGGAGTTTTTTAAGAGTGCTTAATCGCCACGTATTATACCATTTATTTTTAATTAGTTAACTTTCTTATCAATCTTAATAAGGAATCTATTAATTTCCGTATTGGAACTTAGTGGGGTTAACTAACCCGCCTTAGAAGTTATATGTTAGTTTATAGGATCTAGAATATCATAGCTAGTGACCCTCTTTATATAATAGAGTGAAATTTAATAAAGTGAAATGCAATATTAAATGAAATAAGATGGGTATAGGTAAAATATAGTTTTATATAGATCTAGATTTTAATATTAGCGCTTATATATTATAGCGTATTATATAGGGATTGGTTATTAGTAGCCCTATAAAGACTTTTTTAGCCTATCTTTTATTTCACTCCATTTTATCTTATTTTAGCTAAGTTTTAGACTTTAATATACTTTTAAGCTTTATTAGTTCTAATATATATATACTCTCTTTACCCTAATCCAAGACATCCCACCTAGATCCTATATATAATATTAATTAGAGCTATTATATCTGCCTTCTTTTATATTATATAAGGGAAAACAGGATAGTTATAGAGTAAGATAGAATGGAGTGAGATATAGAATTATAATGAAGTGGAATAAAATATAGTAGAATATAGTAGTAGTAGTAGTAACTCTTTGATTAACGTCTAATACGGATCCTACTGGCCCACGCAGACTACTCCGCATAAGGGGGAAAACTTATATATTTACAGGAAGAAAACCCCTACAGTTGGGGGAGGAAAAACCCTATAAGCAGCCTCAGTAGGATAAAAAACCCTAATTTGCCATGTTTGTACATAGCTGCGGCCCTACGGGCCTACAGCACGTCCTCCTCCTTAGATGTTTTAAACTCTTTAAGAACCACTACTTCCTTCTCTAGCTTATCTAAAGCTAGGGTTCACTACGTCCTAGCTAGGCCTTACTAATTAATCGCCGTGTATTTACCTCTCCCATATCTTAACTATCCCCTATATACTATCTCTTATTAACCATTGCTATATACGCCTTGCCTCCCCCCCCCCTAGAGCCATTAAAGGCGTAAGGGGGATTTATCCGTTCTAACCACTATAATACTAAGCAGCGGGATATATTATATTGGGTATCTTTTATACCTAGGCCCCAGCTGGGCCCTTTTAAAGGGTCACTACTCCGTTAAAAGAAGATAAGGAAAACCGTGGGTCGCAATTTAGGCTGCTAGCAGTATTACGGCAGTAAAACGGCGAGTAACCGCATGCTTCGCGGGCGATCGCCCTAGGGGTTAGGAGGGGCCGTATATTTGCTCATTCGTTCGTTTGTTCGCGCGTTTACTCGTTTATTAATATAAGGTTGTTAATGCTTTTAATTGGGGGTCGGGGGATGTTATCGAGTACTGTTCATCTATGTTGGATCGTATAGGTGCCCTAGATAGGAGAACAGGAGAACAGTGTAGTAGTCGTCGTACTGTAGAGGGCCAACAGTGGTGGTTTTCAAGATCTCACCATCCGAAAAAAATTTCACCACCGCCCTTAACGCCCACAACCACCACCAGGTCCTGTCTGCACGCTATGCGACGTCTCTGCGTTGGCTCTGGATCTGATCTTCGAAGACCCAGGTTCGTAGCCGTCACCACGTACAGGTGTAGAGTCCGATTTCAACGGCTAGTAGAATATAGTGGAATGGAATAAGCTAAAGCAAGGCGAGCACTAATTGGCATTTATTCTTCCTCCGCCTCTAGTACTTTTTTATATCCTTTAAAACCGTCTACCTAGCTCCTGTATATTAATTAGAACAATCCTTCTTTTATAATATTATAGAATCTAAGCCGCAATCTATAGTGTAAGCTACCTATTAAAGTCCTAGCAGGGTCCCAATCATATCCCTATATTATTTCCAGTTTAAATAACATTAGATAGCTATAAGCCTCTACTATATATATAACTATATATCTATTGCATCTTCTACTATATCGCTCTAGTGCCGGAACTAAGATACCAAATGTAAGCTATGGCTCTATTTCTATAGTTACGGCAAGATTATACACCTTTACTTAGTTAAGTTCTGTGCTATATTAGAAGTAATATTAATATAGCGTCTCCTAGGATAAATAGGGGGAAGTATTTATATAGTATAAAGCGGGTTCTAGTAAACGTTTGCGGTATAGCAGTAGCTTAGGTCCTATTAAAGGGTATAAAAGAAGGCAGATCTTTTAAAGAAACGATACTATCTATACCTAGCTCCTTACTCCAATTTTCCTCTAGAGACTAGTACTATTAACCTCTTCTAGCTACTTCTCTAATCTTATACTTTAAATTAGCTCTACCCTTAAGGCAATATACAGACTATATTAAAGACCCTAAATACTCCTTTAGGTAGCCCTACTCTATTACTAGCTTAGTAGTCCCTTACTATTTAGCATACTCTGCAATTCCTAGAGCTGCTAAAGGTAGCTATAGTAATAAATACGTTATTTACCTCTACCTCTACCCTAGGAGGCCTAGTTGTTAAGCTACTAGCCTTAAAAGACCCTAAAACTAAAGCAATATCGCGAGCCTCTAGGTTGGAGTATAAGACGGTAAACAAAGTATATATCTTTACAGTTATGTATATATAGTCTTACTAACACTATTTCTTTACAGTTAGGATAAGAAAGCTTATTAGTATAAAATTGCTAAGCCAGTGGCCCTAATAGGAGAGGTTAATAAACTGGACTAATACGTGTTTATTAATCGTATTCGAATTAGTAGGTATAATACTCTTTATAAGTATCTTTAATTACTAAAGATAAATTACAAATAAGAAAACCAAAGACTTTACGTTTTACGTTAATATTAAGTTTAAGGGGTTGCAAGACGTTCTAAGGAAGGTTCTTAAAGATATCCGTAGGATCTGCCTAAAAGAGGACAAGCCTTCGGTACAGAAAATCTCCACTATTAAAACTTACCAGCTTATACCGCGTATAGGTTAAACAGAACCTTCTATATAATTTTCTCCCGGAACTAAAATTGTATTAAAGTAGTATAAACGCCGACTTTAAAAACGAAGTATATTTAAAACATTTAGACCTCTTAATTAGCTTTATTAAAACTACCTACGCGTCTATAACTAAACGCCTTAAACCCCTTCTTAAGAACCGTAAAATTATATATAATCTACTCTAGGCTCTCTTTAAGCCAAACTTAGAGGTCTATACTATTTATTCTAGTACTAGCAAACCAAGATACGTTAAGTTTAATTATAGTAAGAAAAAAAAAATTAAGCAGAATTAAGTACTTCTATCTGGACTATCGCTACTTTAATTTTAATGGGAAAATATTTAGGGAAGCCGCCCTTAGGCTTACTATTAAGAAGTTTTATAAAATAAAACGGATAGACCTCCTTTAGGTATTTCCTCTAGAGTACTACCGGAAATCGAGCGAGATTAAAGCACGGCTAATTAGATATAGTCGAATTTTTAATAACTTAAGAGGCGTCTACTACCGCCAGTACTAAGGGACTGCCTTCTATAAGGATAAAGACGGCAATAAGATTAAAGTCTCTATTAAGAGCCGAATTATAGTTAATACGGCGTATTTTCGGCAGATTAACCCTAATTACGCTAGACTATAAATTAATAAGTCGCCGGGAATACTAGACTTATTAGCCATTTTTAATTTTATAAAGGGCTTAATTAAAAGAAAAGACTAAATTAAGAGGATAGATATAGATCTAACTAAAATAAAGGATTAAGATTTCCTAATTAGTAGCCTAACTATGCTAGGTTTTAGTCTAGGTAATAAGCTCTAGCGTATATTATCTTTACTTATATATAAGCGGCATTTACTAACGCATTATAGTTAAGTTTACAGTTGCTAATATTAGCAATATTACGTAAAACCCTTCTTTTTTTAATAACCTTAGGATTCCTACTTAGCAGAAGGAGGTTATTTAAGCTCTTAGTAAAACCTACTTATCTTAGGACTCTTACCCTACCTTAGATAATTTTGTATTAGGCAAAGGACGCGGACTCGTTACCCTCCTATAGTATATTACTATACCTCTATTATAAAATAATAGTCATACTATTATCTTACTAAGATAACCAAATTAGTGGGCCGCTTAGTATTAGTAAGACCTTAATAGTAAAGGCGATATTAGAATACCTTATAAGACTACTTTACGTTATACGTCTCTATTCCTTTATAATTACAGTTCTTTCTAACCAAGTAGATCTCTATTAGAGAATTAGGCACAATTGCAGATATACTTAAGGAAAAGCTTTCTCTTATCTTTAAGATAGTAACCTACTAGAAAGCTACCCTACTCCTTAATAAGGCGGACGTGTTTATAGAATAGCGTGCTACTAATAATATCCATCATAATGCCCTTATTTATGTATTCTTACGCAAGCTTAAATACTATAAAGGAATCTTATTTCTTACAACTAACTAGGTAAAGATGATTAACGAAGCTATTATAAGCAGAATACACCTTACGCTCTAGTACGGTCCATTAGATTAGAACGCTTAAGAGGTAGTTTAGAGGAGTTTTTTTAATAAGGCGAGTACAACAAAAGGAGCCGTAAATTTCACGGAAAAGGACCTTAATATTCTAGTAGGGAAGGATCTTAATAGCTAAGAAGTAAGAGCCTTTACGTCTATAGTAAAGCCAAGCTAATTAATTTTCCGATCTAGATTAAAAATGCTGTTTTTATAGCTTAAGTATTAGCTAGCTATAAAGAGACGTAAGTATCCTTATTATATCTGGAATTTGCTATTAGTGCGAACGTAGAATTTCAGCGTGATTTTATAGGAGGAGGTAAGTTTAATAATATATAGTCTTATACTTAGCTCTCTTAAATTTACTAGGGCATTGGGGATCTATAGAATGAATACCTTTTTGGCGTATAGGCAGATATATATTTAGGATTTAGCTATCTTTTTCTTTTCTTCTTTATATTTTTTCCTATTTATACTTATTAATAGTTGGAGGCAGTATGCTGCTTAACTATACTGTTTATTAGCTAGTAATATATATATATATATATCCCAATAACTTTATATTATATAGCTTTGACGTGATATAGATATATAGCCTTAATCCTAAAACGTGGAATCTAATATTACTAAATAGAGTTAGTTATATAAGCGGGTTTCTATAGCAAAAAGCGATTTACTCTTAAGATTCCTATACGGGATATAAGCCTATATACTTGCTTACTCCTATAACAACAAGGCCTATATAGTAGGCTATAGTGTAGGCAAATCGCTTATAGATCTAGGAATAGGAGAACGAAAGCTATAGGGCATTAGTTCCTATAAGGGAGTGGAAGATATAAGCATTAGTTTCCGTAAGGAATTAAAAGCTATAAGGTGACGAAGAAAGCGGGTATTAATCCCCGCGGAAAACTGCAAGCTGTAAGAGATTAGTTTCCGTAGAGGAGTGGAAGAAATCGTCTTTAGTTTCTATAGGGGAGTAAAAGCCGTACGGGAGTAGGAGCTATAGGGTATGGTTTTTACAGGGTAGTAGAATATACGGTTATTGTATACTAAATAATAATTTTAGTTTAGAATATAAGAACAGGAGCCGTAAGGGATTGGTTCCCGTAGGGGAGTAGTAAATATAGCTAATAGCTCCTATAGGGGAGTAAAAGCCGTACGGGAATACAAGCTGTAGGGGATTAGTTCCTATAGGGCGGCGAAATACGTAGGTATTAGCACCTATAGGGGATTTGTCGGAGTAAGGGATTTATTAGAGTAGGGGATTTATTAGAGTAGGGGACTAGATCCTATAGAGGATTTATTAAAGTAGGGGACTAGTTCCTATAGGGCGGCGAAATACATAGGTATTGGCTCCTGTAGGGGATTTATTTAAATAGGGGACTTATTTAAGTAGGGGACTAGTTAGAGTAGGGGATTAATTCTCCTACAGCCTCTATTTAGGCGGCATAAAGCTGCTTCTAATAGGCTAGGGAGTAGATTACGTGTTTTATGGAAATATAAAGCCTATATAAAATAGTAGGGTATAGGGACCTAATAATTTAGCGGAAGATTAGGTTATCCGCTTTCCTAGGTTTATTTAGCCTAAGTAACTCGCCCTATACTATTTTATATGCGTTTTAACTAAGGCTGCTACCTAGCCTTAGCCGCCTAAATCTCCGTAAAACTTTACTTATGCGGTAGAAGAGTAATAAAATATTATTCTATTTACTCTGCTAGCACCTTTAGATCCTTTCTTACTTCCTAAAGCACCTCCTTTATTTAAGAAGGAAGTTTTTTATCCTTTCCCTTTCGCCTCCTACCGCCTAGAAATACTACCTTTCGCAATTTATTAACCTAAGAGATTAGTGGCTAATAGTATAGTAAAAAGTTATCACCTACAGTCTTAAGAAAATCCTCTTTATTAGCCACTATTCCTTTTTTTATTTTAGCTAGCTCTTCTATATCTATAAAATTCCACTTATTAAACCTGTTAATAATGTTGCCTTTCTTATTAGGTCTATTATAGTAAATATATATTTAAAATAGCACCTAAAAAAACGACTTAAAATTATGCTAAGCTAAGTATATCTTGCCTAGGAGCACTTTAATCGCCATAAACGCTCTTATGCTAATCTTACCCCGCGCTCCTAAAGGCCCTTCCTACTGCTCTTTAATCGCAAGATTAAAGTTAATTAAGAATGCCGGCTAAAAAGGATTATTATCTTCCTTATTTATTATAAGGTTGCCTATTAAAACGTAAGATTATCTAACTTTTACAAACACTGTGCTCCTATAACTACCCTACTCGTATAATTACCTAGCTCGTAGGATTACCCAGCTCCTATAAGTATCTAGCTTACACAATTACCTAGCTTATATAATCACCTAGCTTGCATAATTACCTAGCTCGTAAGATCGCCTAGCTCGCCTATTAATATCCTATTAGCACTAATAGTTAGGGGCCAGTTTTAGTACCTAGGTATTTTACCTACTAAAATAGAATGCCTAAATCAATAAGGGGTAGGTTTTAGTTGCTCTTTAAAGAAGAGTTTTCCGGCTATAGAAAATAAGTATTTAAAGTAATAATATCACGGCATACCTGGTGATAATACCCCTTTAAATAAATTAAATAAAAGTTATATTGCACATTTAGCTATAACAGGGGAGACAATCTATTAAGCACTGCTATACTATTACTAAGTTATATCTAGGAGCTTCTTAAGGCCTATAGTATATCCAAATTCTATATCTTAATATCTCCTATCCTTCCTATAATATTTTCTTAGTAAGTATCTCTTATTAGGTCTTACCTTAAACGAGGTTAAACAGCATTTCCTTTAAATATTAAACTTTCTTTAGATTATTATAAGCGTTATAGTAATTAGTAAGGTTTTAGAAAGCCTTATCTTCTTTATTATCCGTTATTAACCTATAGCCTTTAAAATAAGAGTAAATAATATCGCGTTATCTCTCAAATTTCTTCTTTTAGTCGTTGCTAATCCTACTCTATTCTAGCGTTAGAAGCTAAATTAGCTGCAATATATAAAGCCTAGCAATCGTTCTATATATTATATATGGAATACATTACTAGGGACACGATTTCGTGGATATTAAAAACGCTAGGGAAGTGTTCTTAGAGCCGAGCGTACAATTATTTTTAATTAACCGTATACTATATCCTTAATCTTAATTTAGACAAACTAAAAGACTAAAAATATTAAAGAGCGAAGAGATTCGTGTAAAAGTATACATAGGTCTAAAATCGGAGGCTTTAAACAACCTGGAAAACGAGAATAAAACGCTAATTACCTGCAAAATTTTTTATTAGTGGGCTATTATAAGTATAGAGGCGTTCGGATAGCTAAGCTAGCAAGTACTAGAGTGCTAGATTATACTAATATCCTCCTAACTCTAAGCTAAGTAATAGGCTTAAAGTATAGAGCTGTATGCCAGGGCTTAGTTCCGGCCCTACTTATATATAGGAGCTAGATATACGTCTTATATTAACAAGTAGGAGGGAGTTAAGTTATAGGGCGTATACTATTTTATCTATAATGTATCTTATAGCTTATATACCGATTACCGGTTTACATTATTCGTATAGCATATAAGATAGGTACTATAGGATATATAGCAGCGAAATGAGGCATATTGTCTACGTGCGCGCCTTAGCTATAAGATTGCCGTATAGCTTATATTTAAAAAGCTAATAAGAAAAAATGGAATAAAATAGAATGAAATAAAAAGGGGATTATATTACTATAACAACCTTAGCTAATCCTTAGCTAACATATAGCTTATAGGATAGTATAGTGTAAGCCGGATGTTAATATATTAATAATATTTATTTTATTCCACTTTACTCTATTCCTTCTATAATATAACTATAGCCAAATTATCTTTTAATTTCTAAGTAGAAGACGCCAGCGCATTTTAACTAGGTTAAAGAGGGTAGGCCAACGAAGGCTAATTTTATCCTCTATTAGTAAAAGAAGACGCTAGTAAAGAGCGACTAGACTTAAACATATAATAGAGGAGCGTAGTTCTGCTCGCTTTAGACACTAAGCTTAGTTAAATCTGCTAACTTATTACTAATTAAGTATATAAATGCGGCAAATAAGGCTAGTTCTAGCTTAAATCCAATATATAAATTTCCTTTAACAAGCAATAACTAAAGAGCGTACCATTTAAGCTAATAAATTTCCTCCTTAATTTTGCAGACTTCTCTATCCTTAGGCTAAGCATGCCCTTTTCCTCTTAGATACCATGATCTTATTTCTAGTCTTTATAACCTATTTATCTTTATAATCTAAAGTTTTATTACTACCTCTCTTAAAAGTATAGATTTTATTTTAAAACCGCCTAATAGTATCTCTTATTTCTTTCCGGTCACTTCTTAGGCTATTAATCTAATTATTAACCTTCCCTAGATGACTTATAATATAGTAGTCGTTATTTTTAAGGCTACTCACTTTCCTATTAAGTTGGCTAAGCCTATAGCTAAGTTAATTAACTAAAGTAAGCTAGGGGTTAATAAGCTTTATTAGAAGGAGTTACTAAATAAACTATATTAAGACGACTTCTTTATCTTATTAGTATAGGGTAAGTATTTCCTTATAGTTCCTTCCGTATTAGCCTTATTGTTCTCTAAATTACTCTTATATTCTAGTGCTAACTAAATATCTTACTTATATTAGTAAGCTAGCGAATAGACAAAACTATAGGGAAGTAGCTATCGCATACCTACCCTACTATATTAACGGCCTTATCGGAGCCCTTAGGATTAGAAGTAAGTAGTATATCCTAGCTCTATTAGCGGTATCCTATAAAGAATTTAATATTTAGAGCGTACCTTAATCTAATATAATCTATCTATCGCAGTTACGTAAGAGGATAATTAATTTTTACCGTATAATTGGGAGGCGTAGGGCTATAAGGTCACTCTAGGGCTAGTTCTTAATAGTTTTGCTAGTACCTAGCACTCAAATCTGCTAAGGATTTGCCCTAAAGCGACTAGATGTCCCTAACCGTAAGCCTATAGCTGCAAAATTATCTAACTATAGTAGTCGCACTAAGGTGGGTTTTTAGCGGTTTTTCTAGTTCCTAGCACCTGCTAAAGAATTGCCTTAGAGCGCTGTCTATATATAATATATACTAAGTAAAAGGGGTAGCGGGTGGGAAAAGCGAATTAGCCATATAGTAACTGCGTTTAATATTCGCGAATATTATAGGAGGTCTTAGCATTATACGTTACTAAAATAGACACTACTAAGTAATATATAGACGCTAGTATCTATCTATCACAGTCACATAAGAGGATAATTAATTTTTACCGTATAATTAGGAGGCGCAGGGCTATAAGGTCACTCTAGGGCTAGTTTTTAATAGTTTTACTAGTACCTAGCACTTAAATCTGCTAAGGATTTGCCCTAAAGCGACTAGATGTCCCTAAGCGAAGCACCTACGCCTAATAAGACATTGCCGTATTCTGCCATATTCTGCCATATTCTGCCATATTGCCGAATTCTGCCATATTCTACCACGTTGCCGAATTCTGCTATATTCTGCCATATTGCCGAATTCTGCTATATTCTACCACCTTATCGCGTTCTGCTATATTCTATAGGCCTACTAGCCTTAGCGGCCCTCTTAATATCTTAACCTACTCTCTAGCGATCCTTACGCTAAGAGCGGTATACTACGCTAGAAGTAAGAGTTAAGGCGATAGAGGTTAGTGGTCTTAGTCTTAATATATAGGTAAAAGGCTTCCGATAACCACTAACCTAGTTATTAAATTTGCTAATATAAATACCCTAAATCTTTGGCGAACTGGGCAGCACCCTAGCGGAAGGAGTAGTTTAAGTAGCCACCTAGGTTAATCCTAGCGGCTATTAGATAAGAGGAAAGGATCTTATAAACTACTAGAGAGGTAAAGGGTTTGCTATTAAGACTAAATAGGGGGGAGTTAAGGGGTTAAGAGTCCCTGTTAAATAGCTTTATTATAGTAACAACTAGGCATAATAGGCTGCCAACCGCTGTAATAGCGACATTAACACCCTAGTATTGCTTATCGGCTTTACTTTATTTAAGGCGGAATATTATCCTACTAGGTATAAAGGTGATATTACGTTAGGTAGCCTTTCTTGCTAAAAAGGTCGTTTAGTTCTTAAGCTCCGCCGTAATATACGTAATCTTACCTATTTATAGAAATCTAGCAAATATAAGGGTGAACGCGGCGTTAGTATTAATCTCTAGGAGTAAGGAGCCGTGTATTACTACCTAGGCTAGAATATCCCTAGTAATGGGCTACTTAGCCTTTTTTACTAAGGGGGAAATAGCGGCTACTCTAGTAAGTAATTAGTGTATTATAGGGTCCTTAAATACCGTAATTAAGATACCGTAATCTACGTAACGTAAGCGAATTGCGGAAACGTAGGCTTATAAGGTTTTAGCCTTAAGCCTACCTATTTATAGCTAGGAGGTACTAAATGCGCGGCAGGCGATCTATTTACCTAGATTACACGGCTTAGCTAGGTAGGGAGAGACTTCTTTAAGTGCGTAGTATAACTCCCAGCTGTTAACTACTAAGGAATAGTTCCTATACGTTACTAGTATAAGGCCATACTAAAAAAGGAGCGCGTAAAGATCGGATGGCGCGTTAATATTATTTTTAAAGTTTATAGGCGGTTATAAGTAGTCTAATAGGTTTACGGCACCTAGTTAAGAACTTATTAGCTTTAGTAGTAATAAATTAAGGGCCCAGTATGGGCAGAACTGATAGATAGCCGTAGCCTAGAATTAAGATAGTATATTAGCTAAGCTATTTAAATTACCTAGGATCTACTTTGCAGATATTGTAATATTATAGGCTATAGCAGCTAGCATAATCTTACGGAGCAATTCGTTTACTACACTACGGACAATAGTTTTCCCAGTACCCTAGTAAACCACTATACTATTAGTATGGATAGATAGCGCGCTATACTACTAGTTAGTAAACTATAGATTAAATACGTAAGTAATAGCATATATCTCCTTCGGATTAATATAGTCTACTTATTAACTAGGCTTAGGCAATATACTAAACGCCTAAAATTAAGGGAGGTTAGCGGTATACTACTACTAGTTATTCTCGTGTTTAAGTTCCTTAAAGAAGTAGAAGCTACTAAACCTAAACCGAGTAAAGGCTTCAGTAAAGAGATAAATATAGGTATGCTTAATGTTGTTAAAGAACAATACCCCATTACTTATAATAAGTAGATTAAGCTAGATATATAAGTTACTTCGCAACTCAGTGCTAAAACGCCTAGGTTTATGCTTATTTGCTAAAATCTCTAGCTAAGTAGTAATAAAGATCTAAAGGGATCTTAAATAAGATCGACTAAGCCTAATTACATAGGCGCATTATATAAGGTAGCCCGCAAGCTACTAGGCTTAAAGAAACAATAATAAGCCGTATTAGAGTGCAGTAGTAACCTTCTCAATAGTATATAATTATTTCTATAGTAATAAACGGGTTTATATTTATACGGTGTTAATAGTGTATCCTAAAACGTTAATAGTAGTTCCTACTATATTTTTAGAGCCATTTTAAGGGATACTTAGAGAGTTAGTAATAGAGATATAAGTCTAGGTAACAGCCGCTAGGTTATTTAGGTCGGTAAAGATAAAGATAAAGTTATTTAGGTAGTATTCTACCTTATAAGGTAGTTGTAAATAATGTATCCAGTATAGGCCTTCCGCGAAGAGGTTAAATATAAACGGCGCAGTTTAAAGACTAAAGGATAGGCAGCATTCCTAATAGGTAACACCTTCCCAGAAGAAGCCTATTAATGTTCTTACCCTATAGGATAGGGGGACTATACGGAACGCATCTTTAATATCTCTCTTAAGCAGCAGACATCTACGGCCTATAGAAATAACGTAAGCCTAAATAGCGGTAACTATAGTGTATACTAGTGCTCCATATTCTTCTAGGATTATATTATTAACTAAAAATGCTAGTAGGAAGGAGAGATTATAAATTTAGCGGTATCCTCTATCCGATTTTGGCACTAGGCTAAAAGGTAAGACTATAATAGGCCCTATTGCGATTTTAATACGTCCTTTTATAAGGTCTAATATTATCTTTTTAGAGATAAGGTCGGCGTTGCCCTAAAAGGAGTTATGGTTCTTATAAGATCTTAAAGTAAAGATAGATTTGGCTCCTAACTTACAGCTATAGGTTAGGATGCCTACTAAGATGGCTAGTAAATTACCCAGGTAGTTAAATAGAAGGGATTGCTACGCTAAGATCCTTAGGGGCGATGGAGAGTAGAGGAGAGCCTTCGCTTTTATAAAGGTAGGGAATAATAGTAATGTATTAGGCCTAGGTCCTAGGCGTGTAATTAACGTTAATATTATAGTTAGGCTAGACCCTACTTCGTAAGGTTCGCCTTACTGTTCCTAGGCGCAGGCTTTAAATAATACGGCGTAATCTTTACTATACTTTAAGCACTTATACGGGTATTTACAAGCTATATTATCGCAGCCTCTACTATTAAACTTGCGGCAGGTATTAGGGGTATAGGAGGTATCTAACCTAGGTCTCTTTAAGGCGGCGAAGCCGATAGTACTAGACATTATAAGGTATGGCGCTATATACTAGGCTGGCATTTTCTAATTGGTGGGCTTTAGTTGGCCATTAGTTATTATAAAGGTATAATAGTTAAGTACTAGATCGAGTATGCAACTTACCTAGATATACTAAGTTAATAAGGTACGAATTATATTTATCTAGAAAAGCATGCTAGCGATAAGGTCCGGTAGGCATATATAAAGGGTGCTAGTAATAACTATATAGTTAGTAAAGCCTTTAAACCAGACACCTTTATCTATAAATAGCTTCCTATTTGCCTTTGCCTTCCTTATAACTAGAGTACCGTTCTTAATTTACGTCTTATCGGCGATCTTAATCTAAGCGGTATAGACTTAAAGGTGGGCGAGGTTTACTAGATTAAAGGTGCCCTTAAAAATATCTAGGTAATCCCTTTTTATAACGCCTAAAAGGCGGAGTTTAAGCGACTTTACGCTAGGAGGGAGAGGCTTACTAAGGTTATTAGCTGTGGTAGCTATTGCGGTAGCTTATAAGGCCGAAGCGGCTAAGCCTAACTATAATTAAGCCATTTGGGCCTAGTGGTATTTATGCTAGTAAGCTTCCTCTACTAGGCGGGCTTTGCGCTCTTTATTATACTTCTAAATCTCCCTTTCTTCTTAGGCTTGTTCCCTTTGTTCTCTAGCAATTTTATACTCCTTTATAGTAGCGGTGCGTATATTAGCTTTAGACGGCATTATAGAACTAATAAAGGAGGGTATAACGGTTGAAGACGATGGTGTAGTTAAGGTAGGTCGTCCGGATAGGTTTACTCATTAGAATTATGCACGCGTACAGATATTCCGGTCGGTTATAAGCGGTAATAGCGTTATAAAACGATTCTTAAACGAATAAAATGATGAATATTAATAAGTTTAACGGTGTTAAAAAGCGAATTAGCCACGTAGTGACTGCGTTCAATATTCGCGAATATTGTAGGAGGTCTTAGCATTATACGTTGCTAAGATAGACACTGCCAAGCAATATATAGACGCTAGTATATAGTATCCTTTATTATAGCGTCTGAGTCGCTTATTATTAAAGAGATAAGGTAGCTAATAGTATTAGGCTTTCTAGTGTCAAAATGTAAGATAAAACTTACTTTGCTATGGCAGTAAGTAGATAGCTAACTCTTTAAGGGCTAACATAGGAAAGAACCGCTAATTCCTTATAAAGTAGCTAAGGCACCTAAGATAAGAAAAAAATTAGGAATTTTGTAAATCTAAATATATTAAAGCTGCATTATTAATTCTGGGTATCCCCTTATAGATAATTATATGCGCTTCCACAACCGTATAACACGCTACTTAACACGCTATAATTCTTAACCCTACCTTTAGGCTTAAGTTATTGCGGTAGTAAAGTTAGACTAATAAAAAGGATAAAACCTCACTAAGAATTTATCCAGACTATCCCTAATATAGGTTAGCATCTTCGCGCTAAAACCGTCTATTACCCAAACCTATATTCCGTTATCTTCCTTCCTATTTTATTAATGCGTATCCTACCTCTAGCTTTAAACGCAGCGGCAATATAAAGATATCCTTCTTCCCCCATAACTACTAATTAATATAGCCTGTTATTGCGAAAAGTTAATCACCTAAAAGGATAGATAGTAACGGTCTATACTAAAGGACTAAGGTATACCTTTTGCTAATTCCATTCTACTAAATGCCCGCCGCTAACTTATTAATAGGGAAATATCCTTAAGGTATTAGTAAAGCAATAGCGTAGAAGCCTCTTTATAGAAGCGTATATCTAAAACCCGGGTATAGCAAAAATATTAAGTACTAATATCCTCTACTAGCGAACAAGACTTTATATAAAGAGGTATGCCACTTTATTCTATGCTATTTAGCGAAACTAACTTCTATAGGGCAAGTTAACTGCTTTGCCATTTAAGGATTAAAAGCAATCACGTAAAGTTAAAAATCTGCTTAACAATATCCTAACCGCGCCCCTCTAAAAGCGACCACGGATATCTCCTCTAAGCCCCGCCGTTAAAAAACTAATTAATTAAAAAGCGCTATTTTACGGTAGGAATACCCTAATTAATCCTATTAAATATTGGTGGAAGGAATAAGCTTAGCCTAAGAAATACTTTAAGCCGGATAATACGATAAGTTACCTGCTTATAAGGAAGAAGTTAACGCCTTCTTTTTACCGCAAATAATTAGAGTCGGGCTCTTTTATAGCTAGCTCTACTATACCTAGCAATTAAAAGCTAAGAAAAGAGAAAAGTATACTATACTAAGACCCACGTTATAAGACTCTACTTAAAACTAAGGGTAGTTTTATATATAAATATATAGGTATAAATAAGGAGGGCATTAATAAGGATAGTAAGCGTCTTTACTAAACCCTACTAAAGACGGAATAAAAAGTCCCTAACGATTTACTATTTAACAATAATATATTTAATAAGACTTATAATATAATTAATAGTAGGAATAAAGCGAAAGTTATTTAAGATATCGCTTAGTTACTCGTTCCTTTAGCTTAGGCTCTAGCTATATATAGCGGTAAACTTAAATATCTTATTAAAAGTGTTAATAAAGGCTGGAATAACTCCGTCCCTCTAACTAGAACTTATTTATAGCCTAATTATACTATAGGATTTAAACAAACCGCATTTATAAAAGATTAGCTTAATAAGCTATTACTCTTTATTAGCGACTTTATCGCTAGCAACTAGTCCTTCTTTATAGCTATATACTATATATACTTTCCGTTCCTAACGTATAAAGTAAAGTACGGTACTACAGCACTTAACGTCGCAGATTAGCAGAATGCTTATAACATAACTTTTGTAGTTAGGGCTATTATTAAGCTTTTCCGGCTCGTACAGCGTAAGAAAGAGCTTTACTAGCAAATCCTAGCCTTCTTGGTCTTCTATAATTATCGAATAATAAGGATCTACGGCCACTACCCTATTATTAAGGGAAAAGATACTACCTAATACTACCTATTATCGCCACCCTATCTACACCTTTAATTTTACGGCACTAGATAGGAAAGAGAAGTAGACGGTATATAAATTTACTAAGAATGTCTATAATACATAGATACTAAAGCACTTAGATAGAATTCGCTCTATTATTAACGATTTACCGTCTAATTTTAACTTTAAAGTCTTATAGCTTCTAGAATCCGGACTGTTATAAGAGCTAAAAAGTTATTATCTTTTACAATTATTTACGGAGCCAGAATCTTTACTAGAAGAGCGTAACAGTTAGTTGGGTATTATTAATTAAGATACTACCCCTAATACTTCTTTTATAGAGGGAAAGACATCTAAAAGACCGAGAAGAAATATTAGGAAATAGTAAGTGCAAACGGTCTTAATCTATTATTCTTTAGCATTTAACTTTATATACGTCCTAACTTAAAGAGCACTCTAAATACTATTCCCGTTTTTAGTTATTAAAGGCAAATTATATATAACTGGTAAGCATATTTTTAAAGTAAAGAATTAAGCCGTAGTCTCTAGCGCTTATGCTCTTAAAATCTAATATAGCCTTAATAATCTGGCCTAACGCGCCTCTCCTTTTAAAAGCGCGCCATTATATTAGAGGCCTTACCCCTATAACTCCACTAGTGTTCTCTATTTATACTTAAGGGCCGTTTTATATAGTACTAGTTAAGATACATCGCACGCCTATACTTAACAAGGTCTTATAGTGGATAATATTAGTAGATAACGTGGTAAAATAGGGGGCTGTTAAATATTTGGAAGGCGTAATTAAGCGGCTAAAAATAGTAGCTAAATAGGGACTTCTCTAGGACTTCTAGTCTATAGTATTTCGCCGGCTATTAAATTATCCACAAAGCTAATATCTAGCTTTTAATTAACCGTAGATCCTTATAAGGGCTACTAAGTATACTCTACTAGTCTTTATTATGCCTTTAGAACAAACCTATACTCCTTTATAAAGTCTAGAAATGATATAATTAGCTTATTAAACCACTTTAGGACTCTACATTCTTTTACGCCTTTAGGCTAGTTACGCCAGCCGTCCTTAACGTATAGTGGATTGTCCCCTTCTTTATATTTCTTAAAAACGGCGGCGCTTGCCTCTTTAAGACCTTCTACTTCCCTAAAGAATGTTTTATATAAGCCAGGAATCCCCATATAAAGAGGGCCTAGCTCCTCCTTTAAAACATTATCTACGTATTTCCTATATTTAGGCGAGTTGGCAAAGCTACTTATTTTATATTAATATAGGGTTTAAACGTAGAATGGTAGCGGTTAGGGGGAAGGCGTAGACTCTATAATAGTAGCGTATACCTTTCTTAAATAACCTTATTAAGTTTAATCCAAAGGATTGTATTTAGAAGAGGTATAAATTATTTAATATTAAAGCCGTTAGAATTAACCGCTAAATTAAGTCTCAATAAATTACTAAAGAGGCTTTTATTGCCGCCGTTAAATAATAATAAATAAGAAGTAGGAAGGCTTTATAGAGCTAGTATTAGATTAAGCAAGGTATCCTTTAGTTCTATAAGTATTAAATAGAGCTTGCACTAGGTAAATTAATAGTTACTTTTATTACCTATCTAATACACGCGTCTAATAAGTTAGAGACACCTAGATCCTTATAAGTTAAGTTAAATAAATTACAAAAACCGTTTAGTACCTCTCTAATAGGTTTCGTTTTAATTATCTCTAATTTAAAGAGATTCGCTATTATGGGTAAACGCGCTAAGAGCTATATTAGGAAGGCCGACGTAGTAAGTAGGTAGATAGGTAAGGAGAAGATATTAAAGACTAGGATATAATAAACGGTATAATAGCAGAGAAGTAAATAAGTGTAGGGAGGCTAAGGATATATTAGGCGCGTCTTAGAATAAGGAAATAATAAGGAAGAAAAGTATAAGGAAGGAAGTAAGGTACAAGCGGAATGTAAGGAGGATTAGGCGCGGAAAAGTTAAGCTAATCTAATGTGGTTTAAACTATGGCTTTACAGAGCTTAGTTAAATACTAAGCTATAATAACCTAAAGTGCGGGTATATTGTTTGCAGTCTCTAGTTATAGCTAAAAATATAGTGCGTATATGGGATTCTAGTATTATCGGAAAGTTATAGGTAGTGTTTATTAGTCTATAACTAATTATACTTTATTCCGCAATATATAGGGTAGCTAGTCCTAAAACGAGCTAAACCTAATATATAAATATAGATACAGTTAACCTCTTTTTGTAGCGGTTAATTAACCTATTTCCTAAAAATAGGATCTAGTTCCCAGAACTAGATCCAATTTTTAGAATTATACCCTTTTTAGTCTTTAGAACCGGATCTGGTTTTTAGGATTATAATTTAAGCCAGAACTAAAAATAGTCTATTTAGCTTAATACTATACCTTTTTAGTCACGTTTAGTACGTCTAGAACCTAAAATTAGGATATAGTCTTTAGAATTAGAATATAGTTTTTAGAATTAAATCTAGTTTTTAGAACAAGATCTCGTTTTTAGTTAAAACTTAAGCCAATATTAAGCGGTAAATCCTCTATTTATTCTTAACATTCCTACCCTATTAATATGAAATTTAGAGTTAACCTACACCTTAGTTACCCTATAAAACGCTAGTAGGCTATTAATTATCTAGTACTATAGTAATATATTTAAAGTAAAGGTCACTACTAAGGTTAAAGCAAGCTATAAATAAGAATTTTTAAAAGTAAAAGGAGACCTTTTTATAAAAGGCCAATAGATTAAAGCGAGACTATAACGTAGATTGCTATATCCTAATACGGCACAACGGTCAATTTTACACTTATACGTCTATAGATTAACCTTTATAGCCTCTAAATCTATAAGACCTAATAGGGCCTTCCCCCTTTATTACTATAGGACTACTAACTGCTTTTAAAGGAAAAGTTCTATCCCGCACTAGTTAAGAAGATGCTAGCATATTTTAACTATGTTAAAGAGGGTAAACTAACAAAGGCTAATTCTAGGACATTTAGATTGGAAAGTAACGAGTCTTTTCTTATAGAGGATTAAATAAGTTATAGGCTAGCTAACTTATCGCTGCTAAGTATATAAAGGTAGAGAACTTATTAAACTTACTATAAGTAAGTCTCTTAACTTTAGTCTAATATGCGAAAACTTGTTCTTTTATACGTAAATAATAACGAGATATTCTTAATATAGAAGTAATTAGATAAAAACAAAATACCAAGCTAAGGAAATCTTAATTAATGCCTTAATTCTTAATAAATACTAAAAGAGATAAGCGTGGTTGCGAAAATCTTTCCTTATAAGAAATTTCTTATTTCTTAGGCTTCTTAGAATTTCCATCTCTAGTATAATCTACCTTTCTTTAGTTTTAGTATTTTCCTAATATTTTTCTTACTAATTGCGTTCTGGGCATAAATTGTTAATTATATACTAGTATAAATAAGCATTCTCCGCTCTAGTTTAAGCCGGGAGGGTTATACAAACTAGGTAATTATATAAGTTTGGGGATTGTATAAGCTCTAGGATCTTGCAAGCTAGAGGTTATATAAGCTAAGTAATCGTATAAGCTAGGAAATCGTGCGAGCTAGGCGATCGTGCGAGCTAGGCGATTGTGCGAGCTAGGTAATTGTGCGAGCTAGGCGATTGTGTAAGCTAGGCGATTGTATAAGCTAGGCGATTGTGTAAGCTAGGCGATTATACGAGCTAGGCGATTGTGTAAGCTAGGCGATCGTATAAGCTAGGTGATCGTGCAAGCTAGGCGATTATGCGAGCTAGAAAATCGTGCAAGTTAGGTAATTGTGCGACTAAGGTAATTATACGACCGAGGTAGTTTTAAAAGTAAAGCGGTTTATCTAAGTTCTAGGAATTAATTAGATAAGTAATTAGATAGTATATAACGTTAGAGCGGTACTTATAGTATTATTAGACTAGAATAGGGGTATATAAGGAAGATAGACTAGTATATAAGATATATTAATATATAGGTAGGAAAAAAGTGGAATAGTCTAATTAGCAGACCGGTATATAGTAATAGGCCTTATATACTAGTATACCTCGTTTACTAGTATATTTACTATACTAGTTTATTTATACTAGTCCTAGAGTTCTAGCTAGGTAATACTAGTCCGCTTTATATGCTAGTCCTACTTAGCAATACTATATACCAGCCTACCTTTTATACTAGTCTAACTTTTATAGGCGAAACTTTTAGGGTGCTAAAAACTGGACCTAAATATTAGTATTAACTCCCAAGTCTAAAATAGGCTCTAATAATAATAAGACTGAAAATAATCCGCTCTATATTAAGATTAAGGTTAGGAGCGGGGTAATTATACTTAGAAAAAATACACCATATTATAATCTAGTATTTAGTATAAGTGGCAAATACTAGAATATCTATGTTGCTGCTTACACTAATCTAGTTATAGGTTAGTAGTAGATAATACGGGCCATCGCGAGATATTGGTAAATGATTTGCACTAATATATATATAACTAAAGCTGTTGCCTAACTGCCTAGATTATGTATATATTAAAGACTTAGCTAAGCTAATAAGATAACTATAAGAGGACTTTATAGGTAGGGGGCTATAAAGGCACAATTGTGGAATAAGAGAGATTGGAAAGGAGACAAATCTTTAAGGAGGTAAGGCCTCTAGGATTGAGGAGAACTATATATACTACGGGCACGTGCCTCTATTATATAACTAATAACCTTCTAAGGGCTACCCTAAGGGCTTCCTAAGGTGATAGTAATAATATCCCTTATAATAACCTACTTAGTGTAGAAACGAAGTAATAAAATAACGTAATTCTGGTTTATGGTTACTATATTTGCTAAGACTAAACTAATATAATATAGGTTTAGATAGGGCATTCTAAGGGATGTTTCTTCTTGGGATGGCCTAAAATTAATTATAGTAGAGACTCTTACAGAGATCTCTAGTAATTACTATAACTTAGCTAAGAGTTATATTATAATTAAAGTATCTATTTTCTAATTTATAAAAATAAAGCAATATAAATACTAATTAAATAGTATGCTTTCTTATAAACCCGTATATAAAACCTGTAAGCGAAACACGTAAGCTAAACGCTAACTATCTAGAGATGGCTACTGAAAACCGGCTAAAGGTATATCACTGTAAGCACCTACTATTATAGGTACTCCCTAACATTATAGGTGCTCCCCATTACTATAGACACTGCCACTTATAGGCACTCTCCTTTATCGCGGGTACTTTTCATTTTTATAGGTATTCCTTATTATAGTAGGTACTCCTTATTGTTATAGGTGCTCCTTATTATAGTAATACTCCTTATTATGGTTGGTACTCCTTATTATTATAGGTACTCTTTACTATTAGGAGCACTCCCTATTATAGGTACTCCCTTCTATTATAGGTGCTCCCTGTAATTATAGGTACTCCTACTTATAGGTACTTACCAATATTATGGGTACTTATTAATATTATAGGTACTTATCAATATTGTAGGTACTTACTAATATTGTAGGTTATATTCGTGACCAATATAATCTTAATTGTAAACTATAAAAGCTATATTAAAAGTCTTTAACCTAAAAGCCTTTATATTAAAAGCCTTTAAATAAGGGCCTATTAAGTATAAACTTAGGTTAAAATTTTCGCTAGCGGACCCCCGACAATCTATATATTGTTTTTAGTTTACCCCGCGTATAAGGGCAGATCTAAGCGAACTAAGGGGAGATAAAGCCCTAGGGGAACGAAGCCCTAGGGGAATAAAGCCCTAGGGGAATGAAGCCCTAAGGGAATAAAGCCCTAGGGGAATAAAGCCCTAGGGGAATAAAGCCCTAAGGGAATGAAGCCCTAGGGGAATAAAGCCCTAGGGGAATAAAGCCCTAGGGGAATAATCCCCTAAAGGAGTAGAGCCCTAGGGAATAGAACTATAAGGGCTTTTATAAATAGGCGAATCGCTAGGATTTATTTTTATCCTTAGCTTCTTAGCTTTTAATTAGTTGGTATACTTTACTAAGCCTTACTAGCTTATGCTTTAATAAGTTGCCCTACGCCGTTTTATATAAGTTATATCTAAGGCTACTGCCTAGACTTAAAGAGAAAGAAAGAGAGGGATTAAGTAGGCTCTAAAAATTAAGTATTTAGTTTTAGGTATAAATAAAGGGCTATTTTTAGCTTCTAAAAGGGTTCTAATTTTGGATATTTCGAGAGCCTAAAATTAGGTCCTCTATTTTTAGGGTTTACTTAATCCCCTAAACCTCCTTACTCCTATTTTTAACCTTTACTTTTCCTTTTAAGTAAATGGCGTAAAAAATCCTAATCTAGTAATAAAATTTCCGTATAGCTTTTCTATCTAACCAGTAAAGTCATTAAGAAAACGCTAAGCATCTACGTAATGTATCTCTTAATTAAGACGAGACGCTATACCAAATCTATAGAGCTAGTAGTAATCCCTATGGACGACCCGCCTATAGGAGCGCCTATACCTTTAATGTATATCTATTAACGAGGATATAGGTTAGGGATTTTAGTATAGTTTAGTTAACTTAGTAACCGCGCTAAGCTAAACGCCAAGCAGCGAAGGCAGTGTATTACCGCTATAACGCTATACTTAAGACCGTTTATTCTAATACTAACCACAATTCCCCTATTTTCTCTATTCTTTAATTTTAGGAAGTAGACCCTTAATAAGGGTATAGTTGGTACAGGTCGGCCGCCCTCCCTACTAGTAGTGATAAAGCGCAACCTGCACTAGACCGAAAACACGTCTAATTAGGATGTTAGTATTACATCTAACTAAGTACCTTACTTATTTTGTCCCTCCCTAGGCCGCCATTACGCCTTAGAATAACTTCGTTAGTCCGCGCTATAGCCTATTTACGCTCCTCCTATTTATAAATTAGGCGCCTAAGAGTCTACCCTTAGCGTTAACAATCTCTTCTTAAGATTATGCCCTAAAATGTACGTACTGCGCCTAGAGTAGCGGCCGCTTGCGGTATTTATTTATTTCCTAAATCTTTATAACGGCCTTATATAATGCTAATGCAGTAACTCTATTGTTATACCTCGCAGTTTTACCTTAACTAAGTTTAGAGTAGAACGACTTCGTAACATCTATATATACTTTATCGTTAGACGGCCATAGATACCTAACTATATACCTAAATCTAGCGACCTAGAACCTATTAATAACGTAAAGCACTTTATCTAAAAGCCTTATCGCCTAGTTCTACGCGGTTAAGTAGGCTAAGAGGTATATAATCTCCGCCCGTAAGAGGTGGGCCTAAAATACCTCGCGAACGCTTAGTATGTCCTACCTTAGCTCTTAAGTAAATGTCCTAGCCGTCTGCAGTATTAGGCTACTTTTAGAAGGGTTAACTAGATCTAATACCCCGTAGTAGGCGAAGTAGGCAATATTATACTCCTAGAGTTAAGTTATAGCGCTTATAATATCTGGGTACTTTAGAGTTTATATAAAAATAGAAGGCCCTATAGCCGCTATAACCTTAAAT